>JAEIGA010007904.1_pt1 | contig 16144 bp, 14 predicted proteins | sample 9270691 | NCBI WGS metagenome assembly JAEIGA01 (sample SAMN17057246, study PRJNA624740) | gut metagenome | biome: biome; isolation source: fecal sample | host: Bos grunniens | place: China: Xizang | collected 2019
AAAGTGGTTGCAGCAGGGTAAGATTGTTGGCTTGGTGGGTGGCGACCACTCAACGTCGTATGGTAACATCAAGGCTGTTGGCGAGCGTTATTCAGAATTTGGCGTATTACATATCGACGCTAAGTGTAAACTTAAGGAGCAGTGCTATGGCTTTGACTACTCGCATGCTTCAGTTATGCACAATGTTCTTAGGGATGTCGATGCTCTTAAGCGTTTGGTGTCGGTAGGCGTTCGTGAGTTCAGTCCCGCAGAGTGGCAGCGCTCGGAGCAAGATGAGCGCATACGTCTCTTTACGGGCCAATATATCTGGTCGTCGCACTTTGAGGGTGTTAATTGGTCGACTATCTGCGATGAGATTATTGCTGAGCTTCCCGAGAATGTCTATATCTCGCTCGATATAGACGGTCTTACTGTCGAGTGCTCACCTCACACTGGTACTACCATCTCGGGTGGCTTGCGCTTCCCTGAGGTTGTCTACCTTATGAGCAAACTCGTAGGCTCGGGACGTAGGATTGTTGGCTTCGACCTTACGGAGGTTGTCCCCGATGTTGATGATAAGACCGATGCAATGATTGCGGCACGACTCCTTTTCAAGATGTGTAGCATGGCTCTTAAGCATCACGAAGCCCCCGAAATACTATAAATTGAAATACTAACTAAACACTCTAACTATGTCTTGCTTCACACACTTCGGTAGGGTTAAGCGCATGCATATCATGTCGCAGCGAGGCCGTAATTTTTTGCAAGCTCCCTGGGCAGGCGGAATAGTATTGGTTGTATGTGTGGTTATTGCAATGTTGCTTGCTAACCTGCCAGCTACAGCCGACCTATATCACAAACTGCTTCACATGGAGCTTGGCTTGTCTATTGGTGGTGAGCTCTTCCCCGAGAAGATGAGTGTCGAGAAGTTTGTTAACGACGCCTTGATGGTGGTGTTCTTCTTTACCGTAGGTCTTGAGATTCGTCGTGAAATGTCGCATGGCGAGCTCTCTACGCCGAAGAAGGCAATACTTCCTATTATTGCAGCTCTTGGCGGTATGCTTATGCCTGCTGCTATATACACATGTTTTAACTATGGCACTGAGGCTATTGGCGGTTGGGGTATTCCAACAGCTACGGATATCGCTTTTGCTATCGGTATCATGTCGTTGCTTGGCAATCGTGTGCCTATCTCTCTTAAGGTCTTTTTGACGGCTTTGGCTGTTGCCGACGACCTCGGAGCAATCATTGTTATTGCTCTGTTCTATGGCGAGACACCTAATCTGCTATTGTTGGGTATTGCTATACTTATAATGGTTGGTATCTACTTTATGCGTCGCCTTGGCGAGTTTAGAACTATTGCATATCTTATTCCCGCCGTTGTTGTTTGGATTCTGTTCTACTATTCTGGTGTTCATGCAACAATTTCGGGCGTTGCTATGGCAATGCTTATCCCAACAACGCCTCGTTATAGCCACTCGTACTATCTCCACAAGGCAGATATTATTGAGAAGGGTATTCGTGATGCCGATAAGATTGAGGATAGAAATCTTGCTGAGGAGGAGCGTATGTACTACCTACGTCGTATGAAGCAGATATCGAATGGGGCCGAGAGCATGAGCCATCGTGTTGAGCACTTCCTTATGCCATACGTCAACTTTATTATCATGCCTATCTTTGCCCTTGCTAATGCTGGTGTGCATATCGAGTCGTTAGATTACTTCAATATATTTGAGTATTCAGAGGTGGCTGGCTCAATAGGTATGGGTGTCTTCTTTGGCTTGGTTATCGGTAAGCCTCTTGGTATATCACTATTTAGCTACCTTGCTGTTAAGTTCGGCTTGGCTGATAAGCCTGTGGGTGCAACGTGGAGGATGTTGTTTGCAGTAGCGTGTCTTGGTGGTATCGGTTTTACTATGTCTATTTTTGTCGATAACCTCGCCTTTAATGTCGACACATGCTTAGAATATATCAATAAGGGTAAGATATCTATCCTAATAGCATCGACCACCGCTGCACTATTGGGAAGCCTGCTTATTATCCTAAACGCTAAAAAGTCAAAATAGGGAGTATGAAGAAGATTTTATCGGTCGCTATATTAGTTTTGTTTGTGGGCTTTGTAGCTTGTGGACGCAAGGAGTCGGCTCCTAAGGAGTATGTTATGAACAACGATATTGACTCGGTTTCGTATGCTATGGGTATGAATATCGCCCTAAATCTATATGGTATCGACTCGTTACTAAATGTCGATGCTGTGTGTCAGGCTATACGTGATGTCTATGAGTCGAAGTCTAAGATGAATGCCGACGAGGCACGTTTTGCTTTTTTGAAGTATATGAACTTCGATGTCTATGAGCGTACCAAGGAGATTGAGCGTCGCTACTTAGAGGATTTGCGTAAGGTAGATCGTAAGTTTGTGGCAACAAACTCGGGCCTAACATATAAGGTTATCGTTTTGGGTGATGTGAAGAGTGCTCCACGTTCAAGTCGTGATAGCGTTGTGATGAACTATCAGATATCTAATGTTGCGGGCGAGATACTCGATACTACGTATTACTCTAAGCAGACCTTGCGTTATATGCTAAATCAGTTGCCTAAGGGTGTTCAGGAGGCAGTGCGCTTAATTGGCCCAGGTGGACATATCGAGGCGTGGGTGCCTTCGGCTTTGGCTTATAGCTCGGCGGGCTGCGACTCTATCGGAGTGAAGCCTAATACTATGCTTTTGTACGATATTAAACTCAAAGATGTAATTAAGAGATAATAAACTATAATTAATTAAAACTTTATGAAGAAAATCTTATTTGTTGTAGCCGCTACGGCTATGCTTGTTTCGTGTGGAGGAAAGCATGACCTCTACTTCGATTGTGCGGAGAGCCGTGCAATCAATAACCCTGAGGCTGAGTTTGACTCACTCTCTTATGCGTTTGGTTTGGAGATGGCTATGCCTCTCTACACTCAGTTATCAGACTTTAAGTTTAACAGCGACTACTTTATCGAGCTATCTAAGGAGTACTTGGCATGCGATGCTAAGTCGTTCCCTAACATGGAGCTTGTGAATGCTGAGTTCTCGAAGTTCGATAAGGAGCGCATGCGTCCATACCTCGTGGCTAAGCAGCGTCGCATGTTTACAAAAGACGAAAGCGCACCACTTCCTGAGATTTACGATGTGAAGTACGATAGCTTGATGTTTACTAAGTGGATGGCTATCATGGCCTCTAATATGGTCGTTACTCCATCTGCGCCTGTGAATATCCACTATGTTGTTGAGGGTATTAAGGATGCTGAGAAACTCTTTGCAAATGCTGCGGGTGCGTCGTCGCCTATGGCTCTCGACTCGCTTACTCAGGCTACTATTATGACAATGCGCTCACACATCCAGAACTTCTATCGTAAGGAGCTCCCTAAGTATCATATCGAGCGTAGCAAGGCATGGTTGGCAAATGTTGCTGCTCAGCGTGGCGTTAAGCCTCATGTTATTGGCAACGATACAATCTACTATCGCCTTAACTCTCCAGGTGGCGTTAAGTCTACTAACATTACTGACTCAGTTGCTCTCGACTATCAGATCTACACATATCGTGGTAGGCTTGTTCAGTCAACAGACTCTCAGGTTAAGGCTTTGAAGCAGCGTATCGAGGATATCAAGGCTAACGATAAGCTTACAGATTCTGCACGTATGGCTCAGATTCGCCAGAACGAGGAGCTTATTACTAAGGTTAAGAACTATATTGCTCCTGTGAATACTATCCGCATGGATATCATTAAAGAGTGCTTGGCGCTTGTTGGTGAGTTTGGTAGCATCACTATCTGGGCTCCTGCAAAGTTCGCTCCTATGTCACGTGAGATGATGCCTAACGAGGGTATTGTTATCAACCTTGATGTTAAGCGTGTTGCTAAAGGTGTTGAGATGCCAGAGCTTCCACAGAAGCCAATGCAGACAGTATCTCCATCAAACGCTTCAGATAAGGCTGCAATAAAGCCTCAGCCAGGCAAGCCTGCACCTGTTAAGATCGTTCCTGTTAAGAAGTAGTTGATAGGGCTATAAAGTAAAAGTACCGTACGAGATGTACGGTACTTTTTTGTTTGATGAGTATCTCTACTCGGTGTTAGTTTGTTAAGCTTTAATTACTCGCAAACTGCGCTAAGCTCAGCAAACAAACCAGCGAAGCTCTCAGCCATATCACGACGGAGTGCTGAGTAGTGCTTCTTAACCAATGAGCGGTTGTGTGGCTCAGCAGGGTTGTTAGCCTTTACGTAGAAAGCGTTGCGCAACTCTACGCCCTTGAGCATAAGCTCTACAACCTTCTCCTCCTTGTTAGGCTGAACGAATGCTGCCATCTCGCAGTCAAATACGAACTCCTCCAAACGATAGTCAATCTCCTTCTTAAGGACTCTCAAATTTGCCATAATAGTAATTTATTTAGTTGAATTATAAATTTCACACTTTCTGCTATTATGCAAAGATACAAAATAGAATTTTTATATGCAAATAATTTTTATTTACATTTGTTTGCTTCGCAATTAAAATTGGAGTAATTTTGTCGTAAGAGATTGCTATTATGATAATCAAGGCTTATTGTAAAATTAATATTGGTTTGCGCATTGTGCGTAAGCGTCCCGACGGATACCATGAACTGCAAACTGTGATGTATCCTGTGCGTGAACTCTACGACGTGGTGAGTGTTGAGGTCATGGAGGGAGTTGGCGTTGAGTTTGTGGGACGTGGCATTGTTGTCGACTGCCCCGAAGATAAGAATCTATGTGTGCGTGCTGCACGCCTTATGCAGGAGCGCTACAATGTTGGTGGCGTGCGCATCGAACTCGATAAGCGTGTTCCGTTTGGTGCTGGCTTGGGTGGTGGCTCGTCAGATGCTACGGCCGTGATTGTGGCGATTAACGAGATATACTCTCTTGGCCTTGAGCGTAGTACACTTGCCGAGCTTGCGGCTATGTTGGGCAGCGATACGCCATTCTTTGTCTACGACGATGCGCAGTACTGCACTGGTCGTGGCGAGATCATGGAGCCTACCGAGGTCGACCTACACGGTTTGTGGTTGGTGGTAGTAAAGCCCGATGAGGGAGTCTCTACGGCTGAAGCATATTCGGGTGTTAAGCCATGTGTGCCCACTGATGACTTGCGAGAGCTGCTTCGTGAGGGGGTAGATAGGTGGCAGGGTAGTGTGACTAACGACTTTGAGGGCCATATCCTTGTTGCGCACCCTCGCATAGCTGACCTTAAGGCTACGCTTTTGGCTAATGGTGCTATATATGCCTCGATGTCGGGCTCAGGCTCTGCGGTGTTTGGTCTGTTTAAGTCACGCCCCGAGCTAAGGTTTAGCGACGACGAGTTTGTTCACGTTGAGTATATAGAGTAACGAAAAAGAGGAGACTTTTGCAGTCTCCTCTAACTTTTTTCTCGTTGTCTACTCCTCTAAGAGCTGGTCGGGGGTGAGGTGTACAACCTTGCCATCACGCACGACAACCAAGTCGCCATTATCTCGTCGTGTGCGCTCGATAAGGCGGCGTTGCGCAAGGAGTATTCCTGCATCGATTCGTTCTTGAAGCTCTCTAATCTCAAACTCACTCATAACTCAAAATTTTCTGATAGGCTAACGAATCTACAATCTCTTTTATTTCGCCCTTCGAACCGTATGCTATCTTTTTTACCCCTTCGGCTGTCGAGTTGTCGTAGATTACCCAGTAGTCGCAGATTGGCATGTAAAGCTTAGTGAGGTTGCGCATACTCGACTCGTAGCGACGACAAATCGTGTTTACAGGGATGTTGTGTCCACCGAGGCTCACACGCTTGGCCACACGCTCGATAGCTTGCTCGGGTGACGGTAGCCAGAAGTAGAGCAACGAGACAAAGTAGCCTTGCTGCTGAGCTCTCTCGATAAACTTTTGATATGTCTTTGTTGATAGTGTTGTTTCGAATGCAAAATCGCTGCCCTCCTCCAGTAGGTCGTTTATGCGGCGAAGCATCAGGCGACCAGCCTCAATAGCCATGCTATCGGGGTTGAAGGGTGAGAGACCTCGGGCAATCTCGTCAGCATTTACAAATTCGTGGCAATGCAGCAGCTCGGGCAACATCGTGTATGATGCTGTTGTTTTTCCAGCACCGTTACAACCAGCTATGATATAGAGCTTGCGCATAGATAATAATAACTATTTCTGCAAATGTACTAATAAATTCTCTAATGGCAAAATATTTGCCACAAATCGGCGTGCACTACTCCTTAGTATAATTATATACCTCCTCGATTTTGTCGCACATCGTAGCCCACGAGAAGCGCTTGCGCTCATGCTCCATGTTGTGCGTAAACTCCTCAAGGCGTCCAGCCTCGTATATTCGCTCCAAACCATTTAGAACGCCATCGATAGAGCTATCTACAACATATCCCACCACGCCGTCTGGAACAATCTCCTTAAGTCCACCCACGTTCGTTACGATGATAGGCGTGCGGAAGTTATAGGCTATCTGCGTCACGCCACTCTGTGTTGCCGTCTTGTAGGGTAGTACCACGCAGTCGGCAGCGGAGAAGTAGTTAGCGACCTCGCTGTCGGGGATAAAGTGATCGTGGAGTATGATGTCGTTGGTGAGTTGCAGTCTCTCTATCATCTCAACATATTTCTCACGTGAGGTGTAGAACTCGCCAGCAATGAGGAGCTTATGTCCTGGACGTCGGAACTTAGCCCATGCCTCAATGAGGGTGTCTAAGCCCTTGTAGTCACGTATTAGGCCAAAGAAGAGAGAGTATCGCTCATTGGGGTTGATGCCAAGGGCGTTGCATGCCTCGGTGCGCTCCTTACGCTCTCCGAAGTGCTCGAACATGGGGTGCGGCGAGAAGAGTGCTGGGGCGTGGGTGTAGGCCTCGAGCTCGCCATGTACTTGCTCCGACATGTAGATAAAGCCATCTACCGAACGTAGGTAGTAGCGGTTGAATATCTTGTCGGTTATGTGGTGTTCGTGAGGCTCGACGTTGTCAATCTGGCATATTACTCGTGTGTGTCCATTTTTACGTGCAAGACGAGCTATCGAGCCGAAGCAGGGTGCCATGAAGGGTGTCCAATACTTCATCAGCACGATGTCGGGGCGCATCTTGCATAGCTGGCGACCAACTTGCCACCATGTAAGAGGGTTTATGGTCGATACCTTGCGCTCGATGCTTAGGTCGGCAGGTGGTGGGGTCTCTACCGTCTGGCTCTTGCCTGGGAAGAGAAGCGAGGGGTATTGCAGTGTAAATGTGAGGATATCTACTCGATAACCTCGTCTCTGGTACTCACGTGCCATAGTCTCCATGATTGATGCTAATCCTCCACGATATGGGTGTGCAGGGCCTACTATGGCAATATGTAACTTGTGCTGTTCCACCTACTTAAACTCTACTCGTGCGCGACACAATGTCTTGCCCGCATTTGATGAAATCTCGAACTGCCATACGTTGCCCTCGGCAGAGTGTGCTACTGTGAGCACCTCGCCATAGCGAGCCTCGGCGATAAAGTTAAAATCAATGCGCATGCCACGATTATTCTCGATAGTATCGAGCGAGATAGCGTCGAAGACCATGTCGACATAGCGCATGGTATTTACATGGCGGTTAAAGTCGATGTCGCTGTAGACCACTGGGCGCTCGCTCGATGAGGTGTGCTCTGTGGGACGTAGGCGTGCTGGTGCGTTGATAGGCGATGGCTCATCGACCATGGCACGCTCGTAGGTCTCTTTCAAGAGCGACATATCAACAACCTGACGGCTCTCCATGTTGAGCATACACCACTGCGACACTCCTGCTGCCAAAAGTTCATCGCCACAGCGCATGCGGAAGTTACGGGTAGATGATAGTCGGTTAAATTCGTTAACCCACGTATCTACGACGATGTCGCTATACTGCTCAGGTTGGCGCATGATTTCTACGCCGAGACGTGATAGTACCCATGTGCACTTCTCGCCCTGGAGGGCTGCCACGCCGAAGCCCTTGCTGTCGGCATCGATGCCTGCGACGTTGAGCATGTAGTTGATGATGGAAGCCGCCGAAGCACGTAGCGTAAAGTCTACATCTTGGGGTACAATACGGTATTTGTAACTTGTGATTTCTGCCATACATAGTAATATTTGAGTACAAATATACTAAACTTTGCAATAATTAGCGAACAAATGCGTTGAATTATTGTGCAAATAAATTCAAAAAAATGTGTGTGTAAATGTTGGTAATCAAGCAAAAAATAGTATCTTTGCTTGAATTAATATCCGCAAATGTGCAGATAGCAACAAAAACTTAATATAATTACTTAATTATCAACTCTATGAAAAAACTTATTTTTTCACTCGTAGCACTTGTATTGGGTGTTATGGGTCTTTCGGCTCAGACCGTGCTTCCTCTTGATGAGCAGGTGCGAGTAGGTCGCCTTGAGAATGGTATGACCTATTTCCTTCGCCACAACGAGAAGCCAAAGGGCCAGGCAAGTTTCTACATCTATCACGATGTGGGTGCTGTTCAGGAGGCTGACGACCAGCAGGGTTTGGCTCACTTCCTCGAGCACATGGCATTCAACGGTACTAAGAATCTCCCTGGTAAGGAGATGATTGAGAAGTTGGAGACTATCGGTGTTCAGTTTGGTTACAACCTTAACGCATTTACTTCATGGGATTGCACCGAGTATATGATTAAGGATTGCCCAATCACTCCTGAGAACCTCGACCTTGCACTCCTTATTCTTCACGACTGGTCGCAGTTCATCGCTTTGGATCCAGCCGAGATTGACGAGGAGCGTGGCGTAATCATGGAGGAGCTTCGTACACATGACGGCGCTAACCTTCGTGCTCAGAACGAGATGTTCCGCAACTTGTTCAAGGGTACTATCTATGAGCAGCGCAACCTTATCGGCTACCTCGATGGCCTAAAGTCATTCGACCACACTGCTTTGGGTGCCTTCTATAAGAAGTGGTACCGCCCAGAGTACCAGGCCATCGTTATCGTTGGTGATATCGACGTTGATGAGGTAGAGGCAAAGATTAAGACTCTCATGGCTGACATTCCAGCATCTCCAGCTGATGCAGCACAGAAGGAGGTGGTATTCGTTCCTGCAACTGAGGAGCCTATTGTTAGCATCTTCTCTGACGTTGAGCTTACACGTTCAAGCGTGATGATGTTCGCTCGTCGTGAGGCACTTCCTAAGGAGATGAAGAACACTGCTGAGGCTTACTCTTTGGACGTTGTCTACAACCTCGCTACAATGATGATGAACAACCGCTTCGAGGAGATTTCTCAGAAGGCTGACGCTCCATTCTTGGGTGGTGGTATGTCTGAGGGTAGCATCGGCGTATGTCCTACAATGGACGCTACAAGCTTCTCAGTAGTTGCTCACGAGGGCCGCATCATCGACGGCTTCCGTGCTATGTATACTGAGATGGAGCGTATGCGCCGTCATGGCTTCACAGCAGGCGAGTTGGAGCGTGCTAAGGAGGAGCTTAAGATGTATGCTGAGCGCCAGTACACTAACCGTAACGACGTGCGCAACGACGAGTATGCACAGCGCTACCTCGATCACTACGCTCAGGGTACTCCTATGATGTCGGCAGAGGTTGAGTGGCAGCTCGACCAGCAGATGATTTCAAGCATCAATATCGACATCTTTAACCAGCTATATAGCCAGCTTACAGCGCCTAACAAGAACCTTGTAATCCTTGCGCGCACACCTGAGAAGGAGGGCCTTGTAATCCCTACTAAGGAGGAGATTTTGGCAGTTATCGCTGAGGTGGAGGCATCGGAGGTTGAGGCTTACAAGGATAACACTGTAATCCTCCCACTTATCGACGAGTCTGTAAAGCTTAAGGGTTCTAAGGTGGCTAAGACTGCTAAGAACGAGTCGCTTGGCTACACTGAGTGGACTTTGAAGAACGGCATCAAGGTTGTTGTTCGTCCTTCTACACTCAAGGCTGACGAGGTACAGATTAGCGCAGTAACTAAGGGTGGTAAGTCGTTGCTTTCAAACGAGGATTGCTTCACTGGCGATATGCTCGGTATGGTAATGGGTCAGTCAGGTATCAGCAAGTTCTCAGCTACTGAGCTTGCTAAGCAGCTTACTGGTAAGAATGCACACGCTAGCATTGGTGTTGGCGACTATCAGCACTCTGTAAACGCTGGTGGCTCTCCAAAGGATATCGAGACTATCCTCCAGCTTATGTATCTCCAGTTTACTGCTCCACGTTTCGACGAGACAGACCTTAACAACATGAAGAAGATGTATGTTCCTTACTTCAAGAACATGGAGCAGGATCCTAACTACATCGCTGGTAAGGCTTACACTGAGACTCTCTATGGCAACCACCCACGTCGCCAGATGACTAAGGCTGAGGACTTCGAGACATTGACTCTTGAGAGCTTGGCAAATGTTCACAAGCAGCTTTACAGCTACGCTAACGACTTCCGCTTCGTTATCGCTGGTAATGTAGACCTCGAGACATTGAAGCCACTCGTTGAGAAGTATATCGGCTCATTGCCAACAGCTAAGAAGTCTGTATACTCAGTTGTTGACGACGGCGTACGTATCGTATCTGGCGAGGTTACTAACGACTTCACAGCTAAGATGCAGCAGCCTAAGGTATCTGTATTGTTGACATTCTCTGGTGACTTGGCTGACAACGCTAAGAACCGCATGGTGCTTAACCTCCTTAGCCGTGCTCTTGACTCACGCTACCTCATCTCTATCCGTGAGGAGAAGGGTGGTACTTACGGCGTACAGGTTCAGGATGGCATCTCTAAGTACCCTGTTGAGCACTACCAGATGCTTATCGCATTCGATACTAACGAGCAGCTTGCTGACGAGCTTGTAGAGATCTGCCTCAAGGAGATTCGCACTATTGCTGAGAATGGCCCAATCGCTGAGGATATCGAGAAGTCACGTGAGTTCTTGAAGAAGAACTACAACAACGTTCTCGAGAGCAACGGTGGCTGGATGTCAGCTATCACACGTTGGTATGAGGAGGGTTACAACTACAAGGAGGAGTACCTCAACTTGGTAAATGATGTAACTTACGACGACGTGAAGGCTATGGCTGCTAAGATTCTTGAGGATAATAACTACACTAAGGTTATTATGCGCCCAGCCAAGTAATTTCTTGTGATAAGGGTGCATCTGCGCCCTTTCAATCAAAGCCACCAATGGGACGTACGCCAAGTACTACCCATCGGTGGCTTTTTCATGTCAAGGCCACATCTGCAACCCTTCTAACAAGAAATTTATTTTCCGTGAGAAATAGTGCACTGAAGGAGGTGGGCAGGGGCTGGGATAAATGGGATCGCTGCGCTTGATGGGATAAATGGGGGCGCTTACGCTTGATAGAGAATTTCCCATTTATCCCATTCGTCCCATTCGTCCCTATTCTCCCTTTCTTCTTTGCTGTTCTCTCTTATTTCCCGCTCGTGAGAAACGCCATGGTGTCCACGCCGTCGGCATAGTCGGTGAGGGCGGGGTATTGCGCTGAGCCGAAGGCAATGGTGTGGCCGAAGGGAAGGTGCGTAGTGATGGTGTCGAGGTGCGAGACTACGCACTGGATATCCTCACTATGCTTTGCGAGCCATGTCTCGACGTCGCTGAGCGAAGTGTAGGCGTGGAGTGTGACCTCGCCAAGGGACTGCGGAAAGGTTGTGCCGTGGGTGGCGATATATCCGTCGTAGTCGGCAAAGGGTATGCCCTGCATCTTAAGGAGTGCCTTGCGCATGCGGAGGCTCTGTTCGAGTCTGTTGCACTCTGCACGCTGGGGTATGAGCGTGGGCGTTGTGCTTTGTGGGTAGAATATCATCGACACTGAACGACAGCCGAGGCCCGAGTATGCAGTGATGTCGGTGGCAAGGGCGGTAAGCTCCTCTGTGCTCTCTGTGCCATCGAGAACGGCGATAGAGTGGCGGCTACCACGCAGAAGAGAGCGTGTAGTGGCAAAGTGATGGGCGAAGTAGCGGTTGGCATCCTCGCCGCCTGTGGCTATAGCCATGTCGTAGTGCTCCGTAGAGGAGTAGTCATATATAGCGATGTCGGGGCATATAGAGCGCAGCTCGTCGACAACATGGTGCATGAGCACGCTATCCTTTGACGAGGGTTTGTAGTGGCACTCGTGGCCGCTGAGAATGACGCACATAAGGTCGAAGAAGCCGACGAGGGGTATGTTGCCCGCCATGATGACTGCCACACGCTTTGGTGTCGTTGCGGGGGTGTAGTGCGCTATCCACCTCTCGAGCTTATGGCGCTGGAGCATGGTTAGGCGTATGGCCTCGACCGAACGTAGTATATCTTGTTCGGTAAACCAGCAATTCTCGGCAATGGCGTTGTCAAGAATCTCTCTATGTTCACTAAGCTGCTTTAGGCGGTGCCCAAGCTCTACGAATACCTCTATCATAGCTGTATGCCTTGTGATATGATGCTTACGACATGCTCGATGCTAACACCATCTTTGATGAGCACATGCTTACGGCGGTCAAGAAGATATAGCGACGGAATGGCCTTGAGGTCGTATAGCCTGTCGTGGGTTAGGGTCATAGCCTCATCGTAGCCACATATCCACCCCTTAGGCATTGAGGGTAGGTACTGACGCCATGCCTCGATATCCTCGTCGGGGTATATGGCGAGGGTTACGATGCTATATTTCGTGCTTAGCTCCTTGAGCTTTTCTGAATGTTCTACCTCGTCGATAACAGCCTTGCACATCTCGCAGCCAGGGTTGTTGAAGAGCAAGATTGTGTAGTCGGCATCGATGTTGTGGAGGGTGTTGCTGCCACCATTCGATAGCCTATATCGGAAGTCATTGGCTATGCTGCCGAGCCTATTCTGCTTGACTATGTGTAGCGTGTACTCAGGTATCTTGCGGTCGTACTCGTCCAAAATGGGCGACTTGCATAGCTCCTCCAAGATGGGGATATAGTACTCGTCGTTGCGTAGTGGCGAGTTGGGATCGTAGAGTACCTCGTGCGCCATGTCGGCAAAGAAGTCGAGCACAGGGCGGCTGCTCTCGGCACGATGAATGAGTGTGCGTAGGAGTGAGTCGGCAAGTGGCTCGGGTATCGACATGACATACTGGGCAAAGGCGCTGTATATCTCCTCGGTGTTGTAGCGGTCGACCTCCTCGCCAATGTCGAAGCGGAAGTCGTCCCAGTAGTGCGCCACATAGCGCTTGTAGTCCTCCTCGCTCTCTATCTTTGTGATGCTATCGTAGGGGAGCTTGAAGGTTAGTGTACCCTCCTCGCACTCAGCACTCTCCTCGCTGCTTGTATTTGTCGAGGGCTGTGAGATGCAAGCAACAGAGCATACTAAAAGAGCTAAATAGAATATTCTTGCCATACCTCTATAAAAAAATGGGGGAGTCCACTTTTGCGTTGAACACCCCCGTTGTTGTCTGATTACATTCGCTCAGGAACGTTGATGCCCAAGAGCGACATCGCCGAGCGTATTACACGTGCCACCTCCGAGGCGAGCTTGAGGCGCAATGAGCGCACTGCCTCGTTCTCCTCCTTGAGGATTGAGTGGTCGTGGTAGTAGCCGTTGAATTGCTTAGCAAGGTCGTAGGCGTAGGCTGCAATTACCGATGGTGCAAACTGCTCGCCCGCAGTGCGAACTACTGCTGGGTACTCCGATAGCGCCTTGATGAGCTCTACCTCCTCCTGGAGCAGTGGTGCGCTTAGGAAGTTATCTGTGGCGATGCCTGCCTCCTCAGCCTTACGCATAATTGAGCGGATACGTGCGTGGGTGTACTGGATAAATGGGCCAGTGTTGCCGTTGAAGTCGATGCTCTCACGTGGGTCGAATAACATTGTCTTCTTGGGGTCTACCTTGAGGATAAAGTACTTCAAGGCGCCGAGACCTACCATCTCGCAGATTGCTGCGGCCTCCTCCTCGGTGCAGCCGTCGAGCTTACCCAACTCATCTGACATCTCACGTGCTGTGCCTACCATATCGGCAATGAGGTCGTCGGCATCTACTACCGTACCCTCACGTGACTTCATCTTACCCTCAGGGAGCTCAACCATGCCGTATGATAGGTGGAAGATGTTGTCGCTCCACTCATATCCGAGCTTCTTTAACACGAGCTTAAGCACCTGGAAGTGGTAGTTCTGCTCGTTGCCCACAACATAAATCATGTCGTCGAGCTTGTTCTCCTCGAAGCGGCTGAGCGCTGTGCCGAGGTCCTGAGTCATATATACCGATGTGCCGTCGCCACGTAGGAGTAGCTTCTGGTCGAGGCCGTCAGCTTCAAGGTCAATCCATACTGAGTTATCCTCCTTGCGGAAGAATACGCCCTTAGCGAGGCCCTCCTCTACGAGGCTCTTACCCAAGAGATAGGTCTCAGACTCGTAGTAAACCTTGTCGAAGTCGACACCGAGAGCCTTATACGTAACGTCGAAGCCCTCATATACCCAGCCATTCATAGTCTGCCAGAGAGAGTATACCTCCTCATCTTTTGCCTCCCACTTGCGCAACATCTCCTGCGCAGCGAGCATGATAGGAGCCTTCTTCTTTGCCTCGTCCTCCGATAGGCCCTGAGCCACGAGCTCCTTAATCTCCGCTTTGTAGTGCTTGTCGAACTCGACATAGTACTTGCCTACAAGGTGGTCGCCCTTCATGCCTGACGATGCGGGAGTCTCGCCACCGCCATAGAGCTGCCATGCAAGCATCGACTTACAGATGTGAATGCCTCGGTCGTTAACCAAGTTCACCTTGATTACGTTGTGACCATTAGCCTTGAGGATTGTTGCCACCGAGTATCCGAGGAGGTTATTGCGGATATGTCCGAGGTGGAGAGGCTTGTTGGTGTTTGGCGACGAGTACTCAATCATGATTGTACGTCCCGACTTTTCAGCCATGCCGTAGTTCTCTGTAGCTACAATCTCGCCAAAGCGCTCTGCCCAGAACGATGAGTCTACGACGAGGTTAAGGAAGCCCTTAATCACGTTGAACGACTTAATCTCTGGTGTCGAGGCTACAATCTTCTCGCCCAACTCTGTGGCTGTTGCCTCGGGCGATTTCTTTGATGCACGCAAGAGTGGGAATACTACCACGGTGTAGTCGCCCTCGAACTCCTTGCGGGTTTTCTGTATCTGAATGTTGTCGCTTAAGCCGTACAACTCCTCTGTTGCACGACATACGACGCCTGAAATAAACTCTTCGATGTTTAGCATAGTTACCTATATTTATATATCTAAGGCGCAAATATACAAACTTTTTTCTTAAATGTGAAAAAAGTGTTGCTAAGCCCAGCTTTTTTTGTTGCTAATATTCAGTGTTCTAACTTGTGGCTATGATGCCCTCGCCTTGCCGACCATATTGACACTATAGATATCAAGTAATAAACTCAGAGAGTGGTAAGTGAACAATGGTCAGTCAGTCATTTTGCCTATGTAAATGACTGACTGACCACCCAAACAGAGCACAAATATATATCAGAGTATATGTCATTCTGAGCGTAGCGAAGAATCTCTCGGTTGGTGCTAACGTTTAATGTTCGTACTCACTGCGAGATGTTTCGCTAAAGCTCAACATGACATACTGAGTATCAGTAATGTCATTGTCTATGTCATTCTGAGCGTAGCGAAGAATCTCTCGGTTGGTGCTAACGTTGAATGTTCGTACTCACTGCGAGATGTTTCGCTTTGCTCAACATGACATACTGAGTATCAATAATGTCATTTGAGTAATTAGCAATACCATGAACCAATATAGATACCAATTAGAGAGATATCGTGGGCGTGGCTCAAGATATGTCTGCCCGAAGTGCCGACACAAACACTCGTTTACTCGGTATATTGATACATATAATAATAATATATATATCAATGATGATGTGGGTAAGTGTAACCGTTTGGATAAGTGTGGGTATCACTACACACCACGTCAATACTTTGAGGATAACCCTCAGCTACGTGATACTAACACCTCTCTACACACATGGTCAGTCAATCATTTTCATAGGCAAAATGACCGACTGACCATGACCACCCCCACTTCGACACCATTCCAGAGTGGATTGTGGAGGGCTCGCTTCGGCGTGTGTGTTGCGACGATTTATTTATAATGCTCGTGCGATGTACATCTTACTTTTAACCTCTCACCTTGCCCTTTTCACTTTTATTCACTATCTTTGCACAAAATTGTCACACCATGAAGATTGCAGATATAGAAC
>JAEIGA010007905.1_pt1 | contig 16141 bp, 12 predicted proteins | sample 9270691 | NCBI WGS metagenome assembly JAEIGA01 (sample SAMN17057246, study PRJNA624740) | gut metagenome | biome: biome; isolation source: fecal sample | host: Bos grunniens | place: China: Xizang | collected 2019
CTTCTATGTATTTATTTGAAGCAGAATACAGATTTTCTTCTGTCTCTGCCATTATTTCTACTTTTGATGTTTTATCTGTTATATAATTTTTTAATGCTGTTGCAACTTCTAATTCTTCGTCCCAATATGATTTTAATGCTTCCGCTTTTAATAATTGAACATCTAATTCATTAATGGAATTTTCACCTGTAAGCGCATACCCTGTTTTTTTATATAATTCTACTATTTCTGTTTCTGCTTGAGCTGTATACTCTGCAAGACTTTTTCGCCATTCTATTAATATATCTCCAGTTCCAAATATAAAATCATTTGTATTAAAAAGACTAGAATATTCTCCATTAAAAATGGTTTCTTTATGTTTTAATTGTTCATTACAAAATTCAACAATTTCTTTTACTTTTTCGTTATTTATTGTTTTAGGATTATTTATATAACCTTTCAATATATATTGATTTCTGTAATATCCATCTTTATCAGTAAAATCAGAATAATTTTTAGTACACTCGTTTAAAATAAGTTCAATATAAGCTATATTCCAATTATTTATTTTTTCTTGAGGGGTTGTTATAAAACTTTTATCGTATGTTATTTCGTCATTGGTTATTATTAGTTTTACTTTTTCAAATTCTTTTTTAAATGGTTCTGTATCTGTTGTATTAAAATAATTATTACACTTATTCGCATCTTCTGTCTTCCAATAAGAATATAATCCATTGTATTTTTCACCCCAATGCTGATACCAATTATCAATTCCATCACTACTGATTTTCATTAATTGGCGACTTTGTTCATATATAGTTTTATGAACTTCTATTGTTTTTTCATTACTTGCTTTTTGATTAGCTAAAAGAACTTCATAATTTTTAAGACTTGTTGAAAGTTCTTCTTTTAAGTTTGTCTTTCTTGATTCAAGATTATTTCTTATCTCTTTGATTTGATTATATATTTTTTCATTCCATGTATTTTTTCTTTTTTCTAATTCTGCAAAACCTTCTTGCCAAACAGTTTCATTTTCTTCAAAAACGGACATTGCATTCATTTCCCATTCTGCTCTAGCCGCTAGAAATGATTGTTCTGCTTCATTCCATTTTTCTAAACTTGAATTTAATTCTCTTTCAAACTCTGCATACCAATCTGATTCTGATAATGAAATATTATCTAATTCTCCAGTTTTTAATTGTTCTTCAAATTCATCAAACAATTTATTTAAATTATCACCTGTTGTTTTTTCTGTTTCCTTTGCTATCTGTCTTGCTATTATTGTTGCAGCTTCTTTATCTGATTTCTTCTTTAATGATTCTTGATCATATAATACATTTCTTAAAAGTAAATTTTCTTCATATGCAGCTATATTTTCATATTCTTCTGTCACTATTTCTTTGTAAGAAGAAATATAATTATTTAGTAAATTATTAATTTCTTCTTCCTGCAATGATAATTTTGATAATCTCTCTGACATATCTGAATACAAATTTTCACATTGCAAATCCCATTCATTACAAAATTCAATTACGACTTCATTTGCAATCTTTGTCCATTGTTGTCTTGCTAATTCTGCTTCTTCAATATTAACTTCTCGACTTTCATATCCACTTTGGTCTATATATTTCCATTCAATAGCTTTTGTTTTTAAAGCATCATGTAACTTACTTTGTATTTTTGATGTTTTGTCTTCTAAATATTTTTGTGTAAACCATTCTACAAAATTTGTATCTACAATTTTTTGGTATTCATTTTTTGCTTCGTATTCAGCTTCATCTAATTTTTGCAAATTTGAATTTTCCCATGCAGTCATTGCAGCTAACATTCCTTGTTCTGCAATTTCTTCCCATTTTTCTACACTTTTCTCTCTTGATGCTCTATCAAGATAATACTCCATATGCATTTTGCCAGTTTTTATTTGACTACTAAATTCTTGAGCTGGTACAATTGAGGGAATAAAAATTAGTAATAGCATTGTTGCTATCAGTTGTGAAATTTTATCTTTTTTAACTTTCATTTACACTTCCTTAAATTTGCTTCATTATCATATGTTTTTTACATATCGTCAACTAAATTTTATTGATTTTTACAAACAAAGATAATCTTAAGTAACTTCATTTCAACCTTTTAAGTCTTTTATAATTAAAAATTTTTTTTTCATTTTTTTTACCGAAAATAAGTGTTTTCTACAATATATATAGTATGGAATGTAAAAAATTAATTATATTTGGAAAAGTTTGTGAAAAACCAGCGGTATCAATAGCTGTCTGCCGTCAATTTTTATGCAATAAAAATTGACAACGTAAAATAAAAAGAACTATCAAATACTGACACATAAAAAAAAGCGTCCAGATAAACTGAACGCTTTCGTATCACATCACACTAACTTAGCAGTTTTCGCTGAAGTATTTGATTGTGATGACCCAGACAGCACTCCCGTGCTGTCTGCCGTCAATTTTTATGCAATAAAAATTGACAACGATAAATAGAAAGAACAATTAAATACTGACACATAAAAAAAAGCGTCCAGATAAACTGAACGCTTTTCATATCACATTACAATTAATTAGCAGTTTTCACTGAAGTATTTAATTGTTCTTACCATCTGTGATGTATATGAGTTTTCATTGTCGTACCATGAAACAACCTGTACCTGGTATGTATCATCGTCGATTTTTGAAACCATAGTCTGTGTAGCATCGAATAAAGAACCGAATCTCATTCCGATTACATCAGAAGAAACGATTTCATCTTCTGTATAACCAAAAGATTCTGTTGCAGCAGCTTTCATTGCAGCATTGATTCCTTCTTTTGTTACATCTTTTCCTTTAACTACAGCAACAAGAATTGTTGTTGAACCTGTAGGTGTTGGAACACGCTGTGCAGAACCAATAAGTTTTCCGTTCAATTCAGGAATTACAAGACCAATAGCCTTTGCAGCACCTGTTGAGTTAGGAACGATGTTCTGAGCACCTGCGCGTGAACGGCGTAAGTCACCTTTGCGCTGTGGACCGTCAAGAATCATCTGGTCACCTGTATATGCGTGGATTGTAGACATGATACCACTCTGAATTGCAGCATAGTCATTAAGAGCTTTAGCCATAGGAGCAAGACAGTTTGTTGTACAAGAAGCAGCAGAGATAATGTTATCTCCCTTCTTAAGTGTGTCATGGTTTACATTGTAAACGATTGTTGGAAGGTCGTTTCCAGCAGGAGCTGAAATAACAACTTTTTTAGCACCAGCATCAATGTGAGCCTGGCTCTTTTCTTTAGATACATAGAAACCTGTACATTCAAGAACTACATCTACACCAAGTTCTCCCCATGGAAGTTCTGCAGCGTTAGCTTTTGCATAAATTGTAAGAGTTTTTCCATCTACAGTAAGTGTACCTTTTTCATCATCTGCTGAAACAGTGTGAAGATTTTCACCTAATTTACCACAGTATCCACCCTGAGCTGTATCATATTTAAGAAGGTGTGCAAGCATTGAAGGTTTTGTAAGATCGTTAATTGCAACTACTTCATAACCATCAGCATCAAACATTTGTCTAAAAGCAAGACGACCAATGCGTCCGAAACCATTAATAGCAACTTTTACCATTGTAAGTTGACTCCTATTTAATAAGTATTTTTTTTATTTTATGTACAAAGGAAGAAATTGTCAATTGCAAAAAAATCCTTTGCAAAAAAATCCACTATAAAAGACCTTTTTTCTTTTTTTCGATATAACCAGAATCTTCAAGATATTTTCTGCGTGTGATAATTAAATTTATAAGTTCTTGATACATATTGTAATCAACTTCAATAGCAATAGGAAGAATAAAATATTCTGTTTCATCACAATATCTTTCAATAAACGCAGGATTAGTAACAAAGCCCAAACTTATCATGTTACTAATTCTATCAGCACATTTTAATATCTTTGCATTCTGACTACCTTCATCAATAATGCCATGAAGAAAATCAGCCTTTGATTGCCCTTCTTTTTTTGTAACTTCCATTACAAGTTTATAAACTTCATTTCCGTCATCATCAATGTTTTTTACTCTTTCGTGGTCAAAACCAGGAATATCTTCAATTACATCATGAACACAAGCGGCCTTTAATAAAACAGAATCAATATATCCATAATCAATTAAAATAGCCATTGTATCAATTTGATGGCGGAACATATTTCCACCTGCATGACGGGCTTTTCCAATCAATTCAGTGGCAAGTTGCATATACGGAGCAAGATAAATATTTTTTAATTGCAACATTTGCTGAGTATCCATCTGAGTTGGCTTATCAACATTCATTTCATACTTTATCTTACCCATATACACTCCTATTAAAAGTCGAAAAAAAAGTTCAACTCGCTATAAAAAGTTTTGTATATTATACACTATAAATTCAAATTTTTATAAACTTTCTATGTAAGAATTTAATTTTTCAATTTTTCTCTTACTTTCTTCAAGTTTTTCTTTTTCAGCGGCAATAACATCTGCTGGTGCGTGTTCTACAAACTTACCAGAAAGTTTTGCTTCGCTTTTTTTAACATATCCTGTTTCTGTTTCAATTAATTTCTTAAAACGAGCCAAAAGCTGTTCTTTGTTAATTGAATCATCAACAAGAATAAATGCTTCAAAACCTGTTCCAACAGTACCAATAGCACCATCTGGTTTTGACTGAACAAATTCAACTTTAGCAACACCAGCAAGAAGTTGTATCATTTCTACTTTTTCACGACAAACTTCTGCAGGACTATTTGGTGTTATTAAAATTGCAATATTAATTTTTGATGCAGGATCAAGACCGCATTCAGTACGCAATGCACGAATTTTACCAATTAAATCTTTTAATACATCAAAGCGTTCTGTAACTTCATCATTTTTACGCATTTCCATAACTTCTGGGAATGGAGCATTAATAAGCATTGATGAATATGTTGAATTAGAAAGAACATTACAAGTTCCAACTTTTGCACGATTTTCTGTAATTTCTTTTAATGGCAATTTTGAATAAATTTCTTCTGTAACAAAAGGCAAGAATGGATGTAACAAACGAAGATTTTCTTCAAGAACATTTAATAAAACAGAAACTGCTCTATCTTTTTCGTGTTCATCACCATTTTTGAATGAAAGTTTTGTTGCTTCTACATACCAATCACAGAATTCATTCCAGAAATATTCCATAATTGCACTTGCAGCATCGTTATAACGATATGTTTCTAATGCAGCTCTTTCTTCACGAATTGCTTTATCAAGACATGAATAAATCCATTTATCCAATTCTGTTAAATCTTTATCTTCAACAGGAATTAAAGTTCTTCCTTCAAGATTTCCTAAGATATAACGGCTTGCATTCCAAATCTTATTTGCAAAACGACTACCAAGTTTAAAAGAATCTTTATCAATAAGAACATCTTGTCCCTGAGCACACATAAATCCAAGTGTAAACTTAAATGCATCTGCCCCGTAAACATCAATAATTTCAAGAGGGTCAATTCCGTTTCCTAAAGATTTACTCATTTTGCGACCTTGTTTATCACGAACAAGACCATGAATATAAATATCGTGGAAAGGAGCTTTTCCTGTAAATTCCAAACTAGCCATAATCATACGACTAACCCAGAAGAAAATAATATCATAAGCTGTAACAAGAGCTGTTGTTGGGAAGAATTTTTCTAAATCAGGAGTTTTTTCTGGCCAACCTAATGTACTAAATGGCCACAACCAAGAACTGAACCAAGTATCAAGAACATCTGGATCTTGTTCCAATTTTTCTTTTGCAGCATTACATTTTGGACATGAACATGGTTCATCACGAGTAACAATTGTTTCACCACATTCTTGACAATACCAAACAGGAATACGATGTCCCCACCAAAGCTGACGGCTAATACACCAGTCACGAATATTTTCCATCCAATGAGTGTATGTATTTTCCCACTTTCTTGGGAAGAAAACGATTTCTCCGTCTTTCCAAGCTTTTAATGCTTTTTCTGCCATTGGCTTCATTTTTACAAACCATTGATAACTCAAATATGGTTCTACAACAGTTGAACAACGATAACAATGACCAACAGAGTGATTAATTTTTTCTTCTTCTTTGAATAAGCCTTGTTCTTTTAAATCTTCAATAATAAGTTCACGAGCTTTTGCACAAGTTAATCCACGATATTTTTCTGGACAATTTTCATTCAAAGTTCCATCTGGATTAAGAATATTAATTATTTCAAGATTATTGCGCTGCCCTACTTGCCAGTCATTTGGATCATGTGCAGGTGTAATTTTTACCATACCTGTTCCAAATTCTTTATCTACATAAGAATCTGCAATAATAGGAATTTCACGATTTGTAAGTGGAAGTTTTAATTTTTTTCCAACAATAGCTTTATATCGTTCGTCAGAAGGATTTACTGCAACAGCAGTATCACCAAGTAAAGTTTCTGGACGAGTTGTTGCTACTTCAATTTTTGTAGTTCCGTCTGGAGCAGGTCCATCAGCATATTCATACCAAATGTGATACATTGCACCAGGTGTGTCTGTATGATCTACTTCATCATCAGCCAAAGCAGTTCCACAACGAGGACACCAGTTTACCAAATACTGACCTTTGTAAATAAGTCCTCTTTCATACAATGTAACAAAAACATCTTTTACAGCTTTTGAAAGCCCTTCATCCATTGTAAATCGTTCTCTGTCCCAATCTGTAGAGTTTCCGAGTTTACGCTGTTGTTTTACGATTATATTATGATGATCTTCTTTTACTCCCCATGTGCGTTCAAGGAATTTTTCACGACCTAAATCATTACGATTTTTTCCTTCTTTTTTGAGAGCTCGTTCAACAATATTCTGAGTAGCAATACCTGCGTGGTCTGTTCCTGTTACCCAAATTGTATTATCACCTTTCATACGATGATAACGAATAACAATATCTTGCAATGTATTATTTAATCCATGTCCAACATGTAAAACACCAGTAACATTTGGAGGAGGAATAACAACTGCATAAGTTGCTGCTTTTAATTCTTCTGGTGATAAATTTGCAGATTTAGCTTCATATTCTGCATGCACAGGAGATTCTTTATCAGATGCAGGTTTAAAATAACCTTTTGAATCCCATTCATTATAAATTCTGTCTTCAAAATCCTTAGGATTATATGCTTTTTCTAATTCAATAGCTTTCATAACTAAAAAGTATAGTATATTTAGATTTTATTTACAATTAATTTTTGACAATATTAAAATTGAAAATTAAAGCAAAATCACAATTTTCATTGCGCAAAAAATATTTAAAACAATCATTTCCAAAGCTAATAATAATGTACAATTATATTGTAGAATCTATTCTTTTTTTGTATTATGTTTACATTATAAGCAAATCATAAGTATTATATTTTAGAGGTTAATCATGGCAGAACCATTGCTAAATGTTCAAAATATTTCTGTAAGTATAGATTCAAAACAAGTATTAAAAAACTTAAATCTTAAAATAAACCCAGGTGAAACTCATGTTTTAATGGGCCCTAATGGTGCAGGAAAATCAACATTAGGAAACGCATTAATGGGTAATCCTTTATATACACTCAACGAAGGAAAAATCATTTTTGACGGAAAAGACATTTCCAATGATAGCACTGATAAAAGAGCAAAAGACGGAATGTTCCTATCTTTTCAAAATCCACTAGAAGTACCTGGTATTTCTGTAGAAACATTTATTCGTAGTGCAATTCAGCAAAAAACTGGCGAAAGAGTAAAATTATTCCAATTCCAAAAAGAACTAAAATCTTGCATGGAATTATTAAATATGGATTCATCTTATGCAAGTCGTGACTTAAATGTAGGATTTTCTGGTGGGGAACGCAAAAAATCAGAAATACTTCAATTGTTAATGCTTCACCCAAAATTTGCAATTCTTGATGAAACTGATTCTGGGCTTGATGTTGATGCTGTTCGCACTGTTTCTAAAGGAATTGAAGAATACCAAAAGAAACACAACGGAGCCTTATTAATTATTACTCATTCCACAAGAATTCTTGAAAGTTTAAATGTTGATTACACACACATTCTTGTAAAAGGTTCAATCGTAAAAACTGGAGACGGTTCTTTAGTTCAAGAAATTAATGAAAACGGTTTTGAAAAATTTATAAGCACACTTCCTGAAGCAGGTGGCTCAAATGAATGATGAAAAAACACAAGTAAATGATATTGACCGCTCTCTTTACGATTTTAGATACGAAGAAAAAGAAGGTGAATTTTTCAGACTTGAACAGGGATTAACTAAAGAAATTGTAGAAAAACTTTCTGCAGAAAAAGGCGACCCTGAATGGATGAAAGAATTCCGATTAAAATCACTTGAAATTTATAATCAGCTTCGAGTTCCAGACTGGGGACCTTCCATTGATGATTTGCACATGGACCAAATTGCAACTTATGTTCGTCCTAACACAAAAATGCAAGGCAAATGGGAAGATGTTCCTCAAGATATTAAAGACACTTTTGAAAAATTAGGAATTCCAGAAGCAGAACGAAAATCTTTGGCTGGTGTTGGTGCACAGTTTGACTCTGAATTAGTTTACCACAATGTTCAAGATGAAGTAGCCAAACAAGGCGTTGTATACATGGGCTTTGAAGAAGCTTTAAAATCTGAACAATGGCAACCAATGATAAAAGAATACTTTATGACTCTTGTAACTCCAAAAGATCATAAATTTGCTGCATTACACGGAGCTGTTTGGTCAGGTGGTTCTTTTGTTTATGTTCCAAAAGGCGTTCATTTGTCATTCCCATTGCAATCATATTTTAGATTAAATGCAAAAGGCGCAGGACAATTTGAACACACATTAATTATTGTTGATGAAGGCGCTGAATTACACTTTATTGAAGGTTGTTCTGCACCAAAATATAATGTAGCAAACTTGCATGCTGGTTGTGTTGAATTATTTGTTGCAAAAAATGCAAAACTCAGATATTCCACAATAGAAAACTGGTCAAAAAATATGTACAACTTAAACACAAAGCGTGCAAAAGTTGAAGAAAACGGAACTATTGAATGGGTTTCTGGTTCTTTTGGTTCCCATGTTTCTTATTTGTATCCAGAAAGTGATTTAGTCGGAAAAAATGCAAAAGCCGAATTTACAGGAATTACATTTGCAGGTAACGGACAAAATCTTGACACTGGTGCAAAAATGGTTCACTTGGCACCAAACACATCTAGTGTAATTAGTACAAAATCAATTTCCAAAGGTGGCGGAATTAGTACATACCGTTCTGCGGTATACATTGGCAAAAAGGCAGAAGGAAGTAAAGCTTCTGTATCATGTCAGTCACTTATGCTTGACAGCGAATCAAGAAGCGACACAATTCCTGCAATGGAAGTTTTAACTGATAATGTAGATGTTGGCCACGAAGCAAAAATCGGAAGAATTAGTAACGAAGCAATTTTTTATTTAATGTCACGAGGCATTAGCGAAGAAGAAGCTCGTTCAATGATAGTTAGTGGATTTGCAAATCCTGTAAGCAAAGAATTGCCACTTGAATACGCAGTCGAAATGAATAACCTAATTCGTCTTGAAATGAAAGGAACAATGTAATGAAAATAGAAACAACTTTAAATCAAATTCCTTCACTTACATGGAATTGGTTAAAAATGAATCGCGGAGAATTAAAACTTGAAACTTCTCTTGCTGACGAAATAAAAGCTGAAATAACAGGGATTTCTGAACAAATTTCATACGAATATAAAAGTTCTATTGATATTCCAACAATGGAAGAAGGCTTAGGAAAAGAAACTGATTTTATTTTCAATACTAAATCTGAAACACTATATATTTCTAGTAAAGAAAATTCCAAAAACAATACACCTGTAATTCTAAAATACGAATTAAAAAATGATTCAAGCGTTGTATCAAAACAAGTGATTCACGCAAAAAAGAATTCTGAAATTACTGTAATTATTATTTCTACTTCAGAAAATAACACTACTGGTTTTGAAGCGATTTCAACAAAATTATTTGCTGAAGAAAATGCTAAAATTAATTTAGTAAAAGTACAACTTTTGGGAAATAATTTTGTTCACCTTGATTCAACAAGTTCCGTTTGTAATGAAAATGCAAATACAACTTTAACACATATAATTTTAGGTGGAAAAGAAACTTTTGTAGGTGTAAAAGGTGATTTACAAGAATACAAATCTAACTTTAATTCAAGCTTGGCATATTTATGTCAGAATGAACAAAAATTAGATATGAATTATGTTGTAAATCATTATGGCAAAAAATCAGAATGTAAAATGTCTGTAAAAGGAACATTAAAAGATTCTAGTCAAAAAACATACCGTGGAACAATTGATTTTAAAAATGGATGTTCTGGGGCAATCGGAGATGAACAAGAAGACACACTTTTGCTTTCTCCAACAGTTGTAAATAAATCACTTCCTGTTATTTTGTGTGACGAAGAAGATGTTTCTGGTGAACACGGAGCTACAATCGGAAGACTTAGTGAAGAAGTTTTATTCTATATGAAATCTCGTGGCATTGCTAAAAATGTGGCAGAAAATATTATTGCTCGAGCAAAAATTCAAAGTGTAGTTTCTTTAATTCCTGATGAACAAACTGTTGAATTAATTCAAAAATATATGGACGGAGTATTTGGTGATGAGTAATCTTTATAAAAAGGATTTTCCAATTTTTTCAGCAGCAGAAAATAAAGATTTAATTTATTTTGATAATGCAGCTACAACACAACGCCCTATTCAAGTTATTGAAGCCATTGATGATTTTTACAAAAAAAACAATGCAAACCCATTACGAGGTTTATATGAATTGAGCAACAGAGCAACAGAAGCTTATGAAAATGCTCGCCACACAACAGCACAATTTATTAATGCAAAAGATTGTGAAATTATTTTTACTCGCAATGCTTCTGAATCATTAAATTTAGTTGCATACACATGGGGAATGGCAAATATAAATCAAGGTGATGAAATTGTTGTTTCTATTATGGAACACCATTCAAACATTTTACCTTGGCAAATGCTTTGTCAAACAAAAGGCGCAAAATTAGTTTTTTTGGAATGTGATAAAAACACAGCAGAAATTCCAGAAACAGAATTAAGCAAAATAAATGAAAAAACAAAACTTGTGGCAATTACACATGTAAGTAATGTTTTGGGAATAACAAATCCTGTAAAACAAATTGTAGAAAAAGCTCACAGCGTAGGTGCAATTGCTGTTGTTGACGGAGCTCAAGCTGTTCCTCATATAAAAGTTGATGTAAAAGATTTATGTGCTGATTTTTACGCATTCAGTGGTCACAAACTTTGTGGGCCAATGGGAATTGGTGTTCTTTACGGAAAAAAATGTCTTCTTGAACAAATGCCTCCATTCCTTCGTGGTGGAGAAATGATTGAATATGTTACAAGAGATAGTGCAACTTGGGCTGAAGTTCCTCACAAATTTGAAGCTGGAACTGTTAATGCTTCTGGAGCTGTAGGCTTAGGTGCTGCAATTAAATATATTCAAGAAGTTGGAATTGAAAATATTACAAACCACGATAATGCCCTTGCTTCATATTTAATAGACGGAATGAAATCTATTCCTCATGTAAATATTTTAGGAAGTCCAGATTCAAATAAACACTGTGGAATAGTAACTTTCACAATTGACGGTGTTCATCCACATGATATTGCATCTATTTTGGATACTGAACATGTTGCAATTAGAGCAGGTCATCATTGCGCACAACCATTAGGTGCATATATTGAAGTGCCTGCCACAGCAAGAGCAAGTTTATATTTTTACAATACAAAAGAAGAAATTGATACTTTTATTAGTAAAGTTTCACAAATCAGAGGATGGATGGGCTATGGAAACTAAAGAATTATACAGAGAAATCTTAAACGAACATAATTTAAATCCAACACACAAAAAAGAAATGTCTGATGCTGATTTTTCTTTAAACGGAGTAAATCCTAGTTGTGGTGACAATATTACACTCAACTTAAAAATAAACTCTGAAGGAATTATCACAGACGGTTCTTTTACTGGTTCAGGATGTGCTGTATCACAGGCTTCTTGCGATATGATGCTTGATTTAATTATTGGTAAATCAAAAGAAGAAGCAGAAAAATTAAACGATGTTTTTATGAGCATGATAAAAGGAGAAGCTTCTGAAGAAGCAATCGAAGAACTTGATGAAGCTGCTGCCCTTCAAGATATTGCACACATGCCTGCTCGTGTAAAATGTGCAGTTTTAGGCTGGCGCACAATGAAAGAAATGTTTTCTACAAATTCATCTTGTTCTTCTTGTGGAAATCCTAATTGCTGTAAATAAAATTGTTATTTAGGAATTTTATTATAAAAATCATCTATGGAAATAACAGTCAAATTATCTTTTTTCATTTTTTCTATTAATTCTGGAGTAATTTGACTGTCATCCATAATAATTGTTCCATTCTTTTGCAAACGCTTAACTAACATTCCACCGTGTTTGTACAAAAGTTGGGCAATATCATAAGACAAATCTACATCATTAAAAATTTTAAATCCAAAAGTATAACTTCCAGAAAAAGATTTTGAATAAGGACATTTAGATTTTTTACCATATAAATCTTTAATTTTTGCACCAACTTCATCGTTGTGGCGTTTTAATTCCCTTTGTTCAGCATATTTTTCAACAGACAAATGAGATTCACGATTTTTTTCTAATATTTCTTCAATCGATAAATTATGTTTTTTGCAAAGTTCCTGTAACACAAGCATTGTCATCATTGCATCATCACAACTTTTATGAGCAACTAAATTATCAGTTTTGATATTAAAATATTCGCCCCATTCATGAAGTTTTTTTGTTTTGCCTTCTAACTTTTCTAAAATTTTTGCCACATCATAAGTTGCAAAATTAAAAACAGGCAAATCGTATCGTTCACAAGCGGTAACCACAAAACCTAAATCATTTTTTGAACTAAATCCAATAACTTTTCTAGAAGGAGCAGTCATTAAATTTTTTACACCTTTGTAATAATCAGGAAAAGGATGTTGCATTCTAAAATAATCTTTTGAATATGCCAAAGAACAACCATTTTTATTTGAAAATAAATACCAATCAAATTCAGTTTCTGGATTCATAACTAAATCTTGTGAATCAAGAATATTAAAATCTGCATCTGACAAAACATATCCAAAGGAACACATTTTTCCTTCGCCATTAAAACAGTTTGCACATTCGATATCAAAAAATAAATATGAATTATCCATAAATCCTATCCTTTAATTATTTATAAATCATTTATATAGAAGAAAAATTGCAGGAATTTTATCTATTTCTGGAAGTTTAGTTTTATTCCATTCTGCAATAGTTTTAGTTTGAATAAATTCTTGTGGGCAAGTAATTCCACTTGCAATACAAAGTTTTGTATTTGGTTTACAAGTTTTTAAGATTCCTTCCACCATTCTGGAATTTCTGTAAGGAGTTTCTATAAAAATTTGAGTTTGATTTTCCTTATAAATTTTATTTTCCAATTGTTTTAATTTTGAAACTCGTTCAGCAGGTTTTGCAGGCAAATATCCATTAAAAGCAAAAGATTGACCATTAAAACCACTAGCCATAATAGCCATAAGAATTGAAGAAGGCCCAACTAAAGGAACTACTTTTATTTTTTTGCGTTGAGCCATTGCAACAATATCTGCACCAGGGTCAGCAATTGCAGGACAACCTGCCTCTGAAATAACACCCATGGAATGACCTTCTAACAATGGGTCTAAATAATTTCCAATAGAATTTAATTTAGTATGTTCATTTAATTCATAAAAAATCAAACTATCAATATCAATTTCATTACTTACTTTTTTTAAAAAACGAATTGCAGAACGCAAATTTTCTACAATAAAATATTTTATTTGCAAAATAATTTCTTTGTTATATTCAGGCAAAACTTGACTTAATGGTGTGTCGCCCAAAGTAACAGGAATTAAATAAAGAGCCTTTTCCATACAAAATACAGTAATAAAAAAAACAGATTGGTGCAATAGAAAGAATATTAAACAATAAGTTAATTTTTATGTATTATATGGAATTAATTCAAAAATTTGTGATTTTTTTTAATGACAATTCTGCATAGATTTTTTATATTTATATAACACAATATTTTATTTTTAATTAAAACAGGAACAAAAATGAAAGGACAAAATAAAGTAAAAAAAATTTTTAAACCAACTAATTTAATTTTTATTCTTATAGCAATTTTTGCAATAAGCGTAATCAGCACAAGTTTTTTTATCGTAGATGAAACAGAACAATCTGTTATAACAAGATTTGGAAAATACAATAAAACTGTAGGTCCAGGATTGCAATTTAAATTACCATACGGAATCGACAAAAATTACAATATTCCAGTTAAAGTTATTCAAACTGAACAATTTGGATTTAAAACAATAAAAGCTGGAAGAGAAAACGAATATAGAAACAATATTTCATCAGAATCAACAATGCTAACAGGAGATTTAAACATTATTGATATTGAATGGATTATTCAGTACAGAATCGTTGACCCAATGCAATGGCTTTTTAATGTTATGGAAAAACGCCAAACAATTAGAGACATTTCTCGTTCTGTAATCAATTCTTTAGTTGGTGACAGAGCAATTTTGGATATAATGAGTTCAGAGCGCTCTACAATCGAAAATCTAGCCCTTGATATGATGAATGAAAATTTCAAAGAACTTGGACTTGGAATTAATGTAATTACAGTAAAACTTCAAAACATAGTTCCACCTGTGGGAGTTCAAGACGCATTTGAAGATGTAAATAAAGCAATTCAAGATATGAACAGATTCATAAACGAAGGAAAAGAAGCATACAACTCACAAATTCCAAAAACACAAGGTGAAGCAGATAAACAAATTCAAATAGCACAAGGATACGCTGCAGAAAGAGTTAACAAAGCAAAAGGTGATGTAGCAAGATTTAATTCAGTTTATGAAGAATACAAACGAGCTCCAAAAATAACAAAAGACAGAATTTATTTGGAAACTATGGAAGAAATATTTAGTTCAGAACAAAAACCAGTTTTAATCGACGGAAAATTAGAAAACATTCTTCCATTAAAAAATCTTTCAGAAAACAAATCAAACACAACTAAAAACTAACAACTTAAATAGGAAAAATATATGACAAAGTCTGTAAAAAAAATAATAACTACTTCAACTATAATTATTGCACTTGCAATTGTTTTTGTTTTAATGGGTCCTTTTTATATAATTAACGAAGGACAACAAGCTGTTATTACAAGATTCGGAGGAATTGTTAATACACATACACAAGCAGGTTTGTATTTTAAAATTCCATTTATTGACCAAGTAATAATGTATCCAAAATTGATTTTATCACTTGATGGTGATTCACAAAGAATTCCTACAAAAGAAAATCAATTTATCATAGTTGATACAACAAGCCGCTGGCAAATTTCTGATCCTGCAAAATTTTATCAAAGCTTCAAAACACTTGATAACGCATACAACAAATTAAGCGACATTATTGATTCTTCCACAAGAACTGTAATTACACAAAATCGCTTAAGCGAAATTGTTCGTAGTTCCAACATAATTAATGAACGAAACAACACAGATGACCAATCAAAAGATGAAGAAACAAAAGAAATTGAATCATTAGTAAATGTTAATACAACAAATGAATCAGTTCAAAAAGGTAGAAACGAATTATGCAAAATTATGACATCAGAAGCAAATAAACTTGTTCCTGAATACGGAATTACATTAATTGATATAGTTCCTCGTCAAATTAAATATTCTGATGAATTAACAGAATCTGTTTACAACAGAATGATAAAAGAGCGTAATCAAATTGCACAAGCTTACCGTTCCCGTGGTGAAGGAAAAAAAGCTGAATGGATGGGTAAACTTGAAAATGAAAAACGCAAAATTGAATCAGAAGCATACAAAACTGCAGAAGAAATAAAAGGAAGTGCTGACGCAGAAGCTGCAAGAATTTACGCAAACGCATATAACAAAGACCCAGAATTCTATAATTTCTGGAAAAGTATGGAATCTTACAAAAAAACATTAAAAGAATACGATGCAACTTACAGCACAAATATGGATTATTTTAAATATTTATATTCTGCACAAGGAAACTAAACAATGAAAAAAATTGCACAC
>JAEIGA010007906.1_pt1 | contig 16140 bp, 15 predicted proteins | sample 9270691 | NCBI WGS metagenome assembly JAEIGA01 (sample SAMN17057246, study PRJNA624740) | gut metagenome | biome: biome; isolation source: fecal sample | host: Bos grunniens | place: China: Xizang | collected 2019
AAAAAGTTTTGCACTTTTATTTTTTGTGTCTATATTTGCAGTCCCAAATGAAAGGGAAACCAATAATCGGGGTGTGGCGCAGTTGGCTAGCGCATCTGGTTTGGGACCAGAGGGTCCTGTGTTCGAGTCACAGTACCCCGACACACAAAAAAGGAAACCCGCTGATTTTCAGCGGGTTTCCTTTTTGTTGTATACTTTGGGCTCAATGTGAAATCATCCTTGTGCGACTCTCGCTTCAACTGTGGTCATAGTCAGGCTCAACGTAAAATCTTTACAAGCAGTTTTTGACAAAACCAGATAACATAAAATAAAGCCTGATAAAAGCAAAGTGCTTATTATCAGGCTTTTGTAAAATGGAGCAATCTTTAAAAACTGCCCCTCGTGCTCCGGACGGGAATCGAACCCGTACGGACATTTCTGTCCACGGGATTTTAAGTCCCGCGTGTCTACCTATTCCACCACCAGAGCGATGCGGTTGCAAAGATAATTCAAATTTCTTAACTTCGCACACATTGTAGAATTTAAATGACATTAAATAATAACGCTATGGACGAGAAATTAATGACCAATCCTTATTATGCCAAGGCTATTGAGTACATCAATACTCATGACCTCAATGCTTTGGAGAACGGAAAGCATCTTCTGGATGGAGAGGACCTTTTCGTTAATATCGTAGACAGCAACATGAAGACTCCTCAGCAGGCGCGTCTCGAAGTTCATGACAAGTATATTGATATTCAGGTGCCTCTTTCCAAGGGTGAGACCTTCGGCGTGAAGCCACGTAGCGAGTGTACTCAGCCTGACGGCGAGATGAATGTGGAGAAGGATATCCTTTTCTTCCATGACCCGGTAGAAAATACTATCTCTGCTGAAATAGGTGATATAATCACATTTGCTCCTGATGTAGCTCACGCACCGCTCATCGGTGAAGGCACAATCCACAAGGCAATTTTCAAGGTAAAGGTGGTTTAATATTATGAAGAGATATGTAGACAGGACGACTGGGGAAAGGATTCTGGAGGTCTCGGACCTGTCATTCCTCAAGGAAAGAGAGCATCCGTACGGATGGCTCAAGCGTCATCGTCTGCATGTCGGTATTCATCTGGCTTTACGATGGGCAGATAAGGTCAGGGTTTCTGATGAGGAGACGGCAAGGGACCTTGCAAGATTCTATTTCGTGCCTAAAGAAACTATCGAGTTCATCCGTAATTAAGCACCTACAAAGCAAAGTGTGGCGACGCTGACCCTGATCTCCTTCGGAAGGACTTGCCGCAGTGCCATGAAGCACTCAGCGATTGTGCTGCCTGTAGTAAAAACATCATCTATAAGAATTACATGCCTGATGCCTTTGATGGTGTCAGGCTTTTTTATCTCTGCGCTGAAGGCTCCTGCCACGTTTGTCCTCTTTGCCTCTATGCCGAGCCTTGTTTGTGTCGCCGTACGTCTGATACGTCTGAGAAGGTCGGTCCTGACTGGAATTCCCATTTCCATGGCAATGCCTTGGGCGAGTACCTCTGCCTGATTGTAGCCTCTTTTCCATTTCCTGCTCCAATGAAGCGGCACCGGCACTATGAGATCTGCGTCTGCAAAATCGGCTGATTCAAGCAGTCGTGCTCCAAGCATTTTTCCGAAGTGCATGCCTATAGCGGTGTTGCCGTGATATTTTAATTGCTGAGGGATATGCCGGTATTTGCTATCTTCTTTATAGAATAACAACGCAGCTGCGTGTACATATGGGAGGAATCCCTCCAGTTTTTCCTGCAGAAGGGCATTGAAGCGGTCGGCCATGGGGTTGTGCGCCATAGTCCATAAGTGAGTCAGGGGCAAGTCTGCTTGACAGACTATGCATATGTGCTTTTCGTAAAGGAGTAGCCTGCGTTTACACACAGCGCATGTGCGTGGCAAGAGCAGGTCCAATGCGGACTTGATAAGTTTGCTTGGATGATTCATATGACGGGACTGCAATCCTGTTCTGAAGGATGCCTAGCAGTTCATTCCTCCGCAGCAGTTGATTACCTGACCTGTCACGTATGCGGACATGTCGCTTGCAAGGAAGAGCGCGACACCTGCTACGTCTTCCGGAGTGCCTGCACGGCGTGAGGGAATCTGCTTCTCCCATTCCTGGCGTATGTTTTCAGGCAGGGCGCTGGTCATGTCTGTGGATATGAATCCCGGGGCGATGCAGTTGGCGCGGATTCCACGTGGGCCCATTTCCTTTGCTATAGACTTTGTCAGACCTATCAGACCGGCTTTGGAGGCTGAGTAGTTGCACTGGCCTGCATTGCCTGATACTCCTACTACTGACGACATGTTGATGATGCTTCCGCATCTCTGTCTTGCCATTACCGGGGTGCAAGCATGGATGAAGTTGAAAGCGGACTTGAGATTGGTGTCTATCACGGCATCCCATTGTGCCTCGTCCATCCTCATCATCAGACCATCCTTGGTGATGCCTGCATTGTTAACGAGGATGTCTATGCGTCCGAATTCTGTCTTTACATCTTCCACTACCTCGTGAGCCTGAGAGAAGTCCGCCGCATTCGAAGTGTATGCCTTGGCGCGCACGCCCATGGCTTCTATTTCTGCTTTCAGCGACTGAGCCGCCTCGTGCTGAGATCTATAAGTGAAAGCCACATCGGCACCTTCCGATGCATATCTGAGGGCGATGGCCCTTCCGATTCCTCTTGTAGCTCCTGTCACCAGAGCTACCTTTCCTGTCAAAAGTCCCATATTTTCAAAGTTTACTCCTGCAAAAGTACCCATATGGTTGTAATCTGCAAAATTTGTCTCTGATAGCGAAAAATCTGCGGTGCTTAGGTCTTTGATGTCGCTGGATTTATCCGTAAATAGACTATCTTTGCGCCCGAAATAAATAAAGGATATGGCAAGCGAAATAAGAAATCCTCAGCTCTGGCAGGACGGCAGACTGAAAATAGATTGGGTAAGACATCATATGCCTCTTCTGAATTCTCTTGAAGAGGAGTTTAAGACCACCCTTCCGTTCAAGGGTCTCAAGGTGGCTCTTTCCGTGCATCTTGAAGCCAAGACCGCATATCTATGCGAGGTGCTCGCAGCCGGTGGGGCGGAGATGTATGTGACAGGAAGTAATCCGCTTTCGACTCAGGACGATGTTGCAGCTGCCCTGGTTCAGGCTGGCCTGAATGTGTTTGCATGGTATGATGCCACGCCTCAGGAGTATGAGGAGCATATCAGGAGAGTTCTGGAAGTGGGCCCGAACATCATCATTGATGATGGCGGTGACCTTGTGAATCTCATGCATACAGAGTACGTGGACCTTATACCGAATGTGATAGGAGGATGCGAGGAGACCACTACCGGTATCCTCAGACTTGTGCAGCTCAACAAGGCTAAGGCTCTGAGGTTCCCTATGATGCTTGTAAACAACGCAGACTGCAAGCATCTCTTCGACAACCGCTACGGTACCGGACAGTCTGTCTGGGACGGAATCAACCGCACGACCAACCTCATAGTGGCAGGTAAGAATGTGGTTGTAGCCGGCTATGGCTGGTGCGGAAAGGGAGTAGCAATGCGTGCCAAGGGTCTTGGGGCTGAAGTCATAGTTACTGAAGTGGATCCTATCAAGGCTATGGAGGCGGTAATGGACGGCTTCAAGGTAATGAAGATGGAGCAGGCTGCCCAGCTCGGAGACATATTTGTGACTGTGACCGGTTGCGACGGAGTAATCGTCAAGGATCACTTCCTCAAGATGAAGGATGGAGCCATCTGCTGCAATGCCGGACATTTCGACTGTGAGGTGGATGTGGCGGCACTGCGACAGATTGCAAAGGAGGTAAAGCCGGCCCGCAGGAATATTATAGGTTATACTCTTGAGAATGGCCACAAGATATACATTATAGCAGAAGGCCGTCTTGTAAATCTGGCTGCAGGAGACGGACATCCGGCAGAGATTATGGATATGTCGTTCGCTATACAGGCTCTCAGCGCGAAATACCTCGTGGATAATCGTGTGACCATTTCCCGAGAACCAGGCTTAATGGTGAATGATGTCCCTCTGGAAGTGGATCAGGAAGTGGCACGGCGCAAACTGGCCTTCTGGGGTTGCGAAATCGACACCCTCACTCCAGAGCAGCATAAGTATCTTTTCGGAGAGTAATATTTAGAAATATTTGTTTTCGTTCCTGTCTAGGGAAATGAAGATGAAGAGCATGGCGGTGAATCCCCACAGGGATGAGCCGCCATAACTTATCAGTGGCAGAGGGATTCCGATCACCGGCATGAGTCCGATGGTCATGCCTATATTGATGAAGAGGTGCATGAATATACAGCAGGCCACACAATATCCATAGATGCGGGTAAAGCCCTCCCTGCTGCGTTCTGCGTCGCTGATAATCCTCCATATGAGGAAGATGTATAGAAGGATTACGAATGCCGAACCCAGAAATCCCCATTCCTCGCCTATTGTGCAGAAGATGAAGTCGGTGCTCTGCTCAGGTACGAATCCGTATGTGGTCTGTGTACCGTTGAGGAATCCTTTACCTGAGAGTCCTCCGGAACCTATTGCAATCATGGACTGGTTTACGTTGTAGCCCACGCCGGTGGGGTCTTCCTTGATTCCGAGGAGAACCTCAATTCTCTTTCTCTGGTGGTCCTGGAGGATGTCATTGAATAGAAAGTTAGTGGAAAACACCAGGACTATTCCCGCAAGTAGCGAAATAATTGACAGATGCGTGAAAGTATTCCTCTGTCTGAAAGCCTGGAATGCCACAAAAGGCAGTGACAGTGCCGTTGCTCCCAGCAGTACATGCAGAGGCTCAATCTTCATGATGAGGGGTTTGCCAACTCCTTCTGTCCCCTCTGCAATGGCAGATATGGTCTCTGCATCCACAATATTTGCCACCAGCATCTGCATCAGCTGCGGAAGGAATGCGAACAGGACGATTAGCGGCACACAAAGGAATATCCACCATCGGAATTTTCCTGAATAAAGACATATGCAAAGTGAAGCAACTGAGAGCAATACAAGAATTGCTATATATGGCGAAGCTGTAAGGGTAAGGATAAATGTCAGGATGGCCATGCCGATCATGAAGATGAGCCACCCGGAGAGACCTTCCCTATAGAGCATGAATATGAATCCCACATACACCAGTGCCGATCCAGTCTCGCTCTGCATTATTATGATGCCCATAGGCAACAGGATGAGCAGGGCTGTGATGATGAAATCCTTCATGCGGCCTATCCTGTAGCCCAGCTGGCTCATATAAGTGGCCAAAAGCAGCGACGTGGCTATCTTTGATATCTCGGCAGGCTGGAATCTTATAGGACCGAATTCAAACCACGACCGTGATCCCTTCACTTCTATTCCCAGGAATATGACGGCTATAAGCAGGCCTGTCACACAAATGTATATAGGAACCGAGAATCCTTCGTAGAACCGCGGAGGTATGGCAAAGAGGATTATCAATGCGATTACGAGCGCTGAGGCCATCCACACGAACTGCTTTCCGCTACGGCTCTCCCAGTCGAAGATTGATGAGGGTTCGGAGGAGTGCACCGAGGCGTAAATGTTCACCCAGCCGATAAGTATCATTATCAGCCAGCATATGACAAGACTCCAGTCTATTGTCTTGCCAAGTCCCCTTGATCTGTATCCTCCTGCTGTTCTCATTACATCAAGCTGCGTAAAATCATTTCTTTCCTTTAACCTTCACCCTGTCCAGAAGATTTCCGTCGAGTATCCTTTCTTCCAGATATTTCCTTTCCTGACTGATCTCTCCGGTAAGGTACATCTCGGTAAGCAGGGATGCGATTGGCGCAGCCCATGTAGCACCGAAACCTCCGTTTTCCACATACGCTGCTACTGCTATCTTCGGATCATCCTTCGGCGCAAAGCAGATGAATACCGAGTGGTCATGGCCGTGAGGGTTCTGCGCCGTTCCGGTCTTTCCGCATATTTCCAGGCCCTTCACGGCAGCGATGCTGGCAGTTCCTCCCGATCCGAATCCACTGTTCACCGCCTTGTACATTCCGCCGATTACCTTAGGGAAATGTGTGGTATCTACCATGGTGTAGTGCCTTTCCTTGTATTTCCGGTCGATGCTTACGTGCTCCGAATCCTTGATGATATGCGGAATATAGTAGAATCCGCGATTGGCTATGGTTGCACATAGATTCGCGAGGTGGAGAGGAGTACATCCGATCTCTCCCTGGCCGATGGACAAAGAGATGACTGTCGTTGCCTTCCATCCCCCTTTGCCGTATACCCTGTTGTAATATTTCGAGTCCGGGATGAAGCCTCCGAGTTCGGAAGGAAAGTCGCTCCCCAGCTTCTGCCCGAATCCGAAGCTCTGGACATATTCCTTCCATTTATCCATGGCTTCCCCTATGGATCCGTATTTCTTGTTTTCAAGAAGGTCGCGCAGGATGTAGCAGTAATATGCGTTGCAGGACATCATGATGGACTCTTCGAAGTTTATCGGCGACTTATGCGCATGGCATCCTAGCTTGTTCTTTCCGAAATGGTATCCCATCCTGCATGGGTAATATGTATTGGGGCTTACAACCTTTTCCTGAAGACCTATTAGTCCGTTCACCAGCTTGAATACAGATCCTGGAGGATATGGTGCCTGTACGGCCCTGTTGAACATAGGCTTGTATGGATTGGATGCGATTTCTCCGTAATGCTGACCGATGTTTGCAAGCATGTCCACGTCTATTCCGGGACTTGATACCATTGCGAGGATTTCACCTGTCGAAGGCTCGATTGCCACGAGACTTCCCACCTTGTTGTTCATCAGCAGCTGTCCGTAATGCTGGAGTTCGGCATCGATGGTGGTGGTGATATTTTTACCCGGCACCGCCTCCTTGTCCATCTCTCCGTCCTGATAGCGGGACATGATTTTGTTGCGGGAGTCGCGCAGCATGATGTTGTAACCTTTCTCTCCACGCAGTTCTTTCTCTCTTGCCGCCTCTATGCCTGTCTTGCCTGCATAATCTCCTACCTTGTATTCGGGGTGTTTCTCGATGAACCTTGTGTCTACTTCGGATACATATCCGAGGAGATTTCCTCCGGCATTGAACGGGTATTCGCGTATACTGCGGGCCTGACCGCGGAAGCCCGGGAACTTATACTCAACCTCCGAAAACTTCATGTAAATTTCCTGAGGCATCTGCCTTATCATGATGACTGTCTGCCAGCCTATTCTTCTGCGGTTCTTGCGGTATTCGTCCATCTTCCCTTTGATAAACTCCGGGGTGACATCCAATACCTTGCTTAATGCAAGTGTATCGAACTCCTCGACCTCGCGCGGTGTGACCAAAAGGTCATACGCCACCTTGTTGCCTACGAGAATCTTCTCGTTCCTGTCGTGGATGATGCCTCTGGTGGGATATATGATGGAATAGACCATGGAGTTGTTCTCAGCATCCATCTTATACTTGTCTTCGATAATCTGGATGTTGAACAGTCTGGCTATAAGGATCGCCGCTGCTGTGCACAGTCCTATAATGAGTTTGTTTTTCCTGTTGAACTTCATTTTGCGAGATCTCCTTTATTTCCTGTCGTCCGGTGTAAGGATGCCGGTGATCAGGAGAGCCAGAAGCCAGTTTGCAAATAATGAGGCTCCGAATCTGGTAAGGTTAAACCACAGAGGCCTTGTGCCGGCTCCGTCAAGAAATATATATATGCCCAGATATATGGCATATATTGTAAATATGGCTGCTGAGATCTTGACCACTCCGTTTTTTCTGAAAGTGAACATCTCGCTCCTGTTGATGAGGTCCTCTCCGAGGAATATTCGTATGATGGTCTTTCTGGTCAAGGCCACAGGAAGCAGTGCCGCCACATTAAGACCGAGCACACCCTCCGATATCCAGTCCACAGCCAATGCACTTGCAAATGCAATCAGCATGCAGATTGTGTTGCTGTTCTTCAACGGGAGGCACAGGATCATCGCCGGGAGAATGGAAAGCGTGATATATGGTCCCAGCGGACAATAATTGCACAGGACTATCTGACATATGACCAGCAGGACATAGAGTATGTTGAAATTCTGAACCGCTTTCATCGTTTGTTTTTTTCAAGTCTTTGAATCTCATCTCTTCCGAGATTCTCTACTACCGTTACATAACGGAGGGCTCCGAAGTCCTCGAACATCTTGACCTGTATCTCGTAGGTTGATCCGTTTACAATCTTCGATTCTCCAGTCGTTCCGATAGGAATGTCTGGAGGGAAAATCGAAGAATAGCCGCTGGTAAAGACTGTATCCCCGGGAGAAAACTCTACGTGATGCGGAATCTCCCTCAGCAGGGCTCCATCGTTGGAATGTCCGTCCCAACTTATCGGTCCCACAGCTCCATTCTTTCCGAGTCTGGCACTGATGTTCATGCCGTGGTTCTTGAACGATCTTGCGTAAGCATAGTTTTCACTTACGGCGTCAATAACCCCTATAGCTCCCTTGCCTGTGATTATTCCTGATCCTTCCTTGACCCCGTCTTTGAGACCTTTCCCGATTATCAGATAGTTGTGCTGGGTATTGTTGCTTATCTTCACAATGGTTGCAGGGGTGTATCTGAATCCGTCTGCCAAACCATCAGCCTGTATCCGGGAGGCCCTGAGGCTGTCACGGATACAGGCGTTTGTCTCCAACAGCTGCTCTCTGAGACGGAAGTTCTCCATCACAAGTGCTTCATTCTTTTCCTTAAGTGAAAAGTAATGCTTTATTTCCTGTGTCGTACCCCAAAGCGATCCCATGACTATGTGGCCTCCCTTGGAAAACCATGATCTCTGTATAGGACTGCTGTTGAGCATATTTAACGCAGCTACCTCCAGAATTATGAAGATAGCTGCGGTTATCAGGTTGCTTATGAGATTGCTTTTTCTCAAGGCTTATCTCATGAGGAATGTGTAGTTCTCTGTATTCTTCAGGGCGAGACACGTTCCGCGTGCCACTGCTCTAAGCGGATCTTCCGCTACGTGGAACGGAATATTTACCTTTTCGCTCAGACGCTTTGCGAGTCCTCTCAAGAGCGATCCGCCTCCTGCGAGGTGGATACCGTTCTCCACAATGTCCGAGTATAGCTCAGGAGGAGTCTGCTCCAGCACATGGAGGATGCCGCTTTCGATACGTGCCACCGACTTGTCAAGGCAGTGTGCGATCTCCTGATATGTGATTGTGGCATGTACAGGGTGTGCAGTCATGAGGTTAGGGCCAGTGATCGAGAATGGCTCCGGCTCCTCGTCAAGCTGAGGAAGAACAGCTCCGATGGCAATCTTGATCTTCTCGGCTGTAATCTGTCCAACTCGGATATTGTGCTGCTGGCGAAGATACAGCTGGATATCGTTGGTGAACACGTCTCCTGCTACCTTGATGCTATCCTGCACTACAATACCTCCGAGTGAAATTACGGCGATCTCTGTCGTGCCGCCTCCTATGTCCACGACCATGTTGCCCTTAGGCGCTTCTACGTCGAGGCCGATTCCGAGGGCTGATGCCATAGGCTCGTAGATAAGATATACGTCGCGTCCTCCGGCATGCTCGGATGAGTCGCGCACCGCACGGATCTCCACTTCGGTCGATCCTGAAGGAATGCCCACCACCATCTTGATGTTCGGGGTGAAGAGTGATTTGCGCTTGCTGTTCACCTGCTTGATGAATCCGCGGATCATCATTTCTGCTGCGTTGAAGTCTGCGATGACGCCGTCCTTCATAGGGCGCACTGTCTTGATGCCCGGATTCTCCCTTTCCTGCATGAGCTTGGCTTTTTGTCCGAGGGCGATGGCCTTGCCTGTGCTGTTGTCAATGGCCACGATGCTCGGCTCGTCCAGCACTATCTGGTCATTCTGAAAAATGACTGTGTTGGCCGTTCCCAGGTCCATTGCTATCTCTTGAGTCAAGAATGAAAATCCCATATTTTTTTGTTCTTATTTTCAGGTTTTACAAATAGGCCGTAAAATTACAAAAAATAAGTTAAATTTGTCATAAATTTTTATGCGGATGGAGAGAAAAAAATATATTGTGATAATGGCTGCCGGAAGTGGCACCAGAATGGGTGCTCAGGTCCCGAAGCAATTTATAGAAATTGACGGCAAGGCTATACTTCAGAGGACTATAGAGGTGTTTCTGGAGGCGTGCCCGGGAATATCAGTGGTCACCGTGCTGCCTGAGAAATTCATTCCGTATTGGAAGAATTACTGCATCCTGCATAACTTCATTTGCCCTCAAATCATAGTAAAAGGTGGAATCACCCGCTTCCATTCTGTCAGGAATGCGCTTGAGAGGGTTCCGGAAGGCGCTGTCGTAGGGATTCATGACGGCGTACGTCCTCTTGTGACATCGGCTCTTGTTGCAGACATGTACTCGCAGGCAGAATATGTGCCGGCTCTTATCCCCGTGGTGCCTTGTGTAGATACGATGAAGGTGCTGCGGAAGTCCGGTGATGTCCTGGAGACCATTCCCGGAGAGACGGTGGACCGCTCTGTCCTGTGGGGCGCTCAGACGCCTCAGATATTTCATTCGGAGATTCTGAAAGATGCTTATACCCAGGCTTTTGATACCGCATTCACCGATGATGCTTCAGTGGTGGAAAAGTATGGAAAAAGCCTCTCCTACACAATGGGGGAGAGGCTTAATATCAAGATAACGACTCAAGACGACCTGATGCTTGCAAAGGCCATAATGAGCATCCGTTAACCTATTCCTTTTCTTCTTTTTCCTTCTCTTTCCTTTCTTTTCTTTTCTTTACGCTTGCCGAGAAGCTGGTGTTCTGGTATTCCTTTACCCAAACCTGACGCTCTATGGCCTGGTCTAGTGAAATCTGTGTCTCGGTCTGCTGTACATAAGGAATCTTCTGGATAGTGTTGAGGAGAATCTGCATCAGATGGTCGTGGTCGAAGCAGAAGAGCTTGATAAGGAGGGCATATTTTCCGGTTACGAAATGACACTCAACGATTTCGGAGATTTTCTTGAATGATTCAATAACGTCAGGATACTTGTTGGCTTCCGAAAGGGAAACGCTTACAAAAGCGCATACATTAAGACCCAGAGCCTGCGGTTTTACGAGGAGGCGTGAGCCGGTGATTACTCCGTTGGTCTCAAGTCTCTTTACTCTTTGGTGGATAGCTGCGCCAGAGACATTACACTCTCGTGCAATCTCCAGAAACGGCATTCTGGCGTTCTTGACCAGAAAGGAAAGGATCTTCTGGTCGATGTGGTCAATCTGATAATTAGACATAGCCTTACGTTTGTTAAGTTTCTGAGTGCGAATTTAATCACTATATTTAAAAAACGTAAATTTTCATTACGAAAATTTACGTTTTTTAGGCCTATTTGCGTCTTTTCTTACGTCCTGTAGGTTCGGAGCTTGCGATTATTTCCTTGCACTTATCTTCTGTAAGTGTTGCAGGGTCTGTCCCTTTCGGAATCCTGTAGTTGGATCCGGCGTGCTTGATGTAAGGGCCATATGCTCCGTTAATTACTTGAATATCAGCTGTCTCGTAATGGGAGATGACTTCTCCTGACTTTTTGTTTATGGTGTCGGAAATCAGCTGTACACACGTTGCAAGGTCCACTTTAAGCGGATCTGTGCCTTTCGGAAGTGACACATTCCTATCTCCATATTTGATATATGGTCCGAAACGGCCTTTTGTACATATGATTTCAACTCCTTCAAGGCTTCCGACCACTCGTGGAAGCTCGAAAAGCTTGATTGCTTCTTCTAAAGTGATACTTTCGATAAGCTGGCCCGGAGCAAGACTCGCGTACTGCTTGCTGTCCCCTTCTCCTTTCTGGATATATGGACCGTATTGTCCGAAACGTGCCACAAGAGGAAGTCCGTCCTTAGGGTCGGTGCCGAGTTCGCGGCTCACGTTATTGTACTCCTTGTTGTTCATTGTTTCCTGCACCTTTCCGTGGAACGGTCCGTAAAATTCCTGTAGCAGACTGTTCCATGGTGCCTCTCCTTCTGCAATCCTGTCGAAGTCTTCTTCTACATTTGCAGTGAATTTGTAGTCGAGCACCTGAGGGAAGTTCTTTACGAGGTAGTCTGTGACTATCACTCCGATATCCTGCGGAAGCAGTCGCCCCTTCTCTGCGCCTATAGTTTCAGTTTTTGACGATTCCGTTATCTTTCCGGACTTGAGTGCGAGGTTGGTCACAGGATGTTTCACTCCAGGCTTGTCGCCCTTGACGATATATCCTCTGCCTTTAGTGAGGGTGGATATGGTCGGTGCATAGGTGGATGGACGGCCGATTCCGAGTTCCTCCAGCTTCTTTACCAGGGTTGCCTCAGAATAACGGGAAGGAGCGGATGTGAAATGACATTCTGCAGTAATCCCTTTCTCATGCATGATGTTGCCAACATGCATTTCAGGAAGGATAACCATCTCGTCATCCTGCTGTTCGTCTGTGCTTTCCATATATAGCTTCAGGAATCCGTCGAACAGCACCTGACTGGCCTGTACGTTAAACTTCTCCACTCCCTTGTCGCTTGAAACCTTTATGTCGGTCCTGAGTATTCTGGCATCAGCCATCTGCGAAGCTACTGTGCGCTTCCAGATGAGCTCATAAAGCTTCTTCTCCTGAGGGGTGCCTTCGATGGAAGTGTTCTCTATATAAGTAGGCCTGATGGCTTCGTGGGCTTCCTGCGCTCCTTTGGCCTTGGTCCTGTACTGTCTTGTCCTTGAGTATTCCTCTCCGAAGTTATCGCAGATGAATGTCTTTGCCGCTCCGATTGCCAGCCCCGACAGGTTGGTGGAGTCGGTACGCATATAGGTGATGAATCCGTGCTCGTATAGCTTCTGGGCGATGCTCATTGTCTGGCTTACGGACATTCTGAGCTTTCTGGCAGCTTCCTGCTGGAGGGTTGAAGTCGTGAATGGAGCAGCCGGAGTCCTTGTGCCCTCCTTCTTTTCGATGTCGGATATGCTGAAGGCAGCACCAATGCATCTGGTGAGGAACTCTCGTGCGCTTTCCATGTCCGGGAACCTGCGGTCGAGGGTGGCCTTTACGAGTGTTTTCTCCGGGGTCCCTTCGGGATTAAAGATGGCGTCCACTCTGTAATATTGTTCGTTGGTGAATGCCTGTATTTCTCTTTCGCGATCCACCACAAGCCTGAGGGCGACGGACTGTACGCGTCCTGCCGAAAGCTTCGGCTGTATCTTTCTCCAGAGCACCGGTGAGAGTTCGAAGCCGACCAGACGGTCAAGCACGCGGCGGGCCTGCTGGGCATCCACGAGGTTCATGTCTATTTCGCGGGGATTCTGGATTGCATTCAGTATTGCCGGTTTGGTGATTTCGTGGAAGACGATCCTTTTTGTATTATCCTTATTCAGACCAAGGGTCTCGAAAAGATGCCATGAGATAGCTTCTCCTTCACGGTCCTCATCGGATGCAAGCCATACCATATCTGCAGCCTTTGCCTCCTTCTTGAGTTCTGCCACCACCTTCTTTTTGTCTGAAGGTATTACATATTCTGGCTTGAAACCATTTTCTATATCTATGCTGAGACCATTGTCCTGCAGGTCGCGTATGTGTCCGAAACTGGATTTCACAGTAAATCCGTTTCCGAGAAACTTCTGTATTGTTCCGGCTTTTGCCGGAGACTCCACAATCACTAAATTCTTTCCTTCCTTCATACTCATGATGTCCTCTTTTTCAAAAAGAAAGTGCAAAGTAAGGTACAAACCGGGCAAATTTCCAAATTTTGTTGCTAATTTTGTCACTTTGTATCCACCCATGTGGCGGGGTCACCTAAAGGTGACATATTTTATAATATTTTATAGGTATGAAAGACGTTACAAAGAAGAAAATAGTAAAGTGGTTCTGGATATTCTTTACGGTTCCGGTGGTTCTGGTCATTGCCCTTATCGGTATGGTATGGGCGGTGGCGGACATCCCGTCCTTCGAGGATCTGGAGAATCCTGATACCCGTCTGGCGACTCAGGTTATTGCGGAAGACGGTGAAGTGCTTACCACTTTTCATATAGAAAACCGTTCATATGTCAGTTTCGAAGAACTTTCTCCAGCCCTTGTGAATGCTGCCATAGCTACTGAGGATGTGAGGTTTCATTCCCATTCAGGCATTGACTTCCAGAGTCTGGGACGTGTGATCTTCAAGACTCTTCTCGGAGGCGACTCGAGTCAGGGAGGAGGAAGTACCATCACCCAGCAGCTTGCCAAGACTCTCTATCCTCGTGAGGATGTCAGCAGCAGTATTCCCGGCATGTCGAAACTCAAGATGGTGTGGATAAAGCTGAAGGAGTGGGTGACTGCTGTAAAGCTCGAGAGAAGCTACACCAAGAACGAGATAATGACCATGTATATGAATGCCGTGTTCTTCGGCAGCAATGCATATGGTATCAATGCGGCGGCTCAGACCTTCTTCGGCAAGGTTCCTTATGACCTTACTGTGGAAGAAGCGGCCACCCTCGTAGGAATGGTGAACAAGCCTACAAGATATAACCCTGCCCTTAATCCGGAAAAGTCCCTTACCCGAAGGAACTTCGTGATATCGCAGATGGAGAAGGCCGGATTCATTACAGAGCAGCAATGCGACTCCATCCGTCAGATTCCTATCACCCTATCATATAAGGTGCAGGACCATAATGCCGGACTAGCTCCGTATTTCCGCGATATGCTCCGCCGTACCATGAATGCGAAGGAGCCTAAGCGCTCTTCTTATTCAAACCGCGAGGACTATGTTGTGGATTCGCTCCTATGGGCGGACGATGCATTTTACGGATGGCTCAACAAGAACCTCAAGGCCGACGGCAGCAAGTATAATCTGGACAGGGATGGTCTGAAGATATATACGACTATTAACTACAAGATGCAGAAGTATGCCGAGGAGGCAGTGACGGAGCATCTTGGGAAGGACCTTCAGAAGACGTTCTGGAGAGATCTCCGCTGGAAGAAGAACAAGCCGTTCTCTGATGATGTGGAGCCGGAGATTGTGGACAGGCTGATGAAGCAGGCAAGGCGCTGGAGCGACCGCTACCGCATCATGAAGAACAACGGCGCCTCAGAATCGGAGATCAGGAAGAGTTTTGACATTCCTGTGAAGATGAGAGTGTTCTCCTGGAATAAAAAGGGGCATATAGACACCGTGATGACCCCGGACGATTCCATAAAGTATTACAAGTCGCATCTGCGTGCTGCCTTCATGGCAATAGAGCCTGGTACAGGCCATATAAAGGCATACGTGGGAGGTCCGGATTACCGCTACTTCAAGTACGACAATGTGCGGCAGGGCAAGAGGCAGGTGGGATCCACCATCAAGCCTTTCCTATATACGCTTGCCATGCAGGAGGGTATGAGCCCATGTGACAAGGTTGTGAATGTGCCTCAGACATTCATCGTGAACGACACTACATGGACTCCTAAGAGTACAGACAAGGACGAGTGGATCGGCCAGACCGTGACCCTCAAGTGGGGACTTACGAAGAGTTCGAACAATATATCGGCATATCTCATGAAGCAGTACGGTCCTCATGCCATGACAGACATGATGAGGAAGATGGGTGTGGGAAGCTATATCGACGAGACATATTCCCTTTGCGTGGGATCGGCCGACCTGAATGTGTATGAAATGGTGTCGGCCTACAACACATTCCCTTCAAAGGGTGTGTTCATCTCTCCTATTTTCGTGACAAGGATAGAGGACAGCATGGGCAATGTGCTCGGAGAGTTCTCGAATAAGAAGAAAGAGGCTGTAAGCGAATATACAGCTTATCTTATGGCTAACCTTATGCAGGGTGTCGTGAACAGCGGTACAGGTATAAGGCTTCGTGCCAAGTATGGTCTCAAGGGAGAGATTGCAGGTAAGACAGGTACCACCAACGACCAGTCAGACGGTTGGTTCATCGGCTACACACCTTCGCTTACAGCTGGAGTTTGGGTCGGTGCCGAAGACCGTCAGGTCCACTTCGAGTCCCTTGCATTGGGAGGTGGATCGAATATGGCGCTTCCTATCTGGGGAATCTTCATGAAGAAGGTTGTTCAGGACGGTACGCTTGGAGTATATGAGACGGACAGGTTCATAGCTCCTCCGGGAATAACCCTTAACCTGGACTGCGACGGCAGCGATGCTGATGCTGCAGTCAAGGCCGAGGATGAGGAAAGTTACTTTTTTGAATAATAGGATTCCATGAAATCTATAGCA
>JAEIGA010007907.1_pt1 | contig 16140 bp, 31 predicted proteins | sample 9270691 | NCBI WGS metagenome assembly JAEIGA01 (sample SAMN17057246, study PRJNA624740) | gut metagenome | biome: biome; isolation source: fecal sample | host: Bos grunniens | place: China: Xizang | collected 2019
ACAACATATGCTTATCCCTATGCGAACTCAATGCCATCTTTCACAATTGGCAGTAAGTTGACCATAGGGATTTTTAATCCGCTCAAAAGGTCAGTCACTGTCAACATCATAGGTGCAGATGGTTCACAGATAAGCAATGACACAACCACAGGCACATCCATCACAGGATATGCCGGAGATGTTGTTGTGAATCGTTTATATGCCTCAATTCCGAATGCCAAGAGTGGTCAATATCAAGTCAAGGTCACATATGGGAGTCAGATCACCACAAAGAATGGCGGAACATACACCATCAATCAAAATGTGTGTCTGCCAAGCATCGGAGGAGCATCATATCAAGACACAGATTCCACAGTGGTTGCCATAACAGGCAATAATCAAGACATTGTCCGGAATCAGTCTGTTGTTAGATACACTGCAAGCGGATTGACCGCTCAAAAGTCGGCAACAATAGCATCCTGCAAGGTGGTTGTCAATGGTAATACTTACAACTTGACGATAAGCGGAACAAATGCAGTCGGAGGCAATGCCCAAATCAATTCCGGAACAGATGTTGAGGCGGTTTTCACTGTCACGGACTCCAGAGGACTCACGGCATCCAAGACAATCAATGTTCACATGCTTGATTGGCATGTTCCGTCTGCCATCATTCACATAGCGAGACAGAACAACTACTATTCCGAAACAGACATCAATGTTGATGCAGAATATCCATCCATAAACGGAAACAACACAATCACCATCACATATTCAGCAACCAAGGACGGAGACTCAGCTCCGTCTGTTAGTGGCTCACTCCAAGATGGTGTCACATCGGTTGCGGTTCTTGACAAGGACTTTGCATGGACGATTGCAATCACATTGGTTGACAGATTTGGAGGTCGGACAACATATCAAGTCGGCATCTCAAGAGGAATGCCAATCATTTACTTTGACAGAATCAAGTCATCTGTTGGTGTGAACTGTTTCCCTAAAGATGAGGAGTCTCTTGAGGTCAATGGATTCAATGTGGCAAGGAGCATCATGACAAGGTCATTGAGTGCAACACTCACCAATCTTGCAGTCAACACTTATACAATCATTCCTCTCAACTTGTCAAATTCAGTCGGTGAGAAATTGACTGCCACAAACGATGGAGGCATCCAAATCGGTGCGAATGTCAGCAAGGTTCTTGTGTCCGCAAGAATGCTGATAGGTACAGATGACACATCTGGAAATCGGCACTTGCGAATCATAAAGAATAGTTATAGCAATGACAACACACTGGCATGGACTTTTGAACCGATTGAGGCATCAAGCCAAGACAACATCACAATCACTCCGACACTTGCAGATGTCGAGGAGGGAGATGTGATTTATATGGTTTATTACACATCGGACACGGATGATGACATAAATGGTGGGGCATTTGGTGCAAGAACATCACTCACTGTTGAGGTAGTAGGATAGGAGGGAGAAATGGAAAACATAACACTTGGGCAGATAGGACTTGCAGTGACATTCCTTGTCGGTCTTATATCCGGAATCGGATATCTGCACAAACAATTGAAAGTATGGATTGCAGATGCCTTAAAAGAACAGTTTGATTCGTTAGGCGGTCAGATCAAAGAGGTGGACATGAATGCCACAAAGAACTTTCTTGTAGCAAGACTGGCAGAAATTGAGCAAGACCAACCACTGAATGAACTCGAGGCAGAGAGATTCTGGGAGCAGTATGAACACTATCACAAGATAGGTGGAAACTCATACATTGACCAAAAGGTCGAAAAGTTGAAGAGTATGGGCAAATTATAAGCCAAAACGAGGCTCAAATTTACGATTTCAGCGAGTTTAATAATTTAGTTGATATATTTATCAATGCGATTTTGGGGCAGTGAAAACTGCCTCTTTTTTTATTGCCAAAATTCAACATTCATGTGATTATTTGTCATAAATTGTAATGTGTGATAGAGTGAGGAAGTATTCATATACTAATAGACAGAGGTGCTTTATGCGATTTGAAAAAGTAAAAGAGATAAAAAAAGATGACAAAGTTCATAAACTGATTGATGAATTTATAAAGACGAATTATGACCGAGTTGAGGTCATAAATGAGGACGATTACAGGAATAATAATGCAATGGTTTCTGCTTTGAGATGGGTCATAAAAAATGACTATTCCGATAAAGTGAAAGCCTCCAAGATAAAAGAAAGAGTCTATTTATCCAAGATAGATTTTGAATATAAGGAATAAAAAAGAGGGGCAGGATTATTCCTGCTCCTCTCTCAATTCTTTCATCATTTCAAGATATTTATGGGATATCAAAGCACATTTTGTGTGCTTGCTCAAGTTGATATATGCCACTCCAAGTTCCTTGATTAGTAGTGAATCAATAGCATCGTGCAGCTCTTTGAATTTCATTTCTGTCATTGTCAATTTCTCCTTTGGGGTTTATAATCCTTGATATAATAGGGTTTTGCTATTGGTGTCTCAAAGAGAGCATTGTTAAAACAACAATCCCTTTGAGACACTAAATGGTCAAATAAAAGACCAGTGAATTGTGACATCATCACCATCAATCTCAATCCTGCTGATAAGAGAACCAATCACGGCTCTTATTTCATCGAGGTCTCCTCTGTCCAATATCTCTCCAAACGATTGAACGATTTCCAAAGTTTCCTCCTGTGATAGTTTCTTCTTTTTCTCCTCTTCAATCAAAGTCAATTCATGCTCCAGTTTCACTTTTGCCTCATTCAGATCATGCACTTTGTCTTGCAGAATATCCACAGACATTCCTCCGATTCCATACAAGTCCATTAATCTTGATAGTTGGTCATCAATCTTTGCAATCTCCTTGTTGATGACGGACGGCCTCTCATCTTTTGGGAGGTCTTTTTTTATGCGGTCAAAATATTCTGGGTCAATCGCCAGTTTTCTAATTTCTCCAAAGACAAGATTGTCCAAGTCCTCCATGTGCCATCTTTTGTTCTTGCAATTTGGGTCAGTGACTCGATGCTTGCTCCTTTTATGTCTTGAGCAACATACATACCATGGTTTTCTGTAATCTTTCTCCGGTGTTTTCTGTCCTGCCAATACTTTTGAGAATTTTGCTCCACATCTTGCACAATAAAGATATCCTCCGAGATATGAATTTGCTCTGCCTAATCTCCGGTTATATTTCTGGTGTTCCTCACTTTTTCTTTTCAATATTTCCTGCACTTTATCAAATAATTCTTGAGAAATGAATGCCTCATGTTCTCCTTGGTATATCTCATCATGATATGGGATAAATCCAAGATAGGTCTTTTTCATCAATAATTTTCGGATGGTTTGGTCATACCATTTCCCATATTTAGTTGTCATTCCAGATTCATTGAATTGCTTTGCAATGGTGTATGGAGCAACTCCTTGTGCATACAATTCAAATGCTTGGACTACTTGCATCTTTTCAAATTCATTTGTCACAAGATGTCCATCAACATAATCATATCCAATCGGCACTTGGCTTGAACCGCCAAATTTCCCTTTCTTGGCTCTTGCAAGTTTTCCCATTGACATCCTTTCCTTGATTTGCTCTCTCTCTAATTGAGCAAACACTGCAAGGATTCCAATCATGGCTCTGCCAAAAGGAGTGGAGGTGTCAAAGTTTTCACTCATTGAAACAAAGTCAGTGTTGTTCTTGAGGAACACATCCTCAATCAGCTCTAATGTGTCTTTCTGTGAACGAGAAAGGCGGTCAAGTTTATAGACAAGGACTTTGTCGATTTTCCCTGCTTTGATGTCTCTTATCATTCTTTGGAGGGCAGGGCGGTCTGTATTTGCTCCGGAGAATCCTGCATCAATGTACTCCTTATATACATTCCATCCCATTGCTTTGCAATAATCTCTCATTCTTTCAACTTGTTCTCCGATAGAGTGACCATTGATGGCTTGCTCCTGTGTTGAAACTCTGGCTAATAGTGCGATATTCATTTTTATCATCCTTTTTATATATTTATTTTATCTTTCCTAATATTCCTCACAAAACTCACAGATAATGTGAGACTGTTGAGCATGGTTTCCCATTCGACTTGGTTCAATGGTTGTCCATCCACTGTCAGATCAATGTATTCATCTGCATGATTTCTCATGTATTCAAGCATCTCTGGTATTTCTGTAAAAAAGGCATGCCGAGATGCTTTATTACTCATAGGAACAATCATTCCATTTGCCAATTCGTCAGCACTGATTTGGAGTGCTTTGCAAATCTTGAGGACATTTCCAATGCTTGAGTTGGCGATTCCTCTTTTAAGGATTCCATCGACTGTAGAATATGGCAAACCAGCACATTTGACAAATTCACGAATGCTCTTGTGCTTTGTCAATATGTAACTTTTTAGTTTTTCCTCAATAGTCATTGTGTTGCTTTGCTCCTTTCTTATTTGATGATAATGCAAGTATATAACCAAATTGAATGAATATCAACATAGATTTCTTAAAATGCGTAAGAAAATACTACCATTTGTAATATATTCACTAAATTGAGGAAAAAATGTTTGACATTCACTCAATTTGGTTATATATTCAAAGTGTGATTACCTAAATTTGGTAAATCGCAATCAATAGTTTACTAAATTGAGAAAGGAGAAAGATATGTTTCCAAACTTAAGAGCAGAATTGGCAAGGAAAGGAATGACACTGACCGAACTTGCCGATAAAACAGGGATGTCTTTACAGAAGTTATCCGGCAGGATGAATGGCAAGCAGGAGTTTACTTACTCCGAGGCATTCCTCATCAAACAGGCTCTGGATGTTGAAATTCCTCTTGAGGTGTTGTTTGAAAAGAGGGCGGTTTGATGGTCAAGCACATTTTAAAAGATGGGACAGTCCTCACAGACATCACTGGTCACATTGTACGGATAGAGGATGCGGAGGTTGTCTATCAAATCATGGACAAATTGAATGAAGAAAGAGGAGGAAAACATGATGGAAGAGTTGACGATTAAGGAATGGCTTGAACTCAATGCAAAACTGCAAAAGAAAAAGAATGCACTCCGGAAAGAACTCAAGGAAAAGGGAGTGCTGAAAAAAGGCGGAAAGAATGACTTTGACCATTACAGTTATTTTTCCGAGGCACAGTATAAGGAACTATTCACAGAGTTATTCAGCAAGCATGGCCTTGAACTGAATTTCAATGAGATCAGTTATGAGATGTTTGAGGGGACTGAAAAACAGGCCAATGGCAGACTGGCAAAAGTCGAGTTTGAGTTGATTGATATTGATAGCGGTTTCAGCGAATCATCGGTCATCACAGGAGAGGGCATAGATAAGGGAGACAAGGCAGGATATAAAGCCTATACCGGAGCATTGAAATACTTCCTTGCAGACAAGTTCATGGTCGCAACCGGAGACGATGCAGAGAAAGACTCTCCGAGTGAAAAGATGAACGATGTCAAGGGCAGAAAGGCATCACCAAAGCAAGTTGAGGTGTTGGCAAAGGTTTACACAGGAGAGAATCTCACAAAACTCCTGCAGCTCTGCAAGATTGACAGATTGGAAGAGATGCCGATGGACAAGGCATCCGAATTGATAGGAAAACTTAAAGGAGGCAAATGATGAACGGATACATGACCACAAATGAGGACAGAGTTGTCATCACAATTGAGGAATACATTGATTTGATAAGAGACAGTCAAGCACTTGAGTCAATAGTGCAGACACTTCTTGATAAGGCAGAACTGTCATGGGATGAAAAAAGATTGAGGTTTGACGATGACAGTCTCTGCCATGTGTTGAGTGCATTATGTCGGAACAGATATCATGGCACATTATTCGCTTTGCAGACCAAGGCCAAGAAAGAAAAGGAGGCACAAGATGGAACTGATAAAGGTTGAGCAGAATGTCCCTGTTTTAGATGCCGAAATCTCCTATCAAATCGCTGAATTTGAGAGACAGGCAAAGTTCATCGAGGAACAAGAAAAACGGCTCAAATCGGCAATTTTGACTGAAATGGAGTCAAAGGGAATCATCAAAATCGAGACTGATAGCATTCTAATCTCATATGTTGCTCCAACAGACAGAGAGAAGTTTGACTCAAAGAAATTCAAGTCAGATCAACCGGAACTGTATGACGAATATGTGAGCATGACTCCGGTGAAAGCAAGTATAAGGATAAAGGTGAAATAAAATGTTGAATGAAATCATAATGGGACTTGAAAAGTCATGGTGGCTCTGGTTACCCCTTTTAATTGTTATGGTCACATGCACCATATTGGAGGCAGTATGGACTTCTCAAAAGAAATAAACGGACATATTCTGGAATACTTTGACGATGAACATCTGTATTTGGTCGATGGAATCATAGTTCCAAGCATCACACAGATATTAGGGTCAAAGTTTGGCAGAAAGTATGAAAGAGTTGACCGGACAACTCTGCAAAGGGCATCCGAGGCAGGGACACAAGTCCATGATGCTATTGAGAGGCTCTGCAAAACAGGAGAAATCGCAGACTTTCCAGAAGTGCGAAATTTCCTCTTTCTCAAGAAACAATACAAGTTTGAAGTCCTTGAGAATGAAGTTCCGGTCATCCTCTTTCTAAATGATGAGCCGATATCAGCAGGGAGACTGGACATGGTCTTGGATTTAGATGGTCATTTGTGCGGTGCAGACATCAAAAGGACATCATCACTTGACAAGGACTATCTATTCTATCAACTCAATCTCTATCGGATAGCATATCGGCAGAGTTATGGAGTCGAGTGGGATTTATTGCGAGGAATCCACTTGAGAGAGAATGTGAGAAAGTTTGTGCCAATTCCGGTCAATGAGGATTTGGCATGGCTAATGGTACATCAATACATGGAGGCAAAGAATGAATAAAACAATGTTAATAGGCAGGGTCACAAAGGACATTGAGTGCAGATACACTGCCACAACACAGAAAGCGGTTGCAAGATTCACTCTTGCAGTCAACAGGATGAGAAAAGACGATGGTGCGGATTTCATCTCCTGCATAGCATGGGGCAAGACCGCAGAAATCATGGAGAAGTATGTCAAGAGAGGGCATCAGATCAGTGTCATCGGACGAATCCAGACAGGCTCATATGAGAAAGATGGTCACAAGGTCTACACAACAGATGTGGTTGTTGAGGACATGGAGTTCCTTGAGAAAAAGCAGAGCAGCTCATCACAGACTCCTCAAGAGGAGGAGATTCCGACTGACTTTGCTTATCTTGATGAGGACTTGCCATTTTAGGAGGCATTATGATTGGGAAACCAGATGACATCATAAGATGGTTGTTGAATCAAGACCGAGAAAAAGTCTTTGAAGTCAAGCAACACAGACAAAAGCGGTCACTCAATGCGAATGCATATGCATGGGCATTGATTGGAAAGATTGCCGATGTTATGAGGTCGAGCAAAGATGAAATTTATCTTCAAATGCTCAAGAGATATGGTCAATCGGAGGTTGTCAGTGTTCTGTCATCAATCAATGTGGGTGGATATTTCAAATACTATGAGGAGTTCGGAAATTCCTCTCTCAATGGCAAGGAGTTCACTCATTACAAGATATTCAAAGGCTCAAGCGAGTATGACTCAAGAGAGATGGCAGTCTTGATTGATGGGATAGTTTCCGAGGCTCAAGAGTTAGAGATTGAGACATTGCCTCCATATGAGATTGAGAGATTAAAAGAAATGTGGGAGGTGCATGAATGAAATATGACTATATTGAACAAGGGGATGCGATTGAATTGATGTCCAGACTCCCAAATCAATCAATTGATTGCATCATCACAAGTCCTCCCTATTTCAACTTGAGAAATTACGAGGCAGACAATCAGATCGGTGCAGAATCAACCATTGACGAATACATTGACAGATTGATGTTGGTTTTTAACGAGGCATTTCGAATCCTTAAAACAACTGGCAGTCTGTGGATAAATATTGACGATGTTTATGCCAAGAAAGAAGTCAATGGAGTCAAGAGGCATTCTTTGATGTGTATTCCGGACAAACTGAAAATCAAAATGGTTGAGAATGGGTGGATTTGCAGAAATGAAATCATTTGGAAAAAACCAAATGCAATGCCATCCAGTGCGAAAACTCGTTTTAATAATGATTATGAAAAATTCTATTTCTTTGTTAAGTCTAATGATTATTTGTTCAACACACAATATGAGCCATTGAAATCAACTGTTGTGAAAAATGCAACCATTCAACACAAAGAGTCAAAATATAGAAGTGTTGAGCAAGAAAGCAGTGTGAGGCAAGGAATGAACAAGAGCAGAGGCACAAAGATTGTAGCATTGAGAAAGAATCTGCCATCACAAGATGAGTTTGTGGGTTTTATAAGAGGCAGGAGCAACATTGGACAATTAAGCGAGAATACAGACATTAAAAAAAGCACTATTGAGCATTGGTTTAGGCGAGACAAGGGAGGATTTGCTTTTCCAAGCGTAGATGATTGGAACAAAATCAAATGGTTGTTGGATGACTATTCAGCAGAGTTCCAAAGGATAGACGAGCAGCTCAATGACATCACATATGAAACAGATGCAATTCTTAAAAATGCAGACAAAGGGAGAATCAAGAGGGCGGTGTGGGAGATAAACACCAAGCCATTCAAGGGATATCATTTTGCATCCTATCCAGAGAAATTGGTGGAAACTCCGATATTATCCTGCACAAATGAGGGAGACATTGTTCTGGACATGTTTGCCGGAAGTGGGACAACAGCTGTTGTGGCCATTAAAAACAACAGGCACTATATTGGATTTGACATCAATGCCAATTATTGTGCCATTGCAAAAGAAAGAATTTCAAATTTCCTTGAGGTGTGCCATGAAAGTTCTTGAATTATTCGCAGGAACAAGATGCATCGGCAAAGCCTTTGAAAAGCATGGTCATGAGGTGTTCTCTGTTGAGTGGGACAAGGACTTTGAGAATATCGACTTATATGAGGACATCGGTCAGATCACTGCCGAGGAAATCCTTGAAAAGTTCGGTCATCCGGATGTGATATGGGCATCTCCGGACTGTGCGACATATTCCATTGCAAGGATATGGACTCACAGAAAGGCCAATCCGGAAACAGGAGTCCTTGAACCGATTTCCGATTATGCCAAGTTCTGTGACAAGGTGAATCAGCATGTTCTTGAACTTATAGATGAACTAAAGCCAAAATATTGGTTCATCGAGAATCCAAGAGGAGGCATGAGAAAGATGCCATGGATGCAGGACTTACCAAGGTACACAGTGACATATTGCCAGTATGGAGACACACGGATGAAACCAACTGATATATGGACGAACTATCCGAGGCCAAACTTCAAGCCTCCATGCAGTAATGGAGACAAATGTCACATAGCAGCTCCAAGAGGGTCGAGCATGAGAAAAGCGAAAAAGCGAGGACTTGACTTGAGTTCAATGGATATCGGTGGCACAACTTATGGAATTAGAAATCCAAAGGAAAGGTCAAAGATTCCGGAGAAACTATGTGAGCATATAGTCAACATCTGCGAGGGCAACAGACCGGAACTGCCACAATTGGAATGGAGGTTCGATATATGAGCAAATCAATCATATCTAATGAGAGACAGTGTGTTGTCTGTGGAGACACAAGATATCTGCACAAGCATCATATCTTTTATGGGACTGCAAACAGGAAAATGTCCGAAAAATATGGTTGTTGGTGCTATCTGTGTGCCAGACATCACAACATGTCAGATCACGGAGTCCATGCTGACAATCTCTTGGACATGAAGTTGAAAAAGGAATGTCAAGAGATTCTGGAGAGAGAATTGGCATGGTCAAGAGAGAGAGTAATTGAGACATTTGGGAGGTCATGGCTTTGATAAAAGTTGAAATCAATATGAAACTGCCATCACTCAATGAATATGTGAATGTATGCAGGGAGAACAGATTCAAGGCATCGAAATTCAAGAAAAATCTTGAAGAGGACATCATGATGTTCACTAATAGATTGCCAAGGTTTGAGAATCCGGTCAAGATACACTTTCACTGGATAGAGGGCAATAAGAGGAGAGACTTGGACAACATATGCTTTGCGAAAAAGTTCATCCTTGATGCTCTTGTCAAGAGTGGGAAACTGCAAGACGATAATCGGAAAATAGTGACCGCATTCACAGACACATTTGAGTATGGAGAGGAGACAAAAGTCATTCTTGAGATTGAGGAGGCAAATGATGATTGAGAGAAGATATGGAGAAATGACCACACTTGACACAAGAGGTGAGTCATATGAGCAGATTGACAAGGTCAAGAGATATGGTCAGATCATTGAGTGTTTGAGAGAGAATCCAAAGATGACTGCCAAGCAGATTGCAGTGAGGATGTATGAAAAGGGATATATCCCAACAACAGAACGCAATTTCACTGCTCCAAGGCTAACAGAGATGTCCCAGAGAGGCATTGTTGAGCCAATCGGCAAGACCAAATGCCAGTACACAGGCAAGACTGTAGCAGTCTATAGTCTGTGTGAGGAACAGATGTCATTGATTTAGGAGGCAGAATAATGGCAGAGAAAAACAAGAGATATTATTGGCTGAAACTCAAAAGAGACTTTTTCAAGAGGCATGACATCCGGATAATTGAGTCCATGCCGAATGGGAAAGACTACATCCTTTTTTATCTCAAACTCTTATGTGAAAGTGTTGACCATGAGGGAAATCTCCGATTCAGTGACCAGATTCCATATAGTGAGGACATGCTTGCCACTATTACAAACACAAATGTTGATGTGGTAAGGAGTGCCATCAAGATATTCACTCAATTGGACATGATGGAGGTCATGGATGATGGGACATACTTCATGAATCGGATTGAGGAACTCATCGGAAGTGAATCCTATTGGGCAGAGAAAAAGAGACTCCAAAGAGAGCAAGAAAAGCCTTTATTATTGGACAATGTCCAACCGATGTCCAATGAAAGTCCAACTTGTCCAAGTAAGAGTAAGAATAAGATAGAGAGTAAGAATAAGAGTAAGAGTGAGAGTAAGAAAAAGAGATTTACTCCTCCAAGCCGAGAAGATGTCCAAGCCTATTGTGTGGAAAGAGGCAACCAGGTCGATGCAGAGGCATTCATTGACTTCTACACATCTAAAGGATGGATGGTTGGCAAGAATCCAATGAAAGACTGGAAAGCATGTGTGAGAACATGGGAGAAAAGAGACTCTCAACAGAAAGCCGATAAAGGAAACAGGCTTGACTGGATAGATGAGATATAGGAGGCTTATATGACTTTTGATGAGTTCAAATTATTAGCAAAGAGCATGAAATCCGTCTACACAAGGGATAATTTCCTGCCGGATGCAGAATCTATCAAGATATGGTTCTTACTGCTGAAAGACATTCCTTATGAGGTCTTGAATGTGGCTATACAGAAATACATGATGACAAACAAGTTCGCTCCGACAATCGCTGATTTGAGAGAACTGTCAACAGAGGCGGTGCAGGGTCAGATCAGTGATTGGGGCGATGGATGGGAGCAAGTATTGAGAGCAATTCGGATGTATGGTGCTTATAACACAGGAGCAGCTCTTGAGTCCATGGATGCCATCACAAGGAAATGTGTTGAGAGATTAGGATTCCGAGAGATATGCATGAGTGAGAATATCGCAGTGGACAGAGCCAATTTCCGGATGCTTTATGAGACATTGGCAAACAGGCAGAAAGAGGATTCAAAATTGTCTCTTTCAATCAAAACAAAGTTGGCAGAGTTAACAGATACAAAGTTTTTAGAGTAAGGAGCAAGTGATGGAGTTTCTAATAATGCTGATAGTGATCATAATATCTGTAAAGCGAGGAGAATGATATGGAAAAAGAAAAAACTGCCACAGGAACAGGCATAGGATTGGGAAGTGTCATAGCAATTGTAATTTCATATATGAAGTGGCACTCCATCGGATGGGCAATACTTCACGGATTGCTTGGTTGGGCGTATGTGATATATTACTTGATTGTTTATTAAGGAGAATGATATGGGAGATAAAATTATTATGGCGGTTTATATCCTTACTTTTGGGTTGGCGGTGGGTGGATGGACATTTGTTATTTTATCGTTAATGAGATAGGAGAATGATATGGGAGTATAGCGGAAAGGAGAACTGATGTTAACAGAAAACCAGAAACCGATATGCGATAGATATTCAGCAATGGATTGGAACGGATATGTGCATTGCTCCGAATGTCCGCTCATAATAAACAAATATATTTGTATGTGCAAAGGGAATGCCCATTATGATAGGCATAGAAAGGAATGGGTATTTGATGAGGAAAGGAGAACCGATGAGAAACTATAATTGGTGGCTCGGAAGAAAACATCGGACTCAAAAGAAATACACACTATTTCTCGGCAGATATATGTCACCTAAAGAATTGAAACTATGGTGGAAGAATTGGGTGGCAAGAAAGGAGAACGGATGAGTGACTATGATTTTACTTTTGATTTAAGTATGACATATACGCAAGCAGATTTTGACGCAATAACGGACGAAGAGTTTGAAAAGACAACGGAAGTGTTTCTTTACAATAGAAAAGGTGAAGAGTTTCACTTTATCAAGCCGAAAGTGGGGGAATGGATAGAAAAATCTGTGATGTGGTGCGATGACCCCGCGTTTGAATGTTCAATATGTGGGGAAGAAATCGAACTGATAGAAGGAACACCCAAAAGTCACGGAATGAATTACTGCCCCAATTGCGGAGCGAAGATGGAAAGGAGCAAGTGATGGTGAAAGAGAAGAATAAGACAATAAAAACTGCTGATTTTGAGGCAGAAGTGAGGAAACTGGAACAAGAGGTCAAAGAGACAAAATACATCACCAAAACCGCAGTTTTAAGCCTTTTAGGGGCATTCAAAGAGAGGCTCATAACTTATGAACCAACCGAGGAAATATCAATCCCATCATTCTTGAGGTAAAAAGATGATAGTTGAGATTCTAATTCTATGTATCATGATTCCTGCAATCATAGTGGGATATGAGTATTTAGATGAAATGGAGGATAAATCAAAATATGACAAATGAGGAGAGAGTCAGATCAATGTCAAGAAAGGACTTGGCATGGATGTTGTGTGATTTAGCGACTTGCACAAACTGTCCTTATATGGAGGACTGCAACAGAGAACACAATGGAGCATTTGTTTGGTTAGGGAAAGAAAGTGAGGATTAGTGATGGAATATGAACAGGCACGAATATTAAAGGAGTACATTGAGCAGCTCCAACATGAGGCATTTGAAGAGGGATTCAAGATTGCCAGTGAACAAGGGCAAAGGCATGGGCGAAATATATCCGAAAATGGGTTCTTGTGTTCGGAGTGTACATTTGGAGATTTTGGTGGTTTTCACAATTACAAGCCGAAATACTGTCCCAACTGTGGAGCAAAGATGGATGAGGAGGTTCAAGATGAGTAATGGAGTAATTATAACAATCATAATCTGTTTAACAGTGATTATCATTGCCTCAATGGGCAAGAAATGAGGTCAATCATGCTTTATATGGAGTATGAGGATTTTAAGAGGCAATACAAAGAGACACTAAAAAAATATAATGACATCTTGAGCGAAAAGGAGAAACTCTTTCAGATCACTCAACCGCAAGGTATAAACACAGACCAAGAAAAGGTCAGTGGAGGCAATCCAAAGAACAACTTTGACCAATATCTCATACTTAAAGAGCAACAGAGGATTGATGAGAGGCTTGAAGAGGTCAAGGCACTGCTCACAGACAGGGCGGAACTCCTCAAACTGAAAAAAGAGGAATTGAGGCAGAGCCAAGAGCCGGAGGACATGGTCTATCGGTTGAGATTTATCGAAAGAAAGAGGGTCTATAAGATTGCCAAAGAGGTCAACTATTCGGAGGCTCAAATCTATCGGATTTTGAGAATTATCCGAAACAGGCTGAAAGATGATAGAAAATGAGAGTTTTTTCATGGCATAATGATAGTGTGGAAAGCCTCCAAAATAAATTTGTTAGTTAACAGAGAGAGTCTTGCAGATGCAAGGCTCTTTTTGTATGTGAAAGGAGCAAAGATGGATATAAACGAATTAATCACTTATTTATTCACTCCTGTTGCACAAGTGGCAGTCATCATTGGTCTTGCCGAGATCATCAAGAGAGCAGGACTTGAAAACAGATACATTCCGATGGTTGACTTGGTGCTTGGTCTTATCAGTGGCATATTCGTCTATGGGTATATGATGGAATATGGAATTGCACAGGGAATCCTGCTTGGCATTGCTCTTGGCCTTTCTGCTTGCGGATTATTCAGTGGAATCAAGAACACTGTGGAAAGAGAGGAATGAAGTGAGCATTTTAACCAAATGGAAAGGAAAATTGACCAAGCATTTCACTCTTGAGGAGTACACAGTCGGCCTCAAGAATGGCACTGCATATGTGACAGAGGAATCATATCTCCAAGCAATGATGCTTGAGGAGTTCCGAGTTTGGCTCGAAAGACCGATGATAGTGACTTCATGGTATAGAACCAAGGAAAAGAATGCAGAGGTTGGCGGAATTGCTACATCAAGCCATTTGAGAGGCACTGCAACCGACTGGCACACAGATATCAATATCACGGAGGCAAAATTCATCAAATACGCAAAGAAGTGGAAAAAGATATGTGCCAAACATGGTGTAGTCGGTGAGGCCGGACTTTACACATGGGGAATCCACTTTGGTTCATCTATAACATATTCAAAGACTTTCTATAATTGGGACTCAAGGTCTGGAAAGCAGAAAGACATGACATTCAAGATATAAGGAGTGACGATATGCAGAAAAGAGGAATTGATGTCAGCTCATGGCAGTCCGGTCTTGACTTGGCCTCTGTAAAAAAGGCAGGGTTCGATTTTGTCATTATTAGAGCCGGATTCACAGGATATGGTGCTGACCGGATAAAGTCCAAGGACAATCAGTTTGAGAACTTCTATACACAGGCCAAAAGGGAGAAACTTGGAGTCGGTGCTTATTGGTATTCATGTGCCACAACGAAAACAGAGGGCATCCGAGAGGCTGAATATTTATACAAGAATTGTCTCAAGGGCAAACAATTCGATTATCCGATATATATTGATGTTGAGGAATCCAGATGGCAAGCCAATAGCAAAATCGGTGTCACGGATGCAATCATCGGTTTCTGCGAATATCTTGAGGGAAAAGGATATTTTGCAGGAGTATATGCAAGCCTTTCATGGTTCAATTCCAAGATAGACACTACAAGGCTCAAGGCATACACCAAATGGGTGGCATGTTGGGCGAACACTGCTCCAAAGGTCAATTTCAGTGGCTTTGATATGTGGCAGGATAGTGACGATGGCAGAGCCGGAGGAAAGAGGATTGATACAGATGTTTCATACAAGGATTTCCCCAAAATCATTAAAGAGGGCGGTTTCAACGGATATCCAAAGACTGTCACAGTGGGCAAGGACAATGACACTGTCTCCGGAGGCAAGACACAGACTCCGGAAAAGGCAAAGAAAACACTCACTCAATTAGCCAAAGAGGTCATTGATGGCAAGTGGGGTGATGGCATAGTGAGACAGACAAGGCTCACAAATGCCGGATATGACTATGACAGAGTACAGGCCAAGGTCAATGAACTCATGAGTCCTCCGAAAAAGGAGATAACCTACACAGTGAAAGCCGGAGACACATTGACCGCCATTGCAAAGAAGTACAAGACCACTGTCAAGGCTATCGCCAAGAAAAATGGCATCAAGGATGTCAACAAGATATATGTGGGACAGAAACTCAAGATATGATGTTCAAGGCATGCAGTAGGTGTGGAAAGATTCATGACTCAAGATTCAAGTGCAATGTTGGGAAAGTCTACACAGGAGGAGAAGAGAGGAAACTCAGATCATCATATGACTGGACAAAGAAGAGCAAAGCAATAAGAGAATCCGCTCAATATCTTTGTGAAGTCTGCCGAGATAATGGAATTTATACTTATGAGGGGCTTGAGGTTCATCACATAGACAAAGTAAAAGATAACAAAGACAAATTACTTGAGGACAATAACTTGGTTGTTCTATGTGTTGAGCATCACAAACAAGCGGATGCAGGAAAGTTAGACAAAGATTATTTGAGGAAACTGGCCGAGGAGAGGGGAAGAGAAAAATCCCCCATGGGGTGAGGGACAAATCCCAGACGATTTCTCAAGAC
>JAEIGA010007908.1_pt1 | contig 16140 bp, 17 predicted proteins | sample 9270691 | NCBI WGS metagenome assembly JAEIGA01 (sample SAMN17057246, study PRJNA624740) | gut metagenome | biome: biome; isolation source: fecal sample | host: Bos grunniens | place: China: Xizang | collected 2019
CCATCTTTTTCAAGGATATTCAGTACTTCTCTGTCTTGCATGGTCCACAATCGCATAAATCAACCTCCAAATTAGGATTAACACAAATATTATAGGCGAATGTAGGTGTTAGTTTGGGGCACATATTAATTTTGCCTTTTCTTCGTTTGTTTTTCTAAATTATTTATACTTTACCAACATAGTTGGTTTTAAATTAAGGAGGAAAAACAAATGAGCAACATCAACAACACTAAGGACAACGTCGTATTCGAGCAGAACACCAACGAGTCCGCAAATCAGCAGCAGCAGTCCACCAAGCCTAGCTTCAAGGAAATCTACGACAAGTACTTCGGCATCAAGGTCAATCCCGATTACGGCAAGCCTCATGCTCCGAAGACTAAGCTCGGCTACTACGTCCGTCAGTTCGACATTGGCGTCCAGAGATTCTATCGCTCTATGGTTCGCACTGTCAACTCCCTGGTCAACCTGGCTGTCAAGCTCTCTGTGGTCGGCATCTTCCTCATCCTTCTGTCCTGGTACTGCCAGCAGAATCCTGAGTTCGCTGTCCAGCTGCAGAACACTTGGAACTCCATTGTTGTCGCTGTCGAGAACGCATGGGACATGGTAATGGCTCCTATCCAGAACCTGTTCCACTAATCTCACGACTTCAATCTTCCATGTAAGAACAAGGCACTCCTCACGGGGTGCCTTTTTCGTTGTCTTAGAGTGTTTTTCGCCCGCCAAAAGGACCACGATTTCGATAGAATATAATAAAGAAAGTTTTTTGGAGGGTAATATGTCAAATAAGAATCAAAGAGGAATTCGTCCGATTGCAATAGAGATTGATGAAACATGCAGAAATACAGCCAATCTACCTAGACCTGGTGGATACAGAGTTAATTATGCGTGCGGTAAGTGTAATACAAAGCTGTGCGTCTTTTTGGGTGTAAAAGAGCTGTATTGCCATCATTGTGGAGAGAAGGTCAACTGGGGAGTTATCACTCATCTGAACTCAAAACTGTCTGACAATATTGCAGAAAGGCCTGATGGAGAAAGGGACAAGTACAAGAAGTTGTATTTGTCTATGGTGAGAAACCTCAATGAGACGAAAGATTTCAGAGAGCCAGTGTTTATACAGGAGGAATCCTAATGTTAAGAGAAGCGAAGATAATAAATATCTCCTCTAAATATGAGGCAGAAAAGAAGTATAAAGAGTTTGTCGAAGACGTCTACCATAATAATGCACAGTGTAATGCTGCAATTATCATAACGATTATCCTGGCAATTTTTGCAATTGCAGCAGCTAATTTTTATCTCCAATCTACTCTCAAAGAAGCAGTGTCTTTTGGAGCAATCGTAATAGCTGGTATTATTTGTTATGCTGCATCAGAAGGCTATGAATCTTCGTGCTCGATGTTGGCTCCTGCAGCATATAGATATCACCAAATTTTAACAGATTCCAGAATCCTGAAAACAGAAATTAAAAGCTGCGATAATGGAGTGTATAACGTCGTATTGACAGTTGCAAACAATAAGAATGAGGTTTCTTACGAATGGTTATATGGATTTAAAAAGGTCACAAAAACCGATGTTAAGGAACTGGTTGTCGATTTAGAAAATCAAATCATTTACGAACCTTATAGAGAATAACAAAAAGCCCGCACATAAGTGCGGGCTTCATTTTATACTGGCAGGATTGCTTTAATCTTATCGATTTCAGCTTGCTTATTTCTCCACCAGCTGGTAGACCAAATTCTATGAATTTTCCATCCTCTGGATTCAAGATATTTCTGCCTATGATAGTCTCGGGTACGAACAGCGTCACCTCTGTGATATTGAGCACCATCGCACTCAATACCTAGGACGTATTTGCCGTCCTTCATGATGGCCATATCAATACGATATCCGCCAACACCGACCTGAGTATCAATTGTGTATCCAGCTTTCTTTAAAGCATCATATACCTCTTCTTCAAACGGACTATCGAATGTAATAGTTCCATTTGGAGCGACGTCATCAGATAAAGAACAAAGAATTTGCTCTTGCTTGATGCGATTGTTTTCATTTACAGCATATGCATATCTTAAATATTCGCGCAGCAGCTTGGGACCGCGGTTTTTCATATCATCAACAATCAGGTCATCTGGGAATAGAGATGTAATGATGTGAATGTGCTTCTTGGCACGAGATATTGCAACATTCAAGCGGTTCTCGCCGCCATAAGCATTTAGCCAACCAAAGTTACGAATTAGCTTGCCTTGATTGTTTTTGGCGTATCCAGTTGAGAATAGAATGACGTCTCTTTCATCACCCTGAACGTTTTCAATGTTTTTAACAAACAATCCAATGTCCTGGCCATTATCACGACGCTGCTTCTCAAATTCAACCTGCTCTTTAAACAAGATGTCATTCTTACATTCCTCATAAATCAATTCATCAATCAAGTCTTTTTGAGAAATGTTAAATGTAACGATACCAATAGTCTCGTTTTCTTGTCTTGTAGTAAAGAATGTTTTTAACCATTGAACAACTCTTTGTGCTTCAACCATATTTTGTCTATTGACCCACAGGCCATCAACTTTATCAACAGTGATTGGTTGCTCTGTTGGTCTAACAATGTTTGGAGCAACAAACAGCTCACCATTATAGAAAGCGTGATTAGAGAAAGAAATCAACTCTGAATATTTCGAACGATAATGGTAATTCAACATAATGCTTGGCCATTTATATTCAGCAGCATCCAACAAGCTTTCACTAGTAACCACAGTTTCACTTTCAAGCTCATCAATACTGTCGTCAGCCTCAAAACGACTAAATCCGAGTGAGCTCGGCTTCAGCTGTTGAGAGTCTCCTGCGATAATAATCTTTTTGCCTCTTGAAATAGCAGGAAGACCTTTTTCTATGTACATCTGGGAGGCTTCATCGAAGATTACCAAGTCGAACAAGTTGGGATTTTGAGGTAATATTTCAGAGACAACATCTGGAGTCAAAAACCATATTCTAGCGCCGTTGAATAATTCGAAAGAGTAGCGCTTAATAAAGTTTTTAATACTCGGGCGCCTCTTAGATGTAAAGGTCTTTGCAATATCAAGTCTTCTCTTAGATTGAGATAAAGCTAAACTTGCCTCGTGGAGCTTGTTCTCTGCAATGTAAGTTGTAGCAATTTGCTTTTTGTTTAATAGTTCTTCAACCTCGTTCAATACGTTATTGAAGTTTGATAGGGTAATTAAGATTTGCTCATTATCCTTCTCAAATTCAAGCAGCTTGTAATAAACAGACATAGCAAACAAAACTTTGTTACTCATTGCATAATCATAACCACAGTCACGATTTATAACACGTAGTGCACCAAGGTATAATTTTTGCTCTTGTGACAATGAATCGTACGCAGCTTTATGAGTCTGGTACATTTCATAGTTATCAAGACCTAGGAAGAAGTTATCTCCGTTGTTGTAAAGTAACGCAAAAATCTTCTCGGAATCTCCAATTCTTGAACCAACAGATTTTTTAAACTTACGTTTCAGGCTATTTGCACGAAGTTTTGCAAATAAGGCAAATCCGTTTTTAATTTTCTTAGTCTTTTCCAAGTATGGGGCGCAGTGTTCTGCAATTTCAGTAAGCTGATTAATACCATAGCCTGGATTCATCTCGGCAAGCCATGGGTATTGTTTAGAAATATCCTCATATTTGATAAACGATTCAATTAAGTCGCCGTGTTGATAATATGCGCAGATTTCCTTAATCTTTTGCGTGGACAGACTCATCACTCTCCTGCTCACATTTGTCATGATAATGCTACTCTTATCGTCAACCTTTGCTACAATAGACTTCAATGAATTGTAATATTTATACAAATCGAGCGGCGTATCTTCAAATTCAGTTGGTGTATTAAGAGTTCTATATAATTTATCAAGTTGATTTAATCTTGAATCAATTTTGTTAGAAATCAAATCAATGTTGATTGGCTGTTGCATTGTTTGCTTCGAATTGTATATCTTGGAAAGACTCTCATAAAACGTCTTCTTGTCATCAGCGTCATCAATCATCAATGCGTATTTTGCTAAAAGCTTGAGCCTTGAGTAAACAACGTCAAGAGCAGTCTTCTTCTCGGACACCATAAGAACATTTTTATCCTTCATAATAGCGTCCGCAATCAAAGATGTAATTGTTTGTGATTTACCAGTGCCAGGAGGTCCATTTACAACCAACTTATTATCTTTCTGAATAAAGTGAAGAACGTCTTCTTGCGACTTGTTCAATTTATCAATATAGAAAGAACCAGGCTCATCAAACGTTGTCAAAGTTCTCTTTGTTTCAAACGAGCTTTCCAATTTAGCAGACATGTCATCTGTCATAAAATCAGTTGGACAAACAAGCTCTTGTAAGAATGGGTGAGTCTCACCTGCAGCGACCAAAGCATTAAAATCTTTGGAGATAGCATCACTTCTCAAAGAAAAGTGGCCTAATACGACATTGCCCTGCACAACAAGACTGTCAAAACTCATACCAGGAAAATCAGATGATGTGTACTCATCAAATTTAACAAATGGGACATTGGTGAAATCTAGTTTGATATTATGAGCCCCATAGAAGGTTGTCATATCCTCATAGAAATGCTTCATGGTTGGCTCTTCATATTCGTCTTGTAATGAATCTATGCTTACGCCACGCTCTTTATAAAACAATAAAATTAGAGTTGTGTTAAAGAATGCGTCTCTTGTTTCGTCACGTGTAATTACAAAGTTATCGCCTTCCATTCCGAGGGAAACAGGAAATAGTGCTAATGGCGCGCGAACAGGGAACTTGTTAATATGGCCAATTACAAAAGGACTAGCAATAAACAAATCATTAACGCCAGTCTCTCTGATAGCAGCATCACTTTCTCTTTTAAACTTCTCCATCTTCATATACAAAGACTCATTATCAGGAGAAATCTTAGTAACAACAGAAGACATAACTTTTTTAGTCAGGTCGGATGACTTTTCAGAACCAAACAGGTCAACGCCAAGCTTAGCGGGAAGCTTTGGTGTGTAAAGCAGCTTATTTCGCTTGCTTAAATTAACAAGCCTGTTTTGCAACTGTTTATATAACTCCTGGGTTTTAGCCTGAGTTTTTTCCAATTGAATCGGCATCGGAGAAATGGTATTAATATAGTCAATGAATTGCTGGCCGTAATTGTCCTTGAATTCATTGCCGACACCAGGAATAGCGTCAAGGTCGTGTATGCTCCTAGGCATATATGTAGCAATAGCAAGCAAAGCTTTGTCGTTGCAAACCAATGGCGCGCGTTCTTCGCCTGCGGATTTTTCAGATGACTTGATGTCAGCTCTGAACTTATCAAGCAATTCATAGTTTTGCATCACCATTTCAAATTTCTCAGTTGATACCAATGGTTTTTCTGTATCAACCTCGTAAATAAATAAGGGGTTCTTTTCCATACAAAACTCCTTTCGTTTTTATCAAAATTTCTAATTTTATTATAGAACAAGGCACTCCCCTACAAAATTTTTCATTCAAGTTGCAGCCCTCTCAAGTTGTAGAAAAATCTCTATAATAAATGTAAAGAAATTAATTAAGTTACATGCAGGAGGTAACTGTTATGGCAAAGTATACTGCCCTCGATAAAAGAATGAAGAGATATGAAGCTGTTACGGATATTCGTCTGACTCAGAGAACTCCCGTAATTATGCGTTTTGATATGGTTGCAGGTCACACCTTCACAAGAGGCATGGTAAAGCCTTTTGATGAAGTTTATATGAAGACTATGCAAGACACAATGCTCAACCTGTGTAAGGAAATCCCTGGTTGTGTATTTGGTTACACTCAGTCAGATGAAATCACACTTGTTCTTGTTGATTATCAGACTCTGGAATCTGAAGGCTGGTATGATTATCGACTCGAAAAGCTTTGTTCTGTTGGCGCTTCTAAGGCCGCAAGATTTTTCAACAAGTATTTCATCCACAACGCAGCCGAACTTGTAGAGGATGAAGATTACTTTAAGAAGCTGACTAAAAAATTCCACACCGCTGACTTTGACTGCCGCGTATTCAACCTACCTAAGGAAGAAGTAACGAACTGTGTTGTGTGGAGACAGAAGGACGCTGAAAAGAACTCTGTCCAGAGCTTGGCACAGACACTGTTTTCTCAGAAAGAGCTGAATGGTATCAAGTGCAAGGAACTGCAGAACAAGATGTTCACTGAGAAGGGCGTTAATTGGAACGAACTCGAAACTCCCAAGAAGAGAGGCACTGCTTGCCGTCGATTCAACAAAAAGTGGGAGCTTGATTTGGATATGCCCATTGTAACTGAAAACAGAGATTATGTAGAAAAGTTGATTTATTTCGACTAATGAAAAGCCCGATTCGGCGGGTTAAAAACAATGGAGGTAAATATGAGTAAAAGATATAAGGTTATCTTTTTTACAGGTGCAGGCATCAGCGTTGATTCAGGTATTCCGACATTCCAGGAGCAGCCTGGAATCAGAGACAAGCTGAGTCGTGATTTTGCAAACGAACATCCCGAGCAATATAGAGATACTATCAGAGGTATGCTGGATGCAGTTGAGCATGCACAGCCAAACGCAGCACACTATGCAATCGCCGAGCTGGGCGCACCTGTTATTACAATGAATGTGGATAAGCTGCATTCAAAGGCTGGTAGTAAAGATGTTGTCGAGGTACACGGTGTTCTGCCGACAAGAGAGCAGCTGGAGGACGAGTTTTTCCCTGCAGAATACAACGGCATTGTGCTGTATGGAGATATGGCTCCTAAGTACTCAGAGGCTCAAAAGATGGTAAGAAGTCTGTCTTATGGCACTTCGTTCTTTGTTATCGTTGGCACATCATTTTACACTGGTATCAGCGATACACTGCACAGAATTGCTCAACGCCGCAAGGCAAAGATTATTATCATCAATGATAACGCATCCACAAGAGTGCCCGATATCTGCAATACTCTGAAAAATAAGTTCGGAGATAAGCTAATCGAATATTCAGATGACGACACTGTCGACGAGCCAATTCCCCATCCTTACTCTGGCGGTTGGGAAATGCCGTAAATTAAACAAACAACCCAAGCATTTGCTTGGGTTTTCTTACTTTAGGCGCCCAGCCAACAAAATCATTTTCGCCTATACTAAAAGTAGAGATGAAAGGTAAAAAGGAGAGATTTTAATGCCTAAATGGCGTGATTACTTAACCAGAGCTTCTGAGGTAAAATATAATGTGGCGCATGTGTCTTCCGTTGATGAATTGACAGAAGCACAGGTCGTGAAATACGTAGATAGATGTTTGGAAATTGCATCTAAGGAAATTAGATTTTTCGATGACAAAAGCAAGCGCATTGTTACTCGCGTTCTCCAGTGGATGGATGTCGCGAAGTGTGGTTCTGAGATTGATAAAGAAACATGGAAAAATCAGTGTCCAGAAATCTGTCTTGATATTCACAATGAAGCGTCTGCAATTATTTATTTAATCAATAGTGACGACGGAGACGACGATTGGACTAAGATGATTGTTTACGAATTGATTCGTACACATGGTCTTATTGGTCAACACACAATGGGTGAGTGCAATCTTGATGCGCTCAAAAACATCAACGACTTAGACATTGATAAACCCACATTGTTTAAAATTCTAAAGGCTCTAAACCATGCTATTATCGCTGGCGTGTCTGAAGAGTTGTGGAAAGAAGTTCAGCCCCGAATTACATTCTTGACATATGGTCTGGTTAACGGGATTAATAAGCGTGAATCTACGATTAGTAGATTGCAGAAGCTTTTCCCTGCCTTTAAGAATGTTACTGAATTGACAGCAGATGAAACCACACTGTACGACCACGTATTCGATAAAGTGTCTTTGTGGTATCCGACTGTCGCTTTGCAGAACTTTGCACGCAATGAAATCAACACGATTTTCAAAACCATCATTGATGCAGGCCTTGACGACATCAACCACGTTAGTTTTTATGATTTCTCCAAAGAACTTACGTATGATAGACATGGTAAGCTGAGAGAAAATGTTTATAAGAAGAGAATCCTCGAGGTAATGCTTCGAGAAATGAGCGAAGGTATCGATGATACTTGTGAAAAGGAACATGTGCATGTAAAATGCGTCAAAGATAATGGATGTTTGAAGTTCCACGTGGAATTCACCCCTGTCTGTGCTGCGTTGATTAATTTCTGTGTAGAAGCAGAAAGAAGCGGCTTCGCAAATTACCAGAAAAACATTATCACTATTTTTGATATGTTTGGTTTCAGAAGAGATATTTTTGATAGACTCGCAAACGAAGAGGCCTATCTTGAAACAATGAACAATGCACAATCTAGTACAAAAATGTCCATTTTGGATTATGTAACAGGTGATAAGGTCTTGGACGTTGGTTCTGGTGGCGGCATCCTTCTCGATGCGTTAGAAGAACGATTCCCAGAAAAGAAAATCTTCGGAACAGATATTTCTCAGAATGTGATTGAAGTTCTCGACAAGAAAATCATGACAGAAAAACACAATTACCATGTGTTTGAACACAATTTTGTTTACAACAGATTGTGGTCCCCTGTTGATTGTATTATTTTCTCTTCTATCATGCACGAAATCTATTCCTACACTGACAACGGCAATGGACGATTCGATATGGCATCTGTTATGGGCGCTCTTTACAATACACTTGAATCTTTGAGTAAGGGTGGTCGGATAATCATCAGAGATGGTGTTAAAACAGAAAGCAATCGAATTGTTACGGTAAGATTCAAAGATGAAGATGCATTATCTTTGGCAAAGAGCTATTTGTCTGATTTCCGTGGACTTAAAGAGCTTCACGACAAAGATGGGAAATGGTTTAACCTGCAGATAAATGAGGATACGATTACAGGTAATATCAATCTTGTTCGAGAAATGCTTTACACTATCACATGGGGCCCGATGTCTTATACTCAGGAAGTGCAGGAACAATTTGGATATCTAACTCTTAATGAATACAAAGGTATTCTAAATAGTATTGGATTCAATGTTATTGAGAGTAAAGAATTCACAGAACCTGGTTATCCAGAGCATTTGAATGACAAGGTCGAATTGCTCGACTTTACATGGGATGATATTCCTAGCAACTGCATCATTGTTGCAGAAAAGAGGTAAGTATGGACAGAAAAAGTATTACAAAATTCCTTGGCAATTTGTTGATTGAAAATAGGTTGACAGGCACGCTGGGTAAATATTGGGCAAGTGAAGTTAGCCTGGATTATGGAACAACCCATGTCCGAAGAGTTGACTTTATGCAGTTTTGTCCAGAAAACCAAATCGACATTAGTGGTATTGAAAAGGGTATTTTTATTTGCTACGAGGTTAAGAGTTGCAAAGCTGACTTTAATAGCGGCTTTGGTCAAAACTTCGTAGGAGAAAAGAATTACTTTGTGATGCCTATGTCTTTATACAAAGAATTGGAAAAAGAATTGCCCCATGGAGTCGGAGTTTTAGTCCCGATTCCAAAGGGCTACGATAAACATATGGAATTAAACAATCCTACTCCGCTGGAAACTGAAACAGAATGGGAGTTGGCGGTCATTAAAAAGGCGTTTAAGGTTGGACGACAGCGCTCTATGAATGAACTTCTATTCTGTATGTTAAGAGCGGGACACTAAAACAAAAGAGATATTTATCTCATTGGAGTTCATATGAAAACTGAACAGAAACTCTTCAAATTAATTGCAACAATAGTGGCAATTGTAATTATCGCCACTTTATGCACGGGATGTGCCAAGTTGCAAAACAAAGAGGCTGTGGTAGAGAATATTACCAATTGTATTCCTGGTATCACAAACTTCACAGCCGAAGACGGTAAAACACCGTCTGGTCACAATTCAACAATTTATACGTTCGAAACAGATGGTTTTAGTTTTATCTATTATGAGTATTTAGATTCGAATAGTGGTGGTTTTTCAACCACTAGGCATGAAACAGACTACTATAAAAAGCTGTTCGAATTTAAAGCGAGTGATATCGAAGCTATCGCCAGAGAATATGGGGTTCGATTAATTGAGAACGAACTAACTGACGCCGATTTTGATGGGTCTAATATTTACGCGTGCATCCATCATGAAAACAACGGAGAAATAACGTTCTATTTGTATGTTGTTAATTCAACATATATAGATAGAGTGTTTGATTTTGTTGATAGCATATGGAAGTCTATGGAATCCCATATTCCAACGCAAGAAGGCCTGTGCACACAAACAATGAATATCAATCTGTATAATGCAAAGCAAGACTCTTTGGTATCTCAGCAAACGGTTAATATGTGGGGAGATATTGACTTTAATGAGGCTCGTATTTGGGGAAAATATGAATATGAAGCGGACGTATTAGATGAAATTATTGATGATGACACTGTTAATACATCGAAAGTCAAACCAAGAACAATCAGTAAAATCTATGTAAATGACGGAATTTTGAAAGAGCTGAAAACTGATGCAAAATTCTATTACAACCCAGTCGATGGACAATATTATGTTCTTGTCTGTTACGGAGTTGATTTGGACAATCCATATGAAGCACCTGGGTACCTGCACAGAGAAATCATAGAGCGTTGTTATCCTAGGAGCTCCTATGAGGTTGTCAGTTCTCTTAAAGAAAAGTCATCAACCTATGTTATTGGCCAGGACGAATTCTGTATTGAATGGTCTAAGCGCGATACCGAAAAGGGAGAATTGCTTTTCCACAAGAATGGAACATTGATGGAAATTAAAACGCATAAAAACATAGGACCAATTTCCAACAAGGCATCTTATAATCGATTTATATCAGTGGAAGACTTCGCAAAGCTTTTGAATATGAGTGTTGAAGTCACGCCATATGCAATGAAATTCACAAGAAATAGTTGATAACGCAATAGAACTCAGGAAACTGGGTTCTATTTTTTGTTTTTCAGAGATAACTTGTTTTATATTATTGATGTATCTTGAATACACACTTTATTGGAGGACTAAAAAATGAAAGTTATTAAGTTTATCTGGGACGTAATTGTCAACATCGTTATCTATAACGTTGTTTCTGTCATCTTGGCTGGTATCCTGTGGGCAGTCCTCGGCGCATTCAACGTGCCCAACTCCCTGGAAATCTCCCTGAATGTTCTCTCTTACCTTCCCTGGATTCTCTTCGGTTGGTATTTCGTGGGCGACATGTTCGATGGCAAAAAGAAAAAGTTCTAACAAGAAACAGTCTGGTTTAACCACCAGGCTGTTTTTCTTGTTTTTTATGTAAAAAATGTTTTATATTGTTTTTGTACCTTTGTACTAAATAATAGGAGGAATTGAAAAATGTTTAAGGTATTAAATGGTGTTAAGAAAGTATGGATTTTCTTGCTGAATGTTATCAGCTACGGAATTATCAGTGCCCTGCTCGCTCTGTTCGTCGGTGGCCTGCTTTCCGCAATCGACCCCAAGCTCTCCAGCCAGTGCTTTGGCTACATCCTTTTCTGTGGCCCCTTCGTGCTTCTGGCTCTTGACCTTGTTGGTCTCATCAGAAAAAGATAAACAAAAAGACCTCGCCAAACGGCGGGGTCATTTTTTGTTCACTTTGATAAGTAATCTGCAACAAAGTCCATTAGCATATCTGAGACAAGATTCACAATATCGCTCTTGTTATCTTCTCGGCTGGCCTGCTTTGCAGTTGTTTTTCTCTCATAATAAGAGTCTTCAACAGAGTCGTAAATAGCAACATATACAGAAGACGTATCTCCACCGACATTGTTTTTATCTTCACGATTTAGGCGTCCTGTTACACCAATCCCCAGTCGGCTGTTCGAAAAACTTGTAATGCTTTTTGCCATTTCACGGGCAACTTCTTTGCTGTAAACAGAATACTTTTCGATTGTTTCTGCGGAGACTCCCATCTTGATTTTTGATTGATTTGAATAGGTGATGGCGCTGTATTCAAAAATATCAGACGCGCCCTCCGTATTAGTGATTGCATTAGCGATAGCTCCGCCAGTGCAAGACTCCATTGTTGAAATCGTAATATTGTGTTTGATTAATTCCAGAATAGTATTTTTCATCTTAATCCACCTCTCACTATTATTATAGAGAAAACATCAAGTAATAGTGGGGATAGACTATTAACCAAATACTATTCTTGGGCTCCACAAGACTGAACTAAGTAAATATTCTGTTCTGTTGCTACCAGTATCATTCCAACACACATCGACCCAATACCATGTTCCATTTAGCTGCACTTTATTCCACGCGTGGCATGGCATACAATTTGGGTCACCATGATGACATCCAACGACATACTCGCATTTAATACCAGCACTAGCACATAGTTGCTTAAATAAGGATGCGTATCCTCCACACACAGCTTGCCCTGTTTTTAACACTTCAAACGGGTCGGACCCAGAACTATATGAAATATAGTCGCACATCCAATTGTTAATTTTATAAATAGCGTCTATCTGAGACATTCCATCATGCAGTCCAATTTCATTAACGCATGTTTTATAAAAGACGTCGTCCTGAATTTGGTTGTTGATTTTTCTGTTTGCTGCGACAGGGTCAATGTGAATTGATACTCCGCCAGGAACAACATCCCACATGTTCATACTAAGGTGGATTGAGTTCTTTAGAACTTTACTGTTGAATTTACTCTCAAATGAACGAACAGTGTTGTTAGCGACAACCTGCTGCTCTTCAAAGCTCATATCATCAATTCCGCTTATAGGAAGTGTAAAATGCGCGTAACCAGCAGGACCATAAATACCACTAGGCCAATTACCATAACTTCCAGCATTTCCATTTTTAATACAGTCGTACATTGCGCAGGCCTGAGAGTAATAATTGCCGAATGTTGATTGAGATGGAGCCCTCATCATGTTATCAATATTTTTACTATTATCAGTTAATTTAACGACTCCCCCTGTGATTTTTGGAACAGATTCTATTTCAGTATATTCACAAACATTGCAATTGCGAGATTTTACGCCAGCATTGAAAATTGTTGGGTTAACAGTTACTTCCCAGTCTGACATTTTGTGGCCCAGCGCGCCTGTAAAGTCTTTTGTTTCTAGCCTGCCGCAAGATTGACAAGAATATGTCGTGTATCCATTTTCAACACATGTCGGGTCTACTACACACAACAAATCATCATGCGGCAACATGGGAATTATGTTCGTGAACATATTGCGTCCACACCAACACGTATTCATGTCAAATCCCATTGAGATGCAGGTAGGCGGAGTGTTTACTGTTTGATAATAATGAGTGTGTTCAACAAACATAGTGTTTAATGCTTCGTCACATTGGTCTTTATAGAATTTATCACCAGCGCTTAATGTTGATGTAATACTCGATTCAATTAATATACAAATTATAACAAATATCGAGATTGCAAAGATTTTGTACTTGTTCATAGTGGGTCTTTCTTATACAGTGTTCACTAATTAATTTAGAACAAGGGCTAGAGATTAACTGTCACCCTGCAAAACGGCTCGTTTTGTTCTATAATGAATTTAGAAATATTTAAAGGGGTGGTTTTTATGAGTAAATACAGAGAAAGGTATCCCTGGCTCAGACTTGTAAATTTATACACTGGTGAATTGTATAAGAATAGAGATGCTATGGATGATATGCTGCCTGGTTGGGATTTGGCTTTTGGTGAAATCATGTGTGCTGAGCTTGATGCCGCCATCAAGGAAGCAGGCGTTGAAGATACTTTTGTTGTAAAACAGCTGAAGGAAAAGTTCGGTCAGTTGAGAGTGTATCACAATCAGCCAGCCAACAGTAAAATCGCTTTGATTTTTAGAAAATATGAGCTTATTAGCGCTCATGTGTGCGTTCGATGCGGTAAGGTAGATGTCCCAATGCTAAATGCAGCTTGGATTAGACCTATGTGTAAGGATTGCTACACTAAAGATGCAAATAAGAGTCACGAAGCGTATGAACGTATTGCAAGCAAAGACTGCATTATCAGTGATGAGTTAATTTGGGAAACTTACGAGGGTATGAATAAGGCTCTTGGAGTTGTAGAATATAAAAAGTTCGTAATGAATATCGCTGAAACCGTTACTCTCATCAGAGATAATTGGCATAAGCGCGTAGAAAATGGAACACATATTGTTGAGCACTCTGAACTTGACCCTCCGAAGACGAAGGAAGAGGAGATAGAACGCATGGAAAAGCTGCGTCAAATGATTATGGAGGATATTGGATAATGGACACAAATTTTATCAAGAAATATCCTTGGCTCAAGGCCTACGACCCTTATCCTGAGGGAGAAGATGACGTTTACTGCGCTTTGGATGATATGCCTCAGGGATGGCGCGCAGCATTTGGAGATATCATGTGTGAGGAACTAGATGCTGTAATCAAGCGGCTGGGAGTTGAAAATGAATTCCACATTGTCCAGGTTAAAGAGAAATATGGACAGCTTCGTTTTTATTACGAGCCTATGATGCCAGAAATCGAGGATATCGTGCGTAAATACGAAACAATCTCTGAGCACGTATGCTGCTTCTGTGGCAAAATCGATGTTGCTATGGTAACTGCAGGTTGGGTATCACCTTACTGTAAGGATTGTGCTACAAAAATGAGACTGTGCTCTGATGAGAAATATGATGAATTTATGAAAGAGTCTGGAATGACTCCAAGCGAGGTCGTATTTAGACAGTATAAGCCTGGCCAGTCTGGTTGGGATGAAATCCACCAGGATATCAGTGAAACAGTCGAACGAATCAGAAAGGAAAATGCGGAACGTATTGTAGAGGTATCCGATGAGCTCTAAGATGCGTTTCCATAACCCTAAGAGAATAGCGCCCATAATAATTTTCAGCGTCCTGAGCGTTGCTGTGGTCTTCCTGCTCGACATTTTAGCTGTTAATTATTGGCTCCGCTCATTGATTAAGATTGTTGTGTTTTGTTCATGTGTTTTCGCATGCGCCAAACCAAATCTTAAATCAATTTTTGCCCCAAAGAAAGATAAGTCTGTCCTAATTTCGATTCTCATTGGATTGGGAGTTATCGGAATTGTTTGGGGTGGATATTTTATCCTGAGTAAGTTTTTTGATTTTGGAACCGTTGCTGGTGGTGCAGCTAACATTGGTGTGCATGCAGATAATTATTGGTTAGTTACTGCGTATATCGTATGCGTAAACTCACTGTTGGAGGAAATCTTCTTCCGCGGCATGTGCTGCTTGAAATTATCTGAGCATTCAAATAAGGTATTTGCATATACTTTTAGTTCTGTTTTGTTTGCACTGTATCATATCACTATGGTTTCCAACATTATGAATCCTGCATTGACTGTTATTGGCATTTTTGGTCTTTTGATTGCTGGTATTTTATTTGCAAATCTTAACAAAAGAACAAACAATATTTACAATGCCTGGATTGTGCACGCATGTGCAAACATCGCAATAAATACAATTGGCTGGTTCTTACTGGCCTAAGGAGTAGACATGAGCAAAGATTACGAAACAATACATTTGATTCAAGAACAAATGGAAGATGTCGGAGATGAACTCACCAATCTTGTTGTGCGTATGTATAACAGGTTGGAAAAGAAACAGAGATACGCTTCTGGTTTATCAACATCTATAACACTGTTTTTGGCAATGAAATATTTGGGTTACAACCCGCTTTTGATTTTGGGAACAGTTAGATTACAAGGAGTATCATTTCCCCACGCTTGGCTGGACTTGTATGGTAATATTGTGGATATTGCAATTGCAGAAGACACTAAATATCATCCTGTCTTATCAGAAAAGGTTAAGCCTGTTAAAGTACAATGCTGCAGGTCTTATGATGAGGCAGAGTTGGACTACTTTGACTTCCAATTCTCTGATATGTGGCCAATGCATGGAATGAAGCAGGTTGTTGGAAAAACATTAGCTGAGTATATTAACTCGGCCGAGGAGATTGATATTCTGGCAGAAGTGTGCGACATATTGAATATCTCGGCTATTGTTGATAATGGTAAGAAGATTTACGAAATGGCCAAGGAATACAAAATCTATGACACAGCAAAGGAGGTTTATGTGAATGGGTGATGTAATTGGAATAACAGATAATCGCATGGACCATACAATTGCTGTTGCTAGAAAGTGTTATGATTTGGCACGTAAAGAGTATGGTATGTCAGAAGAGAATGCTCGCAAGGTATTTCTGATGGGATTTTTACA
>JAEIGA010007909.1_pt1 | contig 16139 bp, 9 predicted proteins | sample 9270691 | NCBI WGS metagenome assembly JAEIGA01 (sample SAMN17057246, study PRJNA624740) | gut metagenome | biome: biome; isolation source: fecal sample | host: Bos grunniens | place: China: Xizang | collected 2019
AAAAGCCATCGAGCCGACCTTCTTCTGTGAAGGACATATCCTTAGGAAAACCTCTTTCTTGCCGGAAAGGACCTCAGGAAGCCTCACAAGATGTTCTGTAAAGCCCATTCCGCACTCAAGAGAAGTCGGATAAGAGACTCCGTAAACATCGTCCTCCCTCCAATACGGCAAAGTATTCAGCACATAATCGGTATCATTTACACGAGTATAGTTGACCCCATCAGTAGAATATTCCACACACCAATAAACCGGATAGCCAAGGCAACGTTCAGACTTTCCGTTACCGGCGGCAAATGAGAAAGCCATGATAAGATTGGTACCCTTTACTCCCTTTGTTGAAAAATTCAGCACGAGACCAAGTCCCATGTCCCGAGACCAATCCCAGAAATTGCAGCTTGAAGCAGAAATATTAAGAGCACCATAATCATAAAAACCCAATTCTGCATTCTTATCTTTCGAGTTCAGAGATGGATTATTCGGTTCTTTTCTTCTTGTCACACTACCCTCAATCTCGACAGTAAGCCCCCCTTTGCCATGATCTGCGCCAACAGTTTCCTTTCCGGCATTTTCCATGTCGCCTGATGTTGTATGGATTGTCTTAACATTGTCAGACCAGTTCCATTCGCATATGCTTCTCCAGTTGGATTCGCTTTCCATAGCAAAATCCTTTCTATTCATCGGACGTATCTGAAGTGCCCTCTCCACATCTTCGCCATAATACCTTGTGACAGGAGTATCCGTTATTATACCGGATAAGGTACCTGCCCCCTGAGGCACTCCTTTTCCGTCCCTACGCCAGAGACAACTTGAATTGAGCATCATATACACAGGCTGACCTGACTTATCATAAATGAGACTTCCCCAGCCGTCCATCATGCCATTGGCACGGCAGTGGGCATTCTTCTCGGTCTTGATTGTGTAGGTTTCATGTACATTGACATAAGCACCGTCCTTGAACACGAACTCGCAGTCCATAAGGGTAACAAAGGTAAAGATGTCATCAGAAGTCACTTCCGAGACGGTCCTGTATTTGCGTGGAAACGAGTCTGCTGTTCCCTCTTTCTGGTCTATGATATTATCTTTCGTCAGACCTGAAATAACAAAACCGCCATACTCTTTTCTTATCATTGTGCCATTGAGAGTGATGGTCGCAAGACTATAACGTTTAAGAATCTTTGCATCCTTGTCGGTCTCGAACTCCAGTCTGAAACCATAGCGTGCATCCGAACTTTCAAGATACATGACCTTGCGGATATCCTTGAGGTTGACTTCTGTATAGCGTGTAGCATGCTGAGGGTTGTGCAGGACATTGGAATTCCCCTGGGCATTGATCACATAACCCATGATCCTTATGTCACTGTCGATTCTTGCCTGTTCCTTACCGTCAAGTGCCGTGCGTACTGCCTCGAACGGCACAATCTGAGCCATAAGCGCAGACGGTGCCATCAGCATAAGAAGCAATATTGTCTGTATTATTTTCATAATCTGAAATATGTCATTATCGGATAATGGTCGGAGATGAAACGCACCCCAAAATCAGGACTATCTATTACATCGAACTTGTCCGCTTCGGCATTACGATAGAAGATATAATCCAGCAGACGATGGGTACTGCAGTCCTCATTGTATCCGTTGAAGGTCTTGGCCCTGTCTATTTCAAGAGCTGTATCCCCAGCCGATTGCATATAGTCATAGAACGGATCCAGGAATAGGCCTTGCTGACCGCTACGAACTATATTCATGTCGCCCATAAGGATGACAGAAGCACGTTTCCCCACAATCTTCCGTACCATTTCGACATTCGTGAGCACGCCATTTCCCTTGGCAAGAGGCCCGCGATGGTCAAGATGAGTATTGAAACAATAGAACTTCCTGCCGGTCTGCCTGTCCTTGAGAAGCACCCATGCAGTGTTCCTGTAATGGTTCGAATCCCAGCCTTTGGAGATTTTGTCAGGAGTTTCACTCAAGAAGAATCTTCCGCAGTTCTTCACCTCAAAACGGTCCTTCTTCCAGAATATCACCATCGAGAAGCCCTTTGGCAGAGTAATACCTTCCTCGTAATCAGGCACATAGAACTCATAATCAGTGAGATTTTCCATAAGCCAGTCAACCGACTCCCTGCTCTGTTCCTGAATGCCCACCACATCCGGTCTGATGTCATTGAACATATTTACGATGGCATCTCTTCTTACAATCCATGCCCTCTCCCCCTGGTCCTTTGGAGTGATGAAACGAATGTTAAAAGACATACAGGTCACAGTCGCCTCCCTCTGCGTCTTCCCGCCAGAAAGAGGTACGGCAGTAACCATGATGATTAAAATTATGATCAATCTCTTCATGTCACTGAAGTTTTGGATCCCAAGATCCCGGATTCAGTTTTTCCGGATTTCTCTGATTTCCGGCAAAATCGATGGCGTATGGATCTTCATCTACGGTCTTGAGCCATGCATCAAAGTCTGGGAATGCGGCCTTCACTTTTCCGGCGAGAAGATCTTTTTCAGCGTAATTACCGATGGTCTTACCATCCATGAGTATCCACTGGAGCACACCTATATCATCTTTCCACGTGACATCAACATCATTGATCGAGATCTGATTGAGCGGATCCACAGTCCAGCCGTTCTTGGCATCATTCATCACACTGCAGTAATCATTCATCGAACACACCTTGCTCAGATTTACTCCTACTGCATCTGTCTTGGTCTGGAGCAGTAGTGAATTATATATATGTATATTATCAATAGCGGTGGCCCTCTTATCGGCCCTTATGTTACCCATACTGAAGCCATAGATAGTCGTGTTTGCAACCAAAGCATTCGCCGAAATAAGACTTATCTGTGGAGAACCGGTAGCATAAGCTGTACTCTCAGCATCATAAATTGTAGAGTTGAAGATGCATATTGTGGTAGAGGCGGTACTGTTATCGATCCCTTCATCGGCGGTAATCGAACATCCCGGATATTTCGCACCGCCGCCCAACGAGGCAGCAATAGCTTCAGCACCTGAAAGCATACATCTGTTCATATATACAGATGCTCCATTCTGCACATGCACATCTCCGGAAATATGAGCGGAGTTGTCGATAAACCTGCTGTCATGGACATACACCTTTGATAACTGGCCGTCAACCCTTATGGCACCTCCTGCACATTCAGGATTGAAAGTCACACCTTGCTGAGCATCCACCCCATTGGACTCAAAGTCGCATCCGTTGAAATTCACTGTTCCCGATGTGATATTCACAGCACCTCCGCCATAGCCTGACAGACACTGCCTGAATGAGCAGTCTTTGACAGTCAAGGTACCTGCATAATTGCAGTCCAGTGCGCCACCATAATTGGCCTCTCCGGCATTACCCTTTTCGAAAGCGATACCGTCGAATGTAATATTTCCCGCCATGCCGGCAATGCTCAGGATACGCCCGTCGAATACAGTGAACACGGTCTTGTTTATTGACGGGTTTCTGTTACCTGCTCCAGAATCAGGATACCCTCCTAGAACTTCAAGGTCAAATCCTTCGGCGGCTGAAGATGAGAGACTTATTGGTGAGTTACCAGATTTATTAAGGTTGTAGATACCTGCAGCAACATGTATGGTCTTTCCCAAAAGTCTTTTAGCAAGCATGTCACCAGCATCTCCGGAAGTATCGAGAAGAGAATAGAGAAGGTCTTCTCCTCCAGCATCATCCCAGCTCTCACCCTTTCCTGATGCTCCTGCCATGATATAGATATCTTCGGTAGCCATCTCGCTTATCACATACACCGTACACTGCACATCATACTTTCCGTTCTCTATCGAAGCGGTGATGAATGCCTCCCCATCAGATACGGCTGTAACAATACCATCCTCAACCGTGACGACTTTTTCATCGGACGATTCCCACACCAGTTCAGATGTAAACGACGGATCGTATTGGGCAGTAAGAATATGTCCTTGTCCAGGAATCATATACAGGACCTTTCTGTCCAGAGACAGGAATTTCTGCTCAACAACCCCCACAAGACAACCTTCCCTGACATCCCCAAAAGAAGCATAGATCCAGGTTTCACCAGGGTTGATGGCTGTCACAAGTCCGTCTTTCACGACAGCTACTTTTTCATTGAGCGATGACCATTCAAGAGAGGGCGCCGACGACGAGGAAGAAACAGCTGCCGTAAGCTGCAGAGTCTCACCTTCCGTCAAAGACACCTGGGACAGGTTCAGCAGAATTTCGGTCTTCTGCTCCTCCTTCACACATGATACCAACGGCAGTATAGCCGCAATAAGTGAGATTAATGATTTTCTTATCATAGTATGTATGTTTTATTCTAATTAGTCTGTATCACAGATATATCTACAGTCTCACCATTGTCACAGGCCAGAGTCACGACAGTCTGTCTTTCAGAAGCCGTGTTATTTCCGTCATAACAAAGCCTCACATACTCTTGTCCCTTGCCATTTATCCTGTCAAGAAATGCCCAAGTGGTCTGCGTATCAAGCGAAATCTCCCATTCACCTGAATAATCGACAAGTATAAGGAGCTTTCCTCCTACCTTGGCTATATTGTAAAGCTGTGGGATACGGCAATATGTCTGTCCGTCAGGTCCGACACCATATAGAGTGTCATAACCGGCTGTTTCCTTCTCACAAGATGAAAACACAAGTGCTGCAAACAGCACAGATATCAGATAAAATATATTCTTCATGATCTTCCTCCTTTTATTTGTCTTCTTCAGTGCCGCCGTCTTCACCTGTAAAAAATCCATACTCAGGATTATTCAGGACATAGTCTGATAGAGCACACTGAGTGTCCGGTATCGGATAGTACTCATGGTACGGCTGAATGTTACTGAGTATGGTGACTCCGGAATTCTGACACTTCTTTACCTCTGTGTACCATATCCCCCAACGCACAAGGTCGTATCTTCTATGGAGTTCTCCTCCAAGTTCGCGCGCCCTTTCGTCACGGACAAGCTTCATTATGGAATTCTGATCCGGATATTCCGACACAGCATAGCCATCCACTCCTGCCCTCACTCTGGTATAATTGAGGTACTCAAGAGCCTTTTCATAATTACCCGCGTTGCACCAGCACTCAGCCATCATCAACACAGCATCGGCATATCTGAATATCTTGTAATTGTTTGAATCATAATTGGCCGTACGGTTCGGAATCCAGAACTTAAGCCCTCCAAAAGCCTGTCCTTCCTCCGCCACATTACGGAATGTCTCACCTGTCTCAAGATTGCCTAAACCAAGAACATAGAATACCCGCCTGTCGATCTTTTTACCGCGGATCGTCATATTCTTGACAGCATCAAGAGAAATCTGAGTCTTATATCTTCTCTTCCATTGTGTCTTGCTGCTGTTCATGTAGTCATGAATTTCGTAGGAGCACTCCAACGGAAGCGGATCGAACAGGGAATTTGTATAATTCTCATTCTCCTTTTCCGAGGGTTTGCGGACACTCGTGGTATCGTTTATGTCTATGGTCTGAAGACGAAAGGCAGCGAAATGCCAGGTGGCGCGGGCACATGTATGGCTGGAAAGCCTTTCTCCCCACTGAGGCATGACCACGCCATCAAGCGAACCGTCGGAGGCTATGATAGGATACATATTCGTACATACCGTGCTTGTAAATTGTATACCATCCGCCTTCCACTCATGCTGTACCTCGAAAATACTTTCATTCGTATTTCTCTTCCACCATACAGTCTCTTCCAGCGGATAATTTGCTTCATCCAAAGTTCCATACAAGGACTCGAGTTTCTGCAGCGGTTCAAGGGCAAGTGTCCACTCCTTGTTCCACATGGCAAATTTCCCCATCAGCATCAAACCCATGGCATATCCCATACGGTTGCCCTTTACCTCATTTGCGCGGATTTCCGGCAGATATGGAATGGCATTGACACGCAGGTCCTCATACAGGGTAGTCCTGATGATCCTCGCATCTGTACGAGGGAGCGTCCTGACCATCTCCATTGTCTGCATATCCTTCACCATACAGGTATAGAAGGGCACTCCGTTGAATGTATTCGTGAGATAATAATAGAAGAAAGCACGCAGAACCCTGGCCTCAGCCTGTATAGACATCTTGTCTTCTTCATTTATATCTGAAGCAAGAACACATTCGATCACTTCGTTCGCGCGCATAATACCGTTATAACAACGCTGCCAGATACGTCCCCCCTGTCCCGGGCGAGCCGGAGAAATTGCACTTATGGCATCAACCACTGAGGTGCTCTGATACCAAAGGTCAGATGCGATTTCCATCATCATGGCACTTGAAGAGTTGAAGAGTTGAGCCACATCCTCATAGCACGACTTTACAACGGCCTCTGCCTGAAAGCTGTTCTGATACGAATTTTCCCTATCTGTGAACGACTCACGGTCCTCCTCAAGCGAACAGCCAGTGAGAAGTAACAGAGGCAATATATATAGTATAAATCTTGTCTTCATAGTCGTTAAAATTTGATTTGAGCGCTGAAAACTAATTTCCGTGAAGTCGGATAGGAGTTCTTGTCCACGCGTCTGAGTGTCGAATCCCCGCTATCTGTAGACACATCAGGGTCAAACCCCGGATATTCCGACCATAGCCACAGATTGTTGCCTGACAGGCCCAGAGTTATGCTACGACAGAATTTCTTCCTGTAGTTCGACATGTCGAAGGTATATTGCAAGGTGACATCCTTGATACGCAAATAAGAAGCATCGTATACATAGGCTGAAGACGGGAGCATTACATCGGATGTTCCTGCCATCGGAATGTCTGACCACTTGTTCTCTGGAGTCCAGCAGTTCAGCATATAACGATACTGGTTAGTATATTGTCCTCCACCCATATACAGTTCTGAATAGTTATATATATCACCTCCTATAGAGTATGCCAGATATACCGATAGTCTGAAATTGCCGAATGTGAAATTGTTCTGGAAACCACCATAGACTATAGGGTCAGCATTGCCAAGGTATACAAGGTCTTTGTTGGACAGCTGACCATCGTGGTCCTGATCGACATATTTCGGCACGCCAAGACAGTTCTTGGTATTGTAGGCCTGCCGGAAAGCGTATTGCCTGGTCTGTATATTTTCATTAAACTCTTCTACAGTGTGGATCACACCTCCATATTCAAAGCCCCACAATGAATTTAGCGGATAGCCGGCCTTGTATCCATACATCATGAAAGGCTGCGCTCCTGGAGAGTTCACAGATGCGACAAAATCCTCGTGCCCGATGTTATCTACCATCTGGCGATTGTGAGAAACAGTCAACATACTGGTCCAACCGAACTTGCGCGTCTCAATATTTCTAGTATCCACAGTAAGTTCGACACCAGTGTTGGTGGTCTTGCCCAAATTCTTGAAAACACTCTTGTAACCTGTAGACTGGATTGTAGATACCGTCAACAAGAGATCGCTGGTCACGGAATGATAGGCATCCAGTTCCATCCTTATCCTGTCCTTAAGGAACGATGCTTCAAGTGCTACATTGTACTGATCTGTCTTTTCCCATGTAAGATCCGGATTGGCAAGCCTCGAAGGATAATATGTCACCCCCATCGAATTGTCGAAGATATAAGAATCTGTCGAAGATGAATATGCCAGCAATGAACGATATGCGGATACTGCATCATTACCTGTCCTTCCGGCACTTGCTCTTAGGGAGAGATCGCTTACCCAGGTGACACCCCTCATGAACGGTTCATTCGAAATATTCCATTTTACCGCCGCAGACGGGAAGAACGCCCATTTGTTGTTGGCCGCGAAATTGGAAGAACCGTCGGCACGGACAGTAGCCGTCACATAATAACGCCCCCGATAGTTGTAGTTGAAACGGCCGAACACAGACTCTCTGACTATTCTGGACAGGCCGGAGTTCACAGTGTAGTTTTCCTTGCTGGAAATGCCGTTAAGATTGTTCCACTTGAGGTCATCCATAATCAGTCCCTCCGCCTTTACACTTGTATTCATGGTTTTCAATGCTGAAGCGGAAAAACCGGCCATAGCCTCTATCGAATGTCTCTTGTTTATGCGGGTCTTGTAGGTAGCGGTGTTCTCTGTTGAAAGCAGCAGACCTTCCTTTTCATATTTATATGCATCTGCACCTTCTTCGTCGCGGCGTTTTGGAAGCTTGTTGGACCAGAAATGATAGGTGTGGTCCTGGGCCAGACGAACGGAATTCTGACTTTTCAGGGTAAATCCCTTGAAAGGCTTGATGGTAAATTCCAGCACATCTGTATTAGCCCATCCAGTGCTATAATAATCTTCATATTTTATAGAAGCCACCGGCGTGTTGATCAAGGCACCATTATCCACAAAAGGATTGCTTTCATCCATTTCTCCGATGACAGGAGACAGATAGATCGCACCGTTGGAATATCCGCTGCCGCTGAATACTGCCTTGCTCATATCCTTCCTCTTGTAGTTTGTGGAAATCTTTAATGCCACATTAAGCCACGATGTAAAATCTTTAGAGAAATTAAAACGCCCTGTAACACGCTGATATCCTGTATCCTTGACAATTCCCTCGGTGTCCGTGAATGCGAGGGAGGCATACCAGTTCAGGCCCTTGTCACTGCTGCTGGCACTCACATTATAATTCTGATATGGTGCGATGCGTGTAATGGCATCAATCCAATCCGTATCATTGGTAAAATCCTTAGGGTCATAAGCAGGTGTCCATTTTCCGGCCTCCTTGTAACCCCTTTTGTAATTGTTGCGGTAGACGACAAATTCTTCCGCATTCATCACATCAAGTTTCTTGGATATCCATGACACTCCGGCTTCAGCCTTGGCTGTGACTCTTGTCTTGGCTGTGGTCCCCTTCTTTGTCGTAACGATGATGACGCCGTTTGCTCCACGAGAACCATAGATGGCAGTCGAGGAAGCATCCTTCAGAACGGATATGCTTTCAATATCCGATGAGTTGATGTCGGAAAGATCATCCACCACATCCATAACACCGTCCACCACGATCAGAGGTTCATTGGAGGCTGTGATGGAGCGCGTTCCACGCACACGAATTGAAGTCGCTGCTCCCGGTTCACCAGTGGTATTCATTATATCCACTCCAGCAATCCTGCCCTGCAATGCTTGATCCACAGACATAACCGGAGAATCCACCACATCGTTCATCTTCACAGTCGCCACTGAGCCCGTCAGGTCTTCCTTCTTGGATGTACCATAGCCAATCACGACAACTTCCTGCAGCGATTCAGTATCGGGCAGAAGAAGGGCATCGACCACAGTCCTGCCGCCAATCTTTATTTCCTGGGGCAGATAGGATAGGAAAGAAAACACAAGCACATCATCACTATCGGACAACTGGATCGAATAGCGTCCATCCAGATCCGTCACAGTACCCTTGGATCCATCCTTTGAAGCCACACCGGCTCCGATAAGTGGTTCGCCAGTCTCATCAGTGACTTTACCTGTGACTATCCTGCCCCCTGATTGAGCAAAAGCCATCTCAGGAAGAAGGAGACAGAGGATAAACATTAAACAAAGTCTTTTCATATATTTTGTTTTATTCAGTCTGTTCGCCTGCATAAACATCAATAGTAAACTGTTTCGGACGCTGCATCCGTTCCATTCGGCTGTTCCCGAACTCATCCTCAACCCTGATTGTAACCATTGATGTTGACGAGTTTGCCTTTGCCCGGAACATGGTACATGTCAGCTGCGGGGCAGTGTCAGTCTTACCTTGTTCGTACATAAGCATATACAAAGGATCATAGCATTCTTCCATACGGGTAACCTCCAGAGTTGTTGCAGAATTCGTTACAAACTCCTGAACGGTGATCTTCCATGAAGGTTTATAGTCCCACACATTGATATATATCCAGTTTTCCTTGTTCTCGCCGGCAATTTCACCCTTGGTATAACTACCAAGTTTTGAGGCCTCAAGATTCATCTGATTTCTGTCATAAGTCCTGAAGAGATAATTTCTCTTCTTGCCGACACCTTTGTATATACTGCTTATATTCCCGTTATCAACAGTCAGGACACGATAGCCGCCGGGAGTTCCGTCTGTACAGAGGTTAAGCCCAGTCTTGACGGCAGTAGTCCAGAAGTTGCCGCAAAGAGCTCCGTTGTTCCACTCTGTTACTTTCAGCCCGTTGACATTATAATCCTCTGTATTGTATAAAAGATGCGTGTGAGCACTTATGAAGAGTACTTTGCCGAATTTACGGAATGGAGCTGTAATATCCGGAACACTATAATTCACCGAACTTGAATTTCCACTTGTCGGCTTGCCCTTCATATTGAAAAGGGGCATATGTACAGATACCACTACAGGAGTATCCTCAGAAACATAAGACAGGTCCTGCTCAAGCCAAAGCATATCCGACTCGGTCACTCCTCTCCAACATCCCCTGCTGTCTTTGTCTGTCGTTCCTCCTGTATTTGTCGTGATCACATTGTCAAGTGATACATAATGAATCCCTCCTATGTTATAGGAGAAGCATGTAGGGCCTTGAAGCTTACGGTACAGCCTCATACAGGTCCAATCCTCTTCGGTTTTCTGAAATTCCTGTAAAGAATCGTGCTGCATGTCATTGTCATGGTTGCCGACGGTATTGTAAATCTGCAATCCCCGGATGTTGTTTATATTCGGGATATACTGATCTATACCTATCTTGTCGCCATTGTACCAATACCAGTCCCAGGTCATATCTCCCAAAGTGGAAGCATAGATGGGACCTGACACAGATGAAGATATGTAACTATTGATTTCCGGTATGAAGGTAGAATTGAAACAATTGATGCTCTTATGACTGTACAGATGGATGTCACCCAAGAAAAGCATTGTATATCTGTCCTGATTCTCAGTTTCCAAAGTAAAATCGACCCTCTCCGGTTCATCTTTCAGCCCCTTCAGAGATTTCCAGAAGGATGGAACGGTGGAACCGTCATACGGAGTCACATAACCGGACGGAACAGAAATAAATACCAGACTGTTGCGTTTTGCAGATTTGAGATTATACACACCTTTTTCGTCTGTCATCCCACAGATCACCCCGTCTGAGACAACCACTCCGCTGACAGGAATGCCATCGCATGTCACTTTACCGTAAATCGTGGCATTCTGCGCCGGAGAAAGGACCTCAACAATCTGTTTCTCCCCTTCCTTTACACAGGACATGAAGAGAAGAAGCATGGCTACTATATATGAAAAACGACATTTCATAGTCACTCAAAAATAATTTCGGCGAATATCGGGAAATGGTCGGAAGGATAATGCATGGTTCCGTCAGCTGTGGGAAGCATCCGGCGGTCAATGTCGAAAGACACATGCCCGAAACCTTTGGTGAATATATGATCTGGGAACCATTTACCCCATCCTTCTTCATCTTTTGTTGGCTGCGAACCGGCACTCAGTACATGTGAGGCAAGCTTGCCCTGTTTCTTAAGCCCCTGACACACATTTAGCCAGCCAGCATCTGAAATGCACTTATAGGAAACATTATTAAAATGAGCATTGAAATCTCCAACAGCTATTGCCCTGGCATCCTTAGGCATCAGCTCTGAGGCAATCGTCACAAATTGCTGCGCATTATAGAGATTGCGGCCATCCTTGTCCGCACTACGTTCTAGAATCAGATGAATCGAGAAAAAATAGAAATCTTGTTTTGACACCTTGTCGCGCAACTTCACCCATACAACCGGACGGGCAGCACCTTTAGCAATGCCGGGCAAGACCTGAGGCTTATCCGGAACTCCTCCGAGATAAAATATTCCATCGTCAAGAAGTTTGAACCTCGACTTTCGGAAACCTATCGCATTGTCATAATGAATAATTCGTTTAGGATGGTTTTCATACAACACCCATATATACTGATCCTTTTTAGGACGCTTTGCGGCGACAAGGTTTCTCAAGTCATGATCGCCATAAAGTCCCCATGTCGTATCCCCGATTTCCTGAAGCCCGATGACATCACAGTCAAGTTCGTGGATCATTTGTGCCACAGCGTCTGCACTATTGCACCAATATTTCTGTGGAGTCTTGAATTTTCCATCCTTTATACCATGCTTTCTGGCATGTGAACTGCACACATTATAAGAGCCGACCTTGATAGCTGGAAATGTTGATTTCTGCGACTGCGCTTCCGCTGACGATGTCACAATCATCGACAAAATAAGGAACAAACACATTAAAACGAAAAGTTTTTTCATATATAATGCTGACTTTTAGATTATTAGCTTACACAAAACTATCACTTTGATATTGGAATGGCAACACACAGGGGTCTGGTTATAGGTCTGATATAGATAGCAATATATAAAAAAAATTGAGCCACCTGCATTTAAATAGCTTCAAGAGGCATTTAAGCAGATGGCTCGCAGATATGGATATATAGGTTTTTACATACGCAAATACTACTTTAAATAGGCAAATTCGACACTTTTCAGACAGGTATCCGCAGACGAAGGCCCCACCATGGCAGTAAAGTCCCCCTCCTCCACAAACGACTTCATTTCAAGCCCATGAAACGAGAGCATCTCCTCTGTAATCGGCAAGGTCACTGTTTTTGTTTCACCTGGTTCCAAAGCAACTCTGCAGAAGCCTTTGAGTTCCTTTATCGGACGCGCGACTTGCGCAACATTGTCACGGATATACATCTGAACCACTTCTTCACCGGCACGATCTCCGGTATTGGTCACATCGACAGAAAGCATAAGACTCTGCCCCGTCTTCATTTCTTCCGCACTCAAGACAGGTTCTGAATACTCATAAGCAGTATACGAAAGACCATGTCCGAACGGCCATAAAGGTTCAGAAGGAGCCACACGGTAAGGATGGAAGTAATGCATTGCCTTATGATTGTAGTAAGTCTGGATGTGCCCTGCACTGCGAGGGAAGCTCATTGCAAGCTTGGCAGAAGGGTTGACATCCCCGAAAATGACTTCCGCCACCGCCTGTCCTCCATACATCCCCGGTTCCCACGCCTCGACAATTGCCGGAATATTTTCTGCCTCCCATACTATGCTCAGTGGTCTGCCGGAGACAAGGATAAGAACTGTAGGCTTCCCGGAAGCTGCTACCTGACGGATAAGTTCATGCTGAAGTCCAGGAAGATTAATATCCGACCTGTCCGCGTTTTCTCCGGCTGTCTTCATCCTGCTGTTCATTCCCCTATGCATATAATCTCCTGCCACAACTATGTTCAGATCACATTTTCCTGCTGCTATAGCAGCTTTACGGACATTTTCCATTGTCATTTTCGTCGGATAAGGTCCCTGATCAACGTATACATATTCATTTTCAGGAGCCACCTCACGCAATCCTTCTATAATTGTGGTATAGTTATCCGGATGCTGGTATGACACCCAGTCTCCCATCATATTGATATGGTCTGCATTGATACCTGTAACCATAATCTTCTTTCTGCTTAATCTGTCCAGAGGGAGAATACCCTCGTTCTTGAGAAGAACAATGGATTCACGAGCTGCCTCCAGGGCTGTCTTTCTATGTTCGTCACATAGACGCACCTTCATGGACTTTTCCGCATCTGCATAAGGATTTTCAAACAACCCAAGGCGGAACTTCGCAGCAAGGATCCTTCTTACAGACTCATCTATCCTCTTTTCCGAGACCTTTCCTTCACGCACCAGCTCGCACACGAAGGTATTCCACTCGGGACCATGCATATGCATATCAATTCCGGCCTCTATACCCTGACAGAATGCATCCTTATGATCTTTTGCGGTAAAATGTGCATCTGAAAGTTTCTCCAGGTCCTTCCAGTCGCTGATGACAAATCCCTCAAACTTCCACTCATCCCGCAGCACATCGGTAAGCAGCCATCTGCTGCTATGACATGGAACACCACCTATATCATTGTGAGAAGGCATAAGAGACAATGCACCGGCCTTTACACCTTCTATGTATGGAGGGAAATATACATCCCTCAATGTTCTTTCCGTAATTTCCGCCGGTGCACAATTGGTTCCGTTCACTGGCTGACTTCCGCCCGCAAGGTGCTTGATACATGCAATGACCGACTCTTCTACAGAGACATCCTTGTTCTCCGGATCAAGTCCTCCCTGATACCCTCTGACTGTCTGGGCTCCCATCTGCCCCACGAGATACGGATCCTCACCGAATGTCTCGCCACACCTTCCCCAGCGGGCATCCCTCGCCACCTCTATATTTGGATTAAAGGTCCAGTGCATGTTCATTGCACGCATCTCTTTTGCCGTCTGCCGCGCAATCTTATATGCCATGTCAGTATCAAAAGACGAGGCCAATCCTATATTCGTAGGATAAACGGTATTGTCGGGACAGAACGCATTTCCATGGATTGCATCGATCCCGAACAGAAGAGGTATGCCAAGACGGCTTTCCATTGCCCATTTCTGGAGTTCATTAGCTTCTTTGAGCGTCTGGACATGCAGGAAAGAGCCGACAAGCCCTGACTTGATCATGGATATTATAGTATCAGTCGGGTACCCAGGATAATAGGCGAACTCATCACCTTGCATCATTTCCTTGCGTGTAAGCTTCTTGATCTTGGTCTGTTCCATCATTTCCAGACCGACAAACTGATTCATCTGCCCTACCTTTTCCTCCAAAGTCATCCGCGAAAGAAGGTCTTCCACACGTTTTTCCACCGGAACAGAACAATCCTTGTAGGATACTCCTTCACAAGATGCCGCAAGGACAAGAACTGCAGTCATCAGAACACATGCATTTTTGGTCATATCTTCACAATATATTATTTATCATATTTCCCCGTCACGACATCACGTACTGCCTCCAGATAGCCGAATCCATGTTTCCGGTCCGGTAGGAGGTAGCTTCCCTCTACCCACTCATTCCACGCATTGATAGTTATCAGCCTCGGTTGTTGCGGATGGGCCAGAGCATATTCCTTGGCGGTCTGAAGGAAAGTTGCAAATACCTGAGGTGATGAATTGTAGCAAGTGACATCTTCCTGCCCCTTTGTCGGGAAGCGCGGAGTATCATCCCAAGCTATTGACACGCAAGGGAATACTGGGACATCAATAGCCTTATCCCATGCTTTTCTATTCTCCACTGCATTTGCTCCATGCCTGAGATAATCCCTGTCAAAGCCGCCCATATTGTAGAATGCAAAGGAGTTGACTCCAAGACTGTCGACATAAGCGACACGTCTGGCTACCTTTGCATCACTCAGGCCAGCCGCCCCACCACTGTTAGCCATGAAATGAATATCCGGGAAACCAGCCTTACGCGCCTCGTTTCTGAAATAATCAATTGCGTCACGAGCGTCCTTCATTGTTCCGAAACTCTCTATAAAAAGCTTCATGGAGAAGACTGAGATAACCGGGCATCCGTCAAATTTTAGATAATTTGGCCTGGTAAAATACTGATAGATGATACGATCCACCACCTTACGATAATTATCCCAATCCACAAGTCCTGAAAATGCGAGAGACTCGTCATCGCCATATTTGTGGCAGTTCCAGTAGTTTTTCTTGACATTGTGGTTGGCCCACATCACACAGAAATTCATTTTCTCATTGCTTTGGGCCTTGAGAAACCCATCATTGAGAGCACTTTCAAGGAATGGACCTCCATCATACCAGTACCAGTCATATATGAAAGTGTTCACACCATATTCAAGAGCAGTACGTATCCATCTCTCCACGACCTCAGGATCGTTATCGGGTTCACATCCCCACAGCGGCTGCTTAGGCTGGTAGTGGCCAGGAAATCGTGGCGTCCCCTGATTTATGATTTCCCACTCTCCGTTACCTTCTCCCCAGAACCATTCACGCGCCACTAGGTCGTCATGACACGACGGCCAGACATACGCCGCTACTATAAGATTATCAGGATTCGGTGCAGTTTCGACATTATCTTCCCCTGTACAACTGATTATCATAATCAATATCAGAAAAAATGAAAAGCATCTATGCATAGCTAAAATGTTGAAAACAGATAACAAATTTATAATTTGCCGTTCAATCATAAAAGCATCAGAGGTACGATATAGGTAAAATAATAAAGATTAAGGCATTTTAGGCTAATACAGAACAAGAAAGCGATATTGGCATATTCACAGATATAGACTCTACCAACATAAACACAGTATGTATACTTGCCTTGATTATGATTTCTATAATCTTCTCCAATAATAACTTTACCCAGCGATTATCTTCGATGAATTTCAC
>JAEIGA010007910.1_pt1 | contig 16138 bp, 19 predicted proteins | sample 9270691 | NCBI WGS metagenome assembly JAEIGA01 (sample SAMN17057246, study PRJNA624740) | gut metagenome | biome: biome; isolation source: fecal sample | host: Bos grunniens | place: China: Xizang | collected 2019
AACTATGAGAAAGATATTGAGGATGCTTTTGCCGCAGGTGACATAAAAGGACGCAACACCAGTATACAGCGCATGCGCACTGATTTCGGTGACGGAATGCCCAAGGGGGTGTCGAGCGTAGCTCCCGAGATTACGCCTAAGCCACGCCGCAGAAACACACTCATAGAGTCGGCGCTCGAGGCCTGAAACCATAAACAACATTATAAACCTTTAAAAAATTATTTTAATGAAAAAGACTTTTGAATTTCTGAAGAAGAATCATTCCCTTCTTCTTGTGATGGCAATGGGCATCGCTGCCTATCTGTTGACCGATGAGGCCGGTTGCCTGATGATGGCAACTGTAGGTGTTGTCCCTTCGGGAACACCTCGTGCTTCGCGCGGAATTGCCGGCCTTGCTACTCAGGGCAACGGAAACGCTACCACAGTTTCCAACATTTCGGAGATGAGTGACATCATCGAGGCCGAGATTGACGAGAAAATCATTGAGGTGGCAAGTGACGAGAGTATTATCGACACCGTAAAACGACGTGTCAAACGACGTGTGAACGTAACCTCGTTCGAGGTCGACCACTATATGATTGACGAGAAACGCTCCAAAGCCTACACGAATGCTACCTATACGGGCATTAAGGCAACGCGTGCCGAGATTCCTTTCTCTACAACCGGCGACCGTAAGATTTTTCAGGAGTACTACACCGCAATATGCAAGGGTGTGAACGGTTACGACCCAACAGGACAGATTGAGCTGCCCGGTGTCGACCTTATGCTCTTCTTTGTAGGCAAGAACGATACTACCGAGGCACCTATCGCTATGGCTGTCAACGGTCCTAAAGTGAACTCTACCGATGAGTACTGTGTCGTTCCCACAATTCCTGCCGGAACAGAGGTAATCCTGCTCTCATCAGCAGCATACGAGACACAGAAATTTATATCTCCCAGCACCGTCGTGCCTGTCCCCGAGCGTGTATATCTGCAGAAACAGTTGTGCAACAGCATCGTGAGCGACTATTTCAAGGCACAGAAAAAGAAAATAAAGTTCAGCGAGGCCCAGATTGCCGAAGCTATCCTGCGTCAGTTCCGTCTCGAGAGTTGCCGCACAGCATGGGTCGGACAGCCCGGTAAGTTCAAGGTACAGGCCATGGACCCCTCGATGGGCTACCAGTGGGATTACTTCAGCAAGGGATTGCGTTGGCAGTTCAAACGTCAGTACGACCTCTCGTCGACAATCACTTTTGCCGATCTCATTAACCTCTCAATGGTGAAATTCACAGGCTTTAATTGCTCGCGTAAGGCTGTGTGGTTCTTGGGTAAGCAACTGCTCAACGATATTCAGAAGATTGACCTCACGCTGCACAAGAATATCACTGTGAAAGATGACGAGGTGTGGGGCGTAGCATGTACACGCATACATACCGTATTCGGTGACATTGCACTTGTACACGATCCAACACTTGATGCTCTCGGTTACTCTCATTGTGGCGGTCTTATTGACGAGAACGGTCTTGTACGCTACTGCATGAAACACGAGAACATGGAGAGTGAGCGTGTCGAGGGCGAAGAGGCTAAGCGTGAGGTTGTGATGACTATCGACTGCCTCTGCCTTAAAGGATACAGCCACATTTGGGTGAACGGTGCTGCAGCCAAGAGCGATATTCCCGGTGCAGCAAAGGTGGTGAGTGCATCAAGCCTTCCTGCATCGCCCAACACCAATGATGTTGTGGTGCTTACAGCCGATGTGAAACACACAGTCAATGGCGAGCAAAGGGTATGGTTTACTGCCGGAACAGTTGTTACATACAACGGCTCGACATGGATTGAATATACGGGTGAGATAATGGCTCCCGTAGAGTAATAACCGTTTGGGGAGGGATATCCCTCCCCACTTAAAATAACAGGACATAATGAAAAAGAGAATAACATACGAAATTCGTGGACAAATTGAGAGAAACTGCTTTTTCCGCATAGGAACAGCGATGGTTAGAGTGGAGTTCTCGGGTGGAGCGGTGAACTCGGCAGGAATTGTGCCTGCGCAATACACAACCGACAACCCTCTTTATCAGAGTGCGATAGAGAACAGCTCCGATTTTCGCAACGGTGTCATAAAACGTGGCAATGTGCAGGAGATATGCGATTCTGTGGAGTGTGAAACAGTGCCCGAGGAAGAGGCTGTCGACGAGAACTCTTTCCCCGATGTTACAAACACGCAGCAGGCACGCGCAGTTCTTATGGCCGGGCCTTATAAAATACCATTGTCCGAGTTGCAGAACAAACACTGTGTCCGTGTCAAGGCTCAGGAACTCGGAGTTAAATTCCCCAATTGGCTATGATTACGGCTGAGGCGTTGCAGGGCAAGGTTCTGCAACTGATAAACGAGATGGATGACGACTCCGATGTAACCCTGCTTACACGCGACTCCCGACAGCTACTTCGTCATATCGATGCTCTGATGCCGCAGGCTGTGCTCTTTGTGCAAAAAAACAAGGGAGGTGGCATGCTGAACCCCAAGTCCTATGTGCCCGGATTGGATAAGATGACATACAATGGCGATGGTACAGGCTCCATTGTGTTGCCTGACGATTTTGTAGCGCTCATAGCATTGCGCTTCGATAAGTGGAAACGCGATTGTACTATAATCTACGATTCCGATTCATATATGGCGCAATTGCAGTCCAATCCCTACACCCGAAGCGGATGCAGCAGGCCTGTCTGCACAAGGGATGTCTCAAAAGAGGGGGCTCCGGCCCTCTGTTTCTGGGCATCGCAGTCCGATAGCCTCCCTGTGCTGCGCAAGTTCATATATGAGGCTTCTTATCTCCCATCCGAGGGGTTATCGGGCAACGATGCGACTTTGCATAACGCCGTAGCCTGTCAGTGTGCAGGCCTTCTTATGACGGTGTTTGAGCGTCGCGACAGTGCTGCCTCGTTTTTTGCATTGGCTGCCTCGTGTCTGAACAATGTTGAACAAAGTAAAGAAAAATAGAATTATGGCGGTAATTAATTTGAATATCATCAAAAGTGGTGTCATGTGGGAGACGCAGCCTCTCTGTTGCAGTGGTGGCGATGTCAGGATCCGTGTCCACAAGAACGGTCCATACCCTGTGAATGTAATGGTGAGTATAGATGGGAACGAGGAGTATCTGCATCACGACGATTTTGGATTCGATGAACCGAAGTGCGAGGTCACTCTCGAGGGCACAATGCCCGGTCAGTTCGTTAAATTCACTTCGCGTTGCGAACTGCAGTTGGTCAAATGTATAATTCTTTGATGCTATGGACACAATAAGACTTATGGTGACAACCTTCTGTGCCAATATTGCAGCCCTGTTGTTCCCCATAAAGAACGAGATTCTCGGGTTAGTGATACTCTTTGCTGTCAATTTTATTTTTGGCCTGCTTGCCGACCTGAGCAACCATCGTGAATGGAGTTTTAGAAAGGCTTTCTGTTTCTTTCGCGATGCGGCAGTCTTTTTTATCGTCGTGGCATCGGTCTATCTGTTGGGCTATTTCAAGGAAGAGCAGGATGCTGTTGTGCAGTGTGTCTCGTTCCTCACCTATGTGGCGATATATTTCTACGGAACAAATATCCTGCGCAATGCACGCATGGTGACGCAAGAGGGCGGTACACTCTTCCGCATACTCGATTTCCTCTACTATATCCTCAGCATGCGTGTCGTGCAGCGTAATAATTGTTTGAATAACTATTTCGATTGGTATGACAAGGAGCGTAAGAACTGTATTTAGTTTGCTGCTGCTATTGGTGCTCTCTGTCTCGTGTGTGTCGCAGCGTAACAACGAACACGCGAGACAGACTGCCGAGCAACGTATAGTGCGGCATCGTTGCGACAGCATATTCATCAAGGACAGCATTTTTGTGAAAGAGCGTGCCGATACGGTCTTCATTACACGCACCCACACTCTCTTCCGCGAGCGTCTGCGCACCGACACGCTTTTTCGTGTCGATACGATAATCAGCATTAAAGAGGTTGTAAAAGAGGTTTCAAAGGGCAACAGCTTCATGTACCGCATTCTTGTGATAGTGATGTCCATAATAATCTTTTATCTGTGCCGAAGAAAACTCTTTTCAATAACCGACAGAATATTTAACCATGACAACCATGTATAAGAGTTTCTCCTTTAAAGGAATTGTACACAAGGCCGATAATCTTTTTACGCAGGAGGGAGATTGTCTTGATATCCTAAACCTGCGCATCAAAGATGGCTCGTTGCAGCCTATGCCCAAGCCCAAAAGCGTGGCAACATTGCCATATACATATAAATCGGTCTATTGGCACAGTATGGCAAAGCGTTATTTGTGCGTAACCGAAAAAGAGGGCAGGGTGCACATATACGACGAAAACTTTAAGTCGGTAGATGCCGATTCGCTGCAGGTGACAGAATGTGCTACCGGTGTGAACAGAATAGAATTTACAGGTAACATCGTTTGTTTCATTGCAGACACGGCAATCACATATGCCCTGTTCGACACCAACCGTTACAAATGGTTGGACGAGCGTCCCAAGATACCGGAGTTTGCCATTACCACTGAGTCACAGGTTATGCGAGTCGTCACCGACGATAAATACTATATAGGTGTTGCTCCCGATGATACTGTGGCTTCATCCTATTGGAGTCATGCCTCTGTCGGGTATTACGACGAGTGTGTGGCCAAGCTCAACGAACAGGGCTGTTATGTTGACAGGGCGCTCTTTCGTTATGCCTTCAGGCTATACGATGGCAGTTACATCTGCTCTTCGCCGGTCTATTATGTCGAGGACAGGGGCTCTGTCGACGGGATGGGAATAGATTCCCGTAACTTCTATTCCGAACCAAACAACCCGAGTGACGGATATTCCACCTACACCGTGAAGGTACAGGGCTTCAAGCCAACGTTCAAATTCGATAAGCTCGACTTGGGACAATGGGAGAATGTTATTGTCTCAATCGACGTATTTGCATCCGGCTCCATTCCCGGACACAAAGTGGTGTCTAAGGGTGTGGTAAGCTCGTCGCACTCCAATGGGGTATATACAGTGAAGAGCGACGACTACGAGCGTTACGAATATAAGAAGAGTGGCGAGATTTTTGATGATGTGGCCAAGCAGGCTCTCTTCTACAAAGTGAAAGAGTATTCTATCTTTGGTGTACTGCAGGACGAGTGCAAGGATGTCTCTCCATCTTCGCTGGCGCTGTCGCAGTCGTTGGGCGACGATACAATAGCCCATTCGTCTGTTACAGCAGCCTATAGCTATCTCTTCAATGGAAGGCTTCATATAGCCAACTTGCGCGAGACGCTTTTTAAGGGGTATGCTGCCGACTGCTACTCCTTGCAGGGTGTAGAAGCGAAAGAGGTAAAAGCCGTTATGTACACCGAACTGAACACCACAAAAGGGCTCTCTGTGGTAAAGAAGGATTTTGGCGACAAATTCAAGGTGGGATATGATAACGGTAAATACTATATGACACCCTATCTTATGTACCCCGATATAAGGGCAACCCGAATGCTCTTTGTGGTGACTGTTGACGGTGTAAGCTATAAGAACGAGTTCAAGCTTACACCACACTCAGCACTGAACTACGCCTGTTATCTCAACGACTCCACCCAAAGGGTGTCGGTAAATGTAACATGGCAGTTCGCCAACGCGAATACCAAAGTTATAAGGTATAATAGGGATAATCTGCTTGCCCTGTTCAATAATAAGAACGGAGCATATACATTCGTCTACAATGCAAACGGATATTGGAATTGCAACGACGGTGGCTTCGACCTCAGCTACGAGGCAGGCAGCGTGGCTTTCAATTCGATGCTTAATGTACGCGGATATATTGCAGCCGGCGATACCATAACAGTGAATATCGCCAAGGCAGGTAATAATGATGAACTTGGCAATGTTGCCGGCATAGAGATAGGCGAGGGGTGGGATGTTGTAAGCGACTCTTATTACCTCGACGAGAAGAATGTGTGCGATGTGCGCGAGAATGTGATGAAGGTGTCCGAGGTCGACAACCCGTTCTTCTTCCCTTCAAAGCAGACCTATACACCATCGTCCGAGAGTATCATCGCCATGTGTAGCAACACAGTGGCGCTGTCACAAGGACAGTTCGGACAACACCCCCTATATATCTTCTGTTCCGATGGTGTGTGGGTGATGTCCACCGATTCTTCGGGCTCATTTGCCTATACCACATGTTATCCCCTTATGCGCGAGGTGTGCAATAATCCTTCCTCGGTGACAGGGATAGACTCGGGTGTGGTGTTCTCTACCGACAAGGGGCTGTTGCTTATCTCAGGCGGTAAGGTCACATCTCTTTCGGCAGCCATTGACAGGGTAGATGACAACAGCCACTCCTTGCAGTGTTGTGAGCCGTTGCAGCGTGTGGCATCTGTTGTGTCGCTGCAGCAGAACTATATGAACGGACAGGCCGGGTTTGTGAGATATCTGCAGAATGCGGTAGTTGGATTCCTCTACTCCGAGCGCGAACTGATAGTCTCAAACCATGAGTATGGTTATTCTTTCGTGCTGTCGCTCGATAGTGGAGGGTGGGGCAGAGTGAATAGTTGCTACAAATCATTTGTCAACAGCTATCCTTCGCTGATGGCAACAATACATGCCAATGATAAAACCACCGTTGCGCAATGGGACGGTGACGATTCGGGCAGCAACTGTTTTATGCTCGTAACACGACCCATGCTTTGGGGTACCAAGCTGCATAAAAGAATAATGCAGATGATGTTGCATGCTTCGGTGAAGGTTGGCAATCTCCTTGGGATATTCAAAGGGGTGGCATGCTATCTCTTGTGCAGCAACGATGGCACTAACTTCAAAATAATATCAGGCAGCGAAAGGCGGACCGATTTCTGTGATATGTCGTTCCCCTATGTACCTACGCAGTCCTATCGCTATTATATGGTTGCCATTGTGGGCAATGCGTCGTGCAGCAGCCGTATAACGGCAATAGAGGTAGATGTCAATACAGCATGGAGCAATAAACTTAAATAAATATATTCTGTAACTATGGAAAAAGAACTCATTATCAATAAAGAGAATGCAATAGATACATTGCACCGCATGTCGGCACATCTGGGCAGTAAACTTCAGGCGGCAGAGTTGTTCTCGTCGTGCGACGACGACAAGCAGCGCATCGAGCCTATGTGGGTTGCTGCAGTAACAGAGCTCTCGGGGCTGCTTATGCCATATTCGTCGCTTACGCTCTATGCCGACAAGGCTCTCTTCTCGTTGCATATGCCCGATAATTGGAAAGAGGAGCAGTTCGATAATCTTGTTAAGCATTGCGAGGTTTATATCAGTAACGCACTGTTTGCCAATTGGCTCTCATATTTTAACCCCGAGAATGCTATCTTTTATAAAAACCTCAATCGCGAGGGTGCTGTGTCGATAGAGCATCTGTTGGCACTGCGTCGCAAACCGGTGTAGGGGTAACCGGTCACTGGTAAGTGCAATCCTGTTTTTTAGGGTTGCACTTTTTGTTTATGTAGCGGTTTCTTTGCGCAGCAGCCGATATCTCCTCAACCCATTAACCCACCATTATAAAAGCATTGCGGTGGATATGTACCCACCGCAATCAAATAAAATCTGCTTCTGTCACGTTATCAGTCAAATAACACTTGACAAACAAAAGCCAAATCGATGCTATTGTATAGCTTTTCTCTCGGCATATCTTCTGTTAATCTCCCTGAGCAATTCCTTCTGATGCTTGTTTATGTACAATGCGCAATATGCGAATGTGCAAAACGCGAGAGTAAAAAGAATGGTTGCGCTTACATCTTCCAAAAGATTATTTGCAGTAAGCAGTATAAGAATAAAACTCACAATCTGAACTGTTATGATATTTGTCGATTTCATGATTCTCTGTTTTTAACTGTTTTCCTTATTGAACGACCAGAATATCATACCGTCGTTCCCGTTTTCATTCTCTTTTACCTTGAGCGTAGCCTGATGTATGAACTTCTCCTTGCTGTAAAGCAGCACCTTTCCTACAACCCCCTTTTCGCCCTTCTCTTGCAGAATCTTAATCTCCATCCTATATTTATTGTTCTTAAGAATCTTCTCCCTTTTGTCAAGGAAGTCCCTTACATACTCCTTGCACATATATTCCTTGTATATGCAGTAGTGTTCCGACAGATTGCTGACCCAGCTGTCGCGTCTTACGAATCCATATTTCAAGAAATCGAACCATTCCATGCATTTCTCGAAGAAGCATTCGCAGAAGAATTGCGTTTTCCCTACATCTTTTACTCCCATATTGCTGATATTTATTTAATGATTTCTTTTTTGTTTTGCCAAATTGTCTTATGTTTGCACAACATTTAAGCCAAATATGGCTTTTGTCTGTCGGCTTGCAGGTGCGTTGTGTGCGATGTTAGCCTTTTGTGGCTGCAAATATAACTGCTTAAAATGTAAAAGATGTTGCATAATTAGCAAAATTTGGCTATTTGGAATTGTTCTAAACAAAACAGATTGATACGCCAATATTTAAGCTTGTTTTGCGACCAAAGAGAATGAAATTTTGAAATTACCATAAAATTATTTGTCATGTACCAGAAACTAAGTTATCGTGTGTCGCAGGTCCTTAAGTACAAGAATCTCAATGTGAACAGTGCCAGCAAGGTGTTAGGTATTCCGCAGCGTACCCTTAACCGTCAGGTAAACGAGAATGCCAAAGTGAGTATGGACCTTTTCTATTCCATCATCGATAATTTTCCCGAGATATCGCTCAGGTGGCTTGTGCTTGGCGAGGGAGAGATGCTACGCAGCGATTCTCTCTTCATGCCGTTGGGCGGTTCGCCTTTTTATCGCGATCTGCCTGTGTCGGCAGGTTATAGAGATGCCTTCGACCCTGCGCGTGAGAATCCCTCGGGTTATGTCTCCATTCCGCAGTTCAATGCACAGTTCTACTTCCCTGTATCGGGAACTTCCATGGAACCCGAGATACATTCAGGTGACATCGTTGGTGTGAATAGGGTAGAGTCTATGCGCGACCTCGACCCCGATAAAATCTATATGATAGTAACAAACGAATCGCGTATGATTAAACGATGCTATCACGATAAGGAGAATTCCGAACTGTTGTGGTGTGTATCACCCAATTATCCGTCGTTTACAATCAACAAAAACGATATATGCGCAATATTTCACGTGGTAAATAGGATTGAGCAACTATAATGTTACGCATTACCCTTTTGTGAATTGAATAAATTTACTTATCTTCGCAAATATTTTTTACGGAACATTTGCCAATGCAGGTTTGTTCGCTAAGATATAGTCGGCACAGCAGGTGTATTATGTAATGAACTTGTAAATGAAATATATTGTGGCTCCCATGTGATATGTCATTGCTGACAACTCCGGCAGCCCCGATATTAAAATATAGAAATTTAATTCAGTTTCCTAAAATGCAACAGAATGTAGGACATATTTCGCAGGTGATTGGTGCGGTTATCGACGTAAGCTTCAACGAAAAAGGCGAAGACGGCAATGTTATCCTCCCCTCAATCCACGAGGCTTTGGCAGTTGAATGCTCCGATGGGCATACACTCATTCTCGAAGTTCAGCAACATATCGGTGACGATACAGTGCGCACTGTGGCGATGGACCGTACAGCCGGTCTTTCGCGCGGAATGAAAGTGGTTGCCACCGGTCAGCCTATTACAATGCCTGTCGGTAATCAGATAAAAGGTCGTATGATGAATGTGGTAGGTGAGTCAATCGACGGTATGAAGAGACTTGACAAGGCCGGTGCCTATCCCATACACCGCGAGCCTCCCAAGTTCGACGAGCTCTCAACCGTTCAGGAGGTGCTTTATACAGGTATCAAGGTGATTGACCTTCTCGAGCCCTACTGCAAAGGTGGTAAGATTGGTCTCTTTGGTGGTGCCGGTGTAGGTAAGACCGTGCTCATCATGGAGCTCATCAACAATATCGCCAAGGGTCACGACGGATTCTCGGTGTTTGCCGGTGTAGGAGAGCGTACCCGTGAGGGTAACGACCTGTTGCGCGAGATGATTGAGTCGAATGTTGTCCGATATGGCGAAGAGTTCAAGAAGGGTCTCGAGCGTGGCGAGTGGGACCTCTCAAAGATAGATTACGACGAGGTAGCAAAGTCACAGGCAACATTGGTTTACGGACAGATGAACGAGCCTCCCGGTGCGCGTGCTTCGGTTGCCCTCTCGGGTCTTACCATTGCCGAGTCGTTCCGTGATGCAGGTGCTAAGGATGGCAAGTCTAACGACATATTGTTCTTCATCGATAATATATTCCGTTTTACACAGGCGGGTTCCGAGGTGTCGGCGCTTTTGGGACGTATGCCCGGTTCAGTAGGATATCAACCTACACTTGCAAGTGAGATGGGTGCCATGCAAGAGCGCATCGCCTCTACCATTCATGGTTCTATTACATCTGTACAGGCCGTATATGTGCCAGCCGATGACCTTACCGACCCCGCTCCTGCAACAACCTTTACTCACCTCGACGCAACCACAGTGTTGAGCCGTAAGATTGCCGAGCTCGGTATCTATCCTGCTGTAGACCCCCTCGATTCTACATCACGTATCCTCGATGCCAATATTGTCGGTAAAGAGCATTACGAGACAGCGCAGCGCGTAAAACAGATTCTGCAGCGTAACAAGGAGTTGCAGGATATCATATCAATCCTTGGTATGGACGAGCTCAGCGACGAAGACCGTCAGACCGTAAACCGCGCACGTCGTGTGCAGCGTTTCCTCTCTCAGCCCTTTACAGTAGCCGAGCAGTTTACAGGTGTGAAGGGTGTTATGGTTTCAATTGAGGATACCATAAGAGGATTCAATATGATTCTTGATGGCGAGGTCGACCATCTTCCCGAGCAGGCCTTCCTCAATGTAGGTACCATTGAAGAGGCCATTGCCAAGGGCGAGAAGATGCTCGAACAGGCCAAGTGATGAACACACAAAGCAATAGATAAAAAGCGGTACAATGTCTTCAAATTATAAATTAGAGATAATATCACCCGAGAAATTGCTCTTCAGTGGCAGTGTCGAAAGTGCTACCTTCCCCGGGGCAAAAGGACGCTTTACCGTTCTTTACAATCACGCCCCTCTGATATCCGTACTCGAAAAGGGAACTATACGTTATATCTACGAGGGTGCTGAACAGACATTGCTTATAAGCGGAGGCTTTGTAGAGGTTAGAAATAATAGTGTAACAGCTTGTGTTGAAGCTGTTTAATTGGTATGAGTGCAAGAAATGCTTTAATATATGACATGCTGTTGCTGGCAGCGCTTGTTGTGGTGCTGTCGGTAGGATATCTGCTGTACGCCATCGTCTTTCCGCAATATGTGTGTGACGAGGTGTGGGTGGTATCTTCTCTATATCTTATCATATATTATGCTCTGTTTGCCTTTATGCTCACTCCTCGCCTCAATGAGAAGCTTTTCTTTAAGCGTTTTATGCTCTTTAGGGTGTTGAAGATACTGCTGCTTATTGCAGCCATGATTGTTGTTGTAATGGTTTTCAAGCATCGTGCTAAGGAGTTGCTTATAGCATTCCTGCTGTTCTACATGACAATGCTGGTGCCCGAAACCATATATACCATTTATTTGAAAAAGAGAGTAAATAAAGCTAAGGTGTAGCAGCGTAATCTGTTGTGCTATAGCCTTATGGATAGTTTTGTATGAATAAATACTTTAATATAAGATTCTTGCGTCTGCTACTGCCGTTTGTTGTGCTTATGCTGCTGCCTTCTGCTCCGGCCTATGCTGCTCATGAGAGCGAATCGGCCGATGTGGATGTTAAAAAGATAATCTTCGAACATGTGAAGGATGCTTACGAGTGGCACATAACCACTTGGGGCGACAAGCATATATCTATTTACCTTCCTGTGATAGTCTACAGCGAGCGTTCAGGCTGGGCTGTCTTCTCTTCCGAGGTGTTTCACCACGACGCCGAGTACATGGGCTTTCACATCTGTTCGCATGGCGACAACGAAGGCAAGATTGTAGAGGTCGATGCCAATGGTAATGAGTCGCGTCCATTGATTGATATATCAATTACAAAGACTGTTTTTGCGTTGTTTCTCAATGCTTTGCTGCTTTTGGTTATAGTGCTTTGTATGGCTCGCAAGTACAAAAAATATAAGGCCGAGGGTAATTACGAAGTGCCAAAAGGCTTTGTGGGTGCTTTTGAAATGCTTGTAGCTATGGTTGTGGATGATATCGCCAAGCCTAATATCGGCGCTACATATGCGCGTTATGTACCATATCTGCTGACAGCCTTCTTTTTCATCTTCCTCAGCAATATAATGGGTATCATACCATTCTTTCCCGGAGGCTCAAATGTAACCGGAAATATAGCTGTGACAATGGTTCTTGCATTGTTTACATTCTTTATCGTAAATATCTTCGGAAATAAGGAATATTGGAAAGAAATCTTCTGGCCCGATGTTCCTGTATGGTTGAAAGTGCCCGTTCCTTTGATGCCTTTCATTGAGCTCTTCGGAATCTTTGTAAAACCCTTTGCCTTAATGATTAGGCTTTTTGCGAATATCCTTGCCGGACACACTGTTGTGTTGGCATTCGTCAGTATAATATTCGTAACAATGGCTGTAAATACAGTTATTGGTACTGCAATGACATTCGTGTCGGTAATTTTTACTGTATTTATTAACTTTTTGGAGCTTTTGGTGGCATTTATACAGGCATTTGTGTTCACAATGCTCTCTTCGGTGTTCATAGGGCTTTCGCAGCCACAGCATCACTCCGATAACCATCACGAAATTAGTGAGTTATAATATATCGATTATAGTATTAATTTAGAAAATATTAAAATTATGTTCATGTCAATCTTATTACAGGCAGCTGTTGCTGCAAGTGTAGCGAAAGTAGGTGCGGCTCTTGGTGCCGCTATAGCAGTTGTTGGTGCTGCAGCCGGTATCGGTCGCATCGGTTCAACCGCATTGGAGGCAATTGCTCGTCAGCCCGAGGCTGCCGGTGACATACGTTCAGGTATGATTCTTTCGGCTGCTCTTATCGAGGGTGTTGCCATGTTTGCAGTGGTAGTGTGTTTCTTGGTACTCTTCGTATAATATCTGAATTCAAGTAATGTCGTTCTTATTACCCGATGCCGGCTTGCTCTTCTGGATGCTGATAGTATTCGGAATAGTATTCTTTATACTTGCCCGTTACGGTTTCCCTATAATAGTGAGCATGGTCGATGAGCGTAAAAAGATAATCGACCGGTCGCTGCAGGATGCAAAGGCTGCCAATGAGAAACTTGCAGCTATAAACACAGAGAGCGAAGCTTTGCTTAAGAGTGCCCGCGACGAGCAGGCCCGTCTGTTGCGCGAGGCTGCTGCCACACGCGACGAGATTATAAAAGAGGCGCGACAGCAAGCCGATAGAGAGAGCGAAAAGATTATAGCCGAGGCGCGTCGTGTCATACAGATGGAGAAGGAAGATGCCGTTCGCGACATTCAGCGTCAGGTAGCTGTGCTCTCGGTAGAGGTTGCCCGCAAGATATTGCGTCGCGAACTCTCCGATGAGGCTAATCAGAAGACGCTGATCGAGACATATATTGATGAAACGTTGAAACAGCAATGAGTGTAGGTGTAGTATCAGTGAGATATGCGCGTGCGTTGCTCGAATATTCCATTGAGGAACGTGTCGAAGATGTGATGTATAAGAACATGCAGCGTCTTGCTGCGGTTTTTGTGCAGTCGAAGGAGTTGTTGCTCCTCCTGCAGTCTCCGTCACTCTCAAACGACGGCAAAACAGAGTTGCTGTGCGACGTTGTCGAAGAGCCCATTGAGCAGTATCGCCGTTTTGTGGCCAATGTTATGAAACAGGGTCGTGAAGAGCTCTTCCGCTACATAGCCTATGCTTATATATCGCTTTATCGCGAGAACAAGAATATAGTCTCGGTAAAACTCACCACATCGTACGGGATAGACGAACAGCTGTCGCAAAAGATAGTCGATATGGTTAAGAGTAAATACGATACTCTGAATGTCGAGCTCGATTGCACTGTTGACAGTTCGCTTATTGGCGGTTTTGTACTCGAGGCCGACTCCATGCGTCTCGATGCAAGCGTAAAGGGCGCGTTAAGTAAAATAGAAAAGAAAATAGTTGACGAGAGTCGAAGGCTTGTCTGAAACAGTTTAAAAGAAAATAATTGCAATGAATATTAAACCAAGCGAAGTAACCAAAGTGTTGCTCGAGCAGTTGAGAGGTGTCGACGATACTCTTAAATACGAAGAGGTGGGCACTGTGCTGCAGGTGAGTGACGGAGTAGTGCGTATCTATGGTCTCTATAACGCCGAGGCCGAGGAGCTGCTTGAATTTGACAATGGTGTGAAGGCTGTAGTCATGAACCTCGAAGAGGATAATGTCGGAGCCATCCTTCTTGGTCCTACCGATAAAATAAAAGAGGGAATGACTGTAAAGCGTACAGGTCGCATCGCTTCAATAAATGTGAGCGAGCAGATGTTGGGACGTGTCATAACCCCGCTTGGCGAGCCTATCGACGGTAAGGGTGAAATAGGAGGCGATTTGTGCGAGATGCCACTCGACCGTAAGGCGCCGGGCGTTATCTTCCGTCAGCCTGTGACCGAGCCGTTGCAGACAGGACTCAAATCGGTCGACTCAATGATACCCATCGGTCGCGGACAGCGCGAGCTTATTATCGGCGACCGTCAGACAGGAAAGACGGCAATTGCAATAGATACCATAATTAACCAGCGTGCTAACTACGAGGCGGGCAACCCGGTCTATTGTATCTATGTGGCAATAGGCCAAAAGGGCTCAACCGTAGCATCAATAGTAAGTACATTGCAGAAATATGGTGCAATGGACTATACTGTAGTTGTTGCGGCCACAGCAGCCGATACCGCTGCATTGCAATACTATGCTCCCATGGCAGGCGCTGCCATAGGCGAGTATTTCCGCGACACAGGCCGTCATGCGCTTGTCGTTTACGACGACCTCTCGAAGCAGGCGGTGGCCTATCGCGAGGTGTCGCTTATCCTGCGTCGTCCTTCGGGTCGCGAGGCCTACCCCGGTGATGTCTTCTATCTCCACTCTCGTCTGCTCGAGCGTGCAGCCAAGATAATCAACCAGCAAGAGGTGGCGTCTCAGATGAACGACCTTCCTGCAAGCCTTGTGGGCAAAGTGAAGGGTGGTGGCTCGCTCACCGCGCTTCCTATCATCGAGACACAGGCAGGTGACGTGTCTGCATATATCCCCACGAACGTAATCTCAATTACCGACGGACAGATATACCTCGAGGGCGACCTCTTCAATCAGGGATTCCGTCCCGCTATCAACGTAGGTATCTCCGTGTCGCGTGTGGGTGGTAATGCACAGATTAAGTCAATGAAAAAGGTTGCCGGAACACTTAAAATCGATCAGGCGCAGTATCGCGAGCTCGAGGCGTTTGCGAAGTTCGGTAGCGACATGGACAGCGTGACACAGATGGTCATCGATCGTGGACGTAAAAACAATATATTGCTTGTTCAGCCTCAATACTCTCCGATGCCCGTTGCCGAGCAGATTGCAATATTGTATTGCGGAACACGCAACCTGTTGCGTACCCTTCCGCTCGAGAGCGTTGCCGAGTTTGAACAGATGTTCCTTGATATAATCAAGATGCGCCACAAAGAGGATGTGCTCGATGTGCTTGCTTCGGGTGCACTCACCGATAAGGTTTCCGAAATAATAGAATCGGTAGCAGCCGAGGTGGTCGGTTCTCTTACAAAATAATAATACCCCTGTGATATGAGTCTTAAAGAGGTAAAACAGCGCATACTCTCGGTAAAGAATACCCAGAAGATAACTTCGGCCATGAAACTTGTTTCAGCGGCCAAGTTGCGTCGTGCTCAAAGTGCTATTGAGGGTGTTCGTCCTTACCGGCAAAAACTCGACGAGATGCTGCTCTCCTATCTGTCGGCGGCAGATAGCGTGGCTGCTCCTTATACCCGTTCGGGTGAATTGCATCGTGTGGCAGTTGTGGCAGTCTCCTCCAACTCCAGCCTTTGCGGTAGCTTCAATGCCTCGGTCATCCGTCTGGCAAAAGAGGTCATCGACGGATATTCATCAATGCCCGGTGTGGCAGTCGAGGTCTATCCGGTTGGAAAAAAGGTGTTCGACTCG
>JAEIGA010007911.1_pt1 | contig 16137 bp, 9 predicted proteins | sample 9270691 | NCBI WGS metagenome assembly JAEIGA01 (sample SAMN17057246, study PRJNA624740) | gut metagenome | biome: biome; isolation source: fecal sample | host: Bos grunniens | place: China: Xizang | collected 2019
CCCCTTCCTTACCAAGGAAGTGCTCTACCACTGAGCTACAACGGCCTTTGCTTGCAAAAAAAACGAACGAAAAGAAAAAACATCCCCCGTCCGTATCTCCAGTAGCTTTTCTCGAGCGGAAGACGGGGCTCGAACCCGCCACCTATAGCTTGGAAGGCTATCGCTCTACCAAATGAGCTACTTCCGCTTATTTGTTTTGCTGTGGGGAAGGGTGGACTCGAACCACCGAACTCTTCCGAGGACAGATTTACAGTCTGTTGCAATTGCCGCTATGCGACTTCCCCATTGCCTCTTCAATTTCTTGAAGTTTGCGAGCCGATGGAGGGATTCGAACCCCCGACCCCGAGATTACAAATCACGTGCTCTGGCCAACTGAGCTACATCGGCATTGGTTTTATCATTATTTTCAAATAACTCATTCCGTTTTCGAGATGCAAAGATATGACTTTTTTTTATTCTACACAAACTTTTTTCTTCATAATTTCAATATTTATTCACAACAAAATGATTATCAAAAAAATATAAGCAAAAAAAAATATTCTTTTTTAATTTCATAAATATCAAAACAACTACAAAAACAGTATTTTTATCATCAAATTATTTATTTTTGCCGTTCATTTGCCCATTTTTTGCATATTTTCAATTAATAAACTGGTAATCAATATCTAATATGCATTAAAACTGTTTTACTAGATAAACCCATATCAAATAATACTACCTTAAATTTTAGACCCTATTGTCATTTATTTTATAGTATCCCAAACTTAACAATATACCATCATTTTTCAGATGATATATAACTTCAAAATCTACTCGCGATACCGACAAATCTACACATATTAATAAATTTGCCAACTAGTATCGGGAAATTTATTCACTCCTTTGATGCATTTACCATACATCTCAAAAAACTATGCTTCTTGAAATTAAATATTTGACAACTTAATTAAACCATGAGCAAAGAATGTATATAATAGAATAGTTTATGCCTCTCAAGATAAATAATAAAAATATTACCAAGTAACAGCTACAGTTCTTCTTTCAATTCTACCAAAAATTTTTTGATATTCAACAAAGTATCTATTGCTTGTGTTTTTTCATTTACAGTGTTCTTTTTCTTCAATTGTTCTTTAGCACCTTCAAGTGTAAAACCACATTCTTTAGTATAATAGTATATACTCCTCAATATTTCTATGTCTTGTTCGGTATAACTTCTGTTCCCCTTTTTGTTCTTATGAGGTTTTATACAGTCAAACTCCGTCTCCCAAAATCTCAACAACGATTGAGACACGCCCAACAATTCTGCTACTTCTCCAATACTGAAATATAATTTTTCCATGTAATTTAGTTTTAATTAGATTATTTCCTTAGTTTTGGATTATCAAAATGCCTCATATTATCTCTCTGAGTTTTCTTCTCTATGGTTTCTTCAAATGCCTTAGTTAAATCCACACCTGTTTGGTTAGCAATACACATAAGCACCCATAATACATCAGCTAATTCTTCGGATAATTTTTTCGACATATCTGAAGGTTTTGCCGATTGTTCCCCATACGTACGTGCCATTATCCTTGCCACTTCACCCACTTCCTCCACAAGTAATGCCATATTAGTCATCTCATCAAAATAACGTACTCCATATTTTTTTATCCAATTATCTACCTTTATTTGTACTTCTTTTATTGTCATTATTATTCCAAAATATAATCTTGATTATCTTGATAGCTATTTCTCATATTATACTTCAAATCCTGTAACATTCCAGCTTTTACATTGATAGTAAAATTCCAACTCTTATAGTATCCAAATGGCACCCAATTGAATCTCATTTCCCAGCAATGCAAATCACGATAAATATCTATAGAAGTATAAGACATCATCTTTGCCTCAAAATCATAACCCGTTGTAAACGCAATCTTCCAATTCTTGGTCAAATTCAAATCACCTCGCAACGAAATAGTTTGAACCACATCTGACTCATAAGCCATTATATTAGCATAGTATTGACTAATAAAACTCAACGTATATGCTATCGAAAGATTCCACGGAACAGAAAAATCCACAACACTACCAAGCATTTGATTTGGATTATTGAAGGGACTCTGTAATGTAGCATTAGTAGGAATAGTATTTGGAGTAGCTTGGACATTATCTTCATTTTTGAAAGTATTCGAATTCAAAGTCCAATTCAATTGCATATTCCATTGCGAATTTTTACGTTTGAAAAACTTTTTCTCCTTCTCCCAAAGAAACTGATTAGTCATATTTCCCTGCTCATCCAAAGCATATGGAATAAAATAGCCACTATAATTTATAACCAAACTTTTGAATAATGTAGTACGCCCCGTCACAGTAAGCGACGACCAATTCAAGGAATCTTTGGCCATATCGTACGACATTCCCACTGTCAAATCCTCTATCAGCACTATCTTTTTCACCCCATTGACGGTATCTTTTTCCGATGCTACTTTCATCTCCAAATTATTGCTCACACTGAATCCTATATTTCCTGTCTTTCCGTATGATGGTCCTCCATACAAACTCTGCTCGAATATTGAATATTTATATTCCATTCCCAATGTATCAGTATAGCTTTGCCAAAAGCCAAATGCAGGATTACCAAAATCAGGACGATAGTTAAATGATAACGAAGGCTTGATCACATGACGTATAGCCTTGACATAACCTTTCTTGAAATTAAACATTCCATATAGACGTGTATTCAACGACGAATTGAATGTTGCATCTCTATTAGATTCAAATCCATTTATCGTATCTACTACAAGCATATTGGACATAGGATCTATATCCTTACGAATAGTACTCCAATGCCAACGTTCATTATAAGTAATCTTATTTGTCCAATTCAAGTATTTCAATACCTTTACTGTACTCGAGACCGGTATATTATGAGAGATCCCGTTTTTCATTGCCTTGAACAAATCAGGCTTCAACAGAAGAGAGTCAAATGTTGTGATATTATTCGATGCATTCATTACATACGAAACACTAATATTTTCATACCACTTATAGCTCCCTTGTGGATTTTTTCGACGGAAAGGATAAAACTGTGAGGAACTCAACGATACAGATGGAAGTTTCAATTCCACTATCCGAGTATTGATATTATATGATTCGCCCAAATTCGCCGACAAATTGAAATAATCACCCAATGTTGTAGAATATGCTATACTCGAATTTGTTGTACTATTAAAATAATCATTGGTGTTAGATGTCCACTTCGAATAATTCCTACTCACCAAATTCACATTTGCCGAGAATCTACTATTAGGATTTGCTTTGGGATCCTGTTGATGTGTCCAACTCAACTTAAAATCCCCAAACTCACTATACAATTCCGTACCCTTTATACCAAGCTTAGTACGCTCGTAGCGCAAATCCACGGCTCCTTTATATTTATATCTCTTGTAATAATTTGTTTTTGGATTGAGAGCCCAACTTAGATTGGTATAAATATCACCTGCCAACAACAAATCTACATAATCATTGATAGCAAAATAGTATCCACCTCCACGTAAATAAAACCCTCTATTATTGGCCCAACCATACGATGGAATTATCAGTCCAGAACTTCTACCCTTAGTAAAGGGAAAGAATGCAAATGGAACTACTAGTGGCGTAGGTACATCACCTATACTCAAATAAGCCGGACCGGTAACTATTTTATCGTTGGTTATCAGTTTAGATTTGGTAAATTTTATTGCAAAATGAGGGTCTGCATGATTACAAGTAGTAAACATACCACTATTTAAACACATAATAGAATCGTTGAGTTTTTTCACTTTATTGCCATGCAAAAATCCTTCACCTTCTTGTGTAATTACACCATTGATAATGCCTTTTTGTGTGTTGATATTATATATTATCTTCTCGGCATGATACTCAGTATCACCTTGCTTAAATATAGGCTTACCCCCTATCTTACCAGCCGAATCGGGAGCTCCTTGAGCACATAGTATTTGCTTATCGAAATCCACAGATATATTATCGGCTTTCAGTTTCAAGTCTTGATAATCAATAATTCCTTTTTTGTATATAAACGCATGTTTACCATTTGGTTCCATAGCTATAGAATCCTGTGCTTTGTACTTTATCATATTAGTTATAGCATTACTAGACAATGGAATCTCTCCCAATGTATCAACATCAATTGTATCATTGCTATACTTCAACGAATCATTCACAACCACTTTAACACTAGAAAGAGTATCTGGAATATGCTTTTTTACATTTGTCAATATATTTCTGTTCTTTTCCGACGAGTCACGAACAATTTGTAAACGGACATTTTGTTGAAAACTTTTTCTCGTCTTCAATGTATCTTGCCTTAAATAATTACTATCTAATATACAATAAGATAATTCTGCTGTTAAAAACTTTGGCAACAGCAGTAACACCACTATACAAAGGGCATTTAGGGGCAATATGTATTTTATTAATCGTCTGATATGCAATATGTGAAAATTTAAGCGTATCTTTGCATTTGAATTTGCAAAAATAACATTATTATGGCAATTTGCGAAATAAAAAATATATTTTATTCATTATGAAGCGTTTATTAATCATATTTAGTGCACTTTTTCTGCTAAATGGAAGTGTATTTTGTCAAAAAAGAGAGCTTGGAAAAATAAAAACTGTGATGATAGATCCCGGCCATGGTGGTAAAAAACCCGGTGCAATAGGAAAAAAATCAAAAGAAAAAGATATCACACTGTCCATAGCCCTAAAACTAGGCGAAACAATAAAAACAAATTTCAAGGACGTCAATGTGCTTTATACTCGCGAAACAGATATTGATATAGACTTAGCCGAACGAGCACAAATGGCTAACAGAGCAAAAGCAGATTTATTTATATCCATACATGCCAACTCTCATAAAAAACATGAACCCTCAGGAACGGAAACTTTTGTGATGGGCCTTTCAACTAGCAAAGCCAATATGGAAGTAGCACGCACCGAGAATGCCGATATATTATTGGAGGCCGACTATAAAAACAACTCGGAATACCAAGGTTTCGATCCCAATGCTCCAGAAAGTTATATCATGTTCACACTATACCAAAATGCATTCCTTGAAAAGAGCCTCAACTTTGCTGAATATATACAAAAGCAATACAAATCTCGTATAAAGACTATTGATCGAGGTGTAAAACAAGGCGAATTGTTCGTATTGTATAAGACTTCTATGCCTGCAGTACTTACCGAAATAGGATTTATAAGCAACCCCAAGGAAGAAGAATACATGCTGAGCGAAGAAGGGCAAAACGAATATGTTTACTGCATTGCATCAGCATTTGCACAATATAAGGCATTCGAAGAAAACAGTCCGATAGTGGAAATACCCGCTCCACGACGACAAAAAAAACCAACAATAACACAGACTGAAGCGCCTAAACCCCAAGCCAAAACAGGAGCCAAAAACATAAGCGAAGAATCTGAAACACCTGCTTTAGAAGTGAAAGTTACCATCATGGACTCCAATCAAAATGGCATTACAAACGTGACCACAGATAAAAAAGATGAGGTAACACAACAACGCCAAAATAACCAAACAAATACCGAAATCAAACAGGAAACCACTGCCGCCGACGATATGGTTAAATATCGTGTACAATTTTTGATAGAAAAGAACCCCCTGCCCGAAAACGATCCAAAATTCAAAGGTGTGACAGGATACAGTTATTATCAACAAGATGGCACAATACGCTATACCAAAGGCGATGAAACCAATGTAGAAAAAGCCCAAGAGATAGCCAAAGAACTAAAAGAAAAAGGGTTCAAAGGTGCTTTTATTGTCCCGTTCTACAAAGGAGAACGTATATCGGGGTACGAAGCAAAAAAAATAAACGAAACAAAAAATAAACAATAATCCTATATCGTTTATTTATATAGTGTATTTTTTTGAATAACAAAACAAATGAAGATAAAGACAGAGACAAAAGTTGGATTGATAGGAGTTGCCACTATTGCCATACTAGTATGGGGCATCAACTTTTTGAAGGGTAAAAATCTTTTCGAAAAGCAAGATACATATTACGCAAAATATGACAACATCAACGGCTTGTTACCAACAAGCTATGTTTTTATCAACGGAATGAAGGTAGGCAAAGTAAACGAAATACAATATATGGATGCACAAATGAAATCATTCCTTGTATGTTTCGATATACCTGCATCGATACAAATACCCACCAATTCGATAGCCGAAGTATATAGTTCCGATATATTAGGCTCCAAAGCCATGCGTATAATTATCGGCGATGCCACATCTTACCTGTCAGAAAACGATACCATGCTCTCCAAAAACGATGACAAGTCGATGCTATCCGAAATAGGAAAGATACTTGAACCTTACAGTGAAAAAGTCGACAACATAATCAGCAACTTGGATTCGGTGATAGAATCGGCAAATAAGATATTGGACCAAAAAACACAAAAAGAGATACAGATTATGATAACCAATGCCAATCATATATCAACTAACTTGGCTACACTTTCCGAAAATCTCAACGAAATAACTTCGCGCGACAAAGAAAAAATTCACAACATATTTACAAATATTGAAAACCTATGTAATACCCTTGATGATAACGATGATAAACTCGCTATGGCAATAGATAATTTTGCCAATATAAGCGACACTTTGGCTCATGCCAACATATCGGCTATAATGCAGGATATAAACATCTCACTAGAGTCTCTATCAAATACTCTGCACAAGATAAACAAGGGCAACGGCAACTTAGGACTACTTATAAACGATGAGAACCTATATAATAACCTAGAACGTTCGAGCCGAAGTCTCGATTCATTAATCAACGATATACGAAACAATCCTAAACGTTATTTAAATATATCAATCTTCTAATACCACTATTTTATGTCGATAAATGTTGAAAACATTACCAAAATATACGGAACACAAAAGGCATTAGACCAAGTAAGATTTTCTATAAATGAAGGAGAGATAGTGGGATTACTCGGACCCAATGGCGCCGGAAAATCCACGCTAATGAAAATAATCACTTGTTTCATTCCACCTACATCAGGCAATGTATCGGTGTATGGAAATAATATTTTCGACAACCCGATAGAGATACGCCAAAATATTGGCTATCTGCCCGAACACAACCCCTTATACCTAGAAATGTATGTACGTGAGTTCCTGGAGTTTGTTGGAGGAATATACAATCTTGGCAAAAATATAAAAGAACGTGTGGAAGAGATAATTGAACTGACCGGCCTAACTAAGGAGGCCAACAAAAAAATAGGCCAATTATCGAAGGGTTACCGTCAGCGAGTGGGTATTGCTCAAGCGCTTATACACGATCCCAAAGTACTGATACTTGACGAACCTACTACCGGACTTGACCCCAACCAACTTGAAGAGATACGCCAACTAATAAAAAAGATTGGCCAAAAGAAAATAGTGATGCTATCGACACATATTATGCAGGAAGTAGAAGCCATTTGTTCGAGAGTAATAATTATAAACTCCGGCAAAATTGTGGCAGACGACAAAACTGAGAACCTTCACTCACTACAAACCAATAGCAACCAATATCTTGTGGAATTCAACAAAGAAGTGAACATACACGAGATAAAAAATCTCAACAACATCCGAAACGTTTCCTACAACGGCAACAACACTTACACCATTACCTCAAAAAGCAATGCCGACATACGCGAAACCATATTCAAGTGGGCAGTAGATAATGATTACATGGTGCTTACAATAAGGAAGGTTGATAACAATCTAGAACAAATATTCCACGACCTTACATCGAAATAATAATCTCCTAATAAAGTCACTATTATTATAGCCGTTGCAATAAACCGCCAACTACGGTACATTGCAACGGCTACAATGTCTTTTACACACACACCCCTTACTATTTTCTATGATTAAATTCTACCTTTCGAGCTATAAATCCCGAAAGATTTAATGATAAAATTTAATTTTCCAAGTTATCCTCTAAAGTAATAGCAGCTAGTCTATATGTAAAACATACCGTCATATACAGTAGCGAAAGGTGGAGAAAATAAAAAGCGGCTCTTCGCTGTTGAAGAGCCGCCCTAAATGACTATTGAAAGTATAATTATTTGATTTCTTCCAATTGTACTGTAAAATGGCGTAGAAGTGGAGCTTCCCAAGTGATACGATAGCCATGTTTAATTTCGTTGCGACGATCGTAAACATTCTTAAGAGCAACTGCTATTACGTCCATATGATTGTTGGTGTATGTACGACGAGCAATACACAAACGAAGAAGATCAAGTCCGCCAAAACGGTTTTCGCGAGTTACAGGGTCGCGGTCGGCAAGGATGTAACCGATTTCGCATCCACGTACACCGGCTTCTTTATAAAGCTCGATAGCCAAAGTTTGAGCTGGGAACTCTTCTTTTGGTACATTGGTAAGAACCAACGAAGCGTCAACAAACAAAGCGTGTCCACCTACAGGGCGTTGGTAAGGAATACCAAATTCGTCCAAACGAGCAGCTAAGTATTGTACTTGTTTGATACGTGTTTCGATAGTTTCAAGTTCGGTGTTTTCGTCCAAACCTACAGCAAGGGCATCCATATCACGACCGTTCATACCGCCGTAAGTAAGGAAACCTTCGTAGCGGATACAGAAACCTTTAGCGCCTTCGTACCAATCATTGTGTTTAGTAGCTATAAAACCACCCATGTTTACCAAACCGTCTTTTTTCGACGACATAGTCATACCATCAGCCAAAGAGAATATTTCTTTAACGATTTCTTTGATAGTCTTATCGGCATAACCGGCTTCGCGAGTTTTGATAAAGTAAGCATTTTCTACAAAACGAGCCGAATCGTAAACCACTCTCTTACCATATTTGTCGGCCAAAGCGCGTACACCACGCAAGTTTTCCATCGATACAGGTTGACCGCCGGCAGTGTTGTTGGTGATAGTCATGATGATGAAAGGAACTTTGTCGCCTTTTTCTATAAGAACTTGTTCCAATTTCTTAAGGTCAACGTTGCCTTTGAAAGGCAATTCAAGTTGAGTATCTTTAGCTTCATCTATAGTACAGTCAACAGCAAAAGCTTGACGGCCTTCGATGTGACCTTTTGTAGTATCGAAGTGAGAGTTGCCAGGTACAAAATCACCTTCTTTTACAAGATAGCTAAACAATACGTTTTCGGCAGCACGTCCTTGGTGAGTAGGTATAACCCATTCAAAACCTGTAAGACGAGTGATTGTTTCTTTCAAGTGGAAGAAAGAAGAAGCACCTGCGTAACTTTCGTCGCCGGTCATCATAGCAGCCCATTGACGGTCGCTCATAGCGCCTGTACCTGAGTCGGTGATACAATCGATATACACTTGACTGGATTTCAATCCAAACAAATTGTAATGAGCATCTTTAATCCATTTTTCGCGTTCTTCGCGAGTAGATTTGCGTAGAGGCTCAACCATTTTAATTTTGTAAGATTCTGCAAATGGTAGTTCCATAATATCTTATTTTTAATTGTTGTGTTATTTAATATATCTATTTTTATCTTATTCTAATTTCTATTGGTGTACAAACAATAAAAAGTACAGTAGTTCGAAAAGAAAAGTTTGCGTGAAATATATGGTAAAAAGGAATACGAGCAGTACTTACGGACTACCCGTTACAATATTATGAATTCGTCTCTATTCTTGATATTTAGATACGAATGACAAGGGATTATATTTATTATTGTGTTCTTCATTTTCGGGTGCAAAGTTAGTGCTTTTTCCTGACATGGCAAAATTTTTTTCCAAATTTATTTTCTTTTTTGTTTTCCGTTTCCAAATAAATTTGTACTTTTGCAAATCTATGACATACGACGAAATATACATACAACGATGCTTTGCTTTGGCAGAAAACGGCATACAGCATGTAGCCCCTAACCCGATGGTGGGCTGTGTGATAGTGAAGAACAATGAGATAATTTCGGAAGGTTTCCACCAATGCTGTGGTCAAAATCATGCCGAACGCAATGCCATTCTTCGACTCGAGAACAAATCGCTGTTGGAAGGCAGCACATTGTATGTAAACCTTGAGCCCTGCTCTCACTATGGCAAAACGCCACCTTGTGCCGACCTTATTGCACAATATCCATTCAGCAGGGTGGTGATATGCAATCTAGACCCCAACCCACTGGTAGCAGGACGTGGTATAGAAAAACTCCGCAATGCCGGTATAGAGGTTACAACTGGTGTACTTGATAGTCAAGGCCGATTTCTGAACCGACGCTTTTTCACCTTTATGGAACAGCAGCGGCCACACATAATATTAAAGTGGGCACAAACTCGCGATGGACTGATGGATATAGACCGTGGCGACAAATGCCAACAAGCCTATTGGATTACCAACGAAAAACTGAAACATGAAGTACACAAGTGGCGTACACAAGAAGCTGCCATTATGGTGGGAACACAAACTGTGGTGAACGACAACCCCCAATTAACCTCCCGACTATGGTATGGCAATAACCCACTGCGTATAGCCATAGACCGAACAGGACGGCTGCCCAAAACTGCTGCTATACTCGATGGCTCTACACCTACAATTATATATACCGAAAATAGCAACCTCGTTTCGGCAGACAACCTTACCTATGTTACAATAAACTTCACCAACCTATTGCCCGAAATACTCAACGACCTTTGGCAACGCAAAATACAATCGGTAATAGTAGAAGGTGGTAGGCAACTACTTGACACTTTCATATCAGAAAACCTTTGGGACGAAGCCCGTGTACTGATAGGCAACAAAATGTTTGGCAAAGGGCTTAACGCCCCTACACTACACACACCACCCACCACTACAAAGCAAGTGGACGACGACTTCGTGTGCCTATATTACAACCAACCTCAAAACCACTACCTATGCTCAACGATACATACAAAACCATAAAAGCACCTTGCGAAGGAATATACAAAGAAAAAGGAAGTAAATTCCTAGCCTTTGCCTTCCCTGTAACGTCCGAAACAGAAATAAAAAACCATGTGGATAGCATCAAAAAGGAATACTACGATGCACGCCACCACTGCTATGCCTACATATTGGGGCCCGACAAAGCCACCTATCGTGCCAACGACGATGGAGAGCCTTCGGGCACTGCCGGAAGGCCTATACACGGACAGCTGCTTTCCAAAGACATTACCAACACCCTTGTAATAGTGGTGCGATACTTTGGAGGTATCAAACTTGGTGTATCAGGTCTTATAAATGCATACAAAACGGCCACCAAAGATGCTCTAGATAATGCCGAGGTGGTAGAAAAAACCGTAAACGAAATATATCGTGTAGAATTTGAGTACCCTCTTATGAACGATGTAATGCGACTACTGAAAGACGAAGGACTGGAGCAATTCAACCAAAGGTTTGAGATGAACTGCTCTCTAGACTTTGCGGTGCGCAAATCGCGTAGCACACGTGTAACCGATGCCTTCGACAAAATACGCAGTGTTACACTCACTTTTCTGCGCATAGAATAGGTACCAAAAAACAATACCGCCAACAAATATAAGATAATATACCATCGGTCAAATGATGATATACTATCAACCATACGATAATATACCATTACCAAAACCACATAGTGATGCCTGCAACTCTGTATTGCGATAAAAATAGATCTACATCACTAGCAATATTCAATTACATCGCTATGCATTTTCACCCGCCATATACATATGTATATTATACAATATATAATTATTGCAGAAAAAAATAGCTCAAAAAACTATATTTCCCAATATAGTTTCCATTCCATTTTATCGTTATTCAATAAAGCAAGAATAACCAATTAAATTTTTATTCACATATATTATTCCTTATTACAGTAAGTTATAAACAGCTGCCCTTATTTTAACATTTTTCTTTATTGTAATACAAATAAAATGTGTATTTTTGCGGAAATTTTCTACTATAATATTTATGGAAGAAAATCAAGTTTAACGAAATAAAATAAAACAATTAATTAACCGATTTATTAATAAAAATGATTTTGTTATGAGAAAATTCTTATTGAATTTGTTATTTATGGCCCTGATGGTGCCATGGGTAACGCAGACTCAGGCTCAACAATGCGAAGATGGTGCATTTATGTGTGCTATCACCGTTTATGCCTATGACGATTTTGGCGATGGATGGACTGGCAGTACATTGGACATCTACCAAGGCGACGAACTACGTGGCTCCGTAAGTATTTCTTCGGGATCAAGTGAGATCGTTTCCATTCCGGTTTGTCCGGATTCTATTCGTTTAGAATGGACTGCTGCAACTTGGGCAAGTGAATGTTCCTTTGTTATTTTGGATGCCAACCTTGACACGCTGTATAATGCAGCCATGGGTAGCTTAGGTATTAGCAGAACTCTTGCAACAGTTGATGTAACATGTCCATCATGTATCCTACCTGAAAACTTGGCAACAAGCGGTATCACTCCTGACGCTGCTACTGTTACTTGGAGAGAAATGGGTGCAGCTGAACAATGGATAGTAGAATACGGTACTCATGGCTTTACAAGAGGCACCGGTACTGTTGCATTAGTTAACGACAGCACTTATACAATGACTGGCTTGAACGCTAATACTGAGTATGATGTGTATATCCGTGCATTATGCGATGTTGATGACACTAGTGCTGCGAATAAAGTTTCTTTCCGTACAGCTTGTCTTCCTGTTACTACTGAAGACTTACCTTACATAGAAGATTTTGAATCTTATCCTTCTACTTCAGATCCGGCAACCGCTTATATAGACGCATGTTGGGCATCTTGGAGCAATTCTTCTTCCACATGGACTGTTTACCCATACGTAACTTCTACAGGTAGTGGAAATAAGGGTATATATATGTACAATTCTGCCGGCGGTCGTACTGCTTTAGTTATGCCTTTGTTCGAAGCAGAACTTAATACATTGGAACTATCATTCCGTATGGCTCGCGTTAGCACATCTAGCAACAGCCCCATGTTGATTGGTGCAATGAGCAATCCTAACGACTTTAATACTTTCGATACTATTGCTGTTATTGAATGCTTACTCCAAAGCACATGGCAAGACTTCGTAATTCCATTATCAACATACGAAGGTGAAAACAAATACATAGCATTCTGCACTCCTAATGATATAACTACAGGCAACTATCTTGACAATATAACTGTAAACCTAATATCTGAATGTTCTGTTCCTGTCAACGTAGTAGCCGAAAATGTTACTACAACTACAGCTGAAATTACATGGGTAAGCGATGCTACTCAGTGGATAATAGAATATGGTCCTTCAGGATTTGTTCCCGGACGCGGTGAAGGTACAGCCGAAGCTGTTACTGCTCCATCATTTAGTTTTAGTGAGTTGGAACCTTCTACAGGTTATGATGTATGGGTTCGCACCGTATGTGGCGAAGACACTAGCTACTATGGATTGTGCTGCTCATTCAGAACTCAATGTGCAGAAACATTACCTATTCCTTTCACCGAAAACTTCGATAGCTACGGCTTCGGAAGCAGTGCAAGACCTGAATGTTGGATTTACGAAGGATATAACCCTAGTTATCCTCAAGTATCGGCAAGCTACAAGAAATCAGGAATAGCTTCGTTATATATGTATAGTTACAAAGATGCATCAGACACTATTACACCTTGGACATACCTTATGACTCCTCCTATTGATGTAGAAACTTACCCAATGAACACTCTTCAAATTAGATTCCAAGCATATGCTTCAAGTTTAAGTAGTTCTAATCCAGGTTCTATAATCATAGGTGTTGTTAGCGATACTGCCAATGTTAGAGAATCTTTCTATCCTATTGATACTATTATGATAAGTAATGCATCAGTATGGGAAGAAATGGAAATAACACTAAATCAATATCCCGAAGATGGTACAGGACGCTACATAGCTATAGTATCAGCTCCTATACTACCCGCAAACTCGACTGAAACCTACTTATATAATTATGTATATGTTGACGATGTAACAGTTGAAATTATTCCTGATTGTCCAAGACCTGCATCTATATCAGTTCTCAATACAACAGCAACTTCTGTTACAATACAATGGGAAGACTGGTTTGAAGATCACGGTTCATGGGAAGTTGTTTACGACTCGATAGGATTTGATATCGACAGCATAGAATTAAGCCAAACTGTACAAACAATATCTAATATTACCGAAGACACAGTATTGGTTCCAAACCTTGTTCCCGGTATATTTTACGATTTCTATGTTCGTACTGAGTGTAGTGGCGACTATAGTCGTTGGAGAGGTCCCGTATCGGGAGCTGCAGGTACTTACACCATGGCTGCTACAGGTATAGATACCATCTATGCATGTGACGTAACTGTATATGACGTTGGTGGTGCTCATGGTACTTATACCAACGATAACAACACTACATTGATTATCTACCCATCATCTACCGACTCTGTAATATCTATCAGTGGTAAATACGTAGGCGAAAGCTGCTGCGACTACTTGAAGATATACGACGGTGCAGGTACAAGTGGTACACAATACTGCAACATTGTAGGAAGTAACGATAACATTGGACCTTTCGTATCGCGTACAGGCCCTATCACTATAGTATTTACTTCTGACGTTTCGAGTACATTTGCCGGATTTGAATTACACGCACAATGTATAGAACAATCTGACTGTTCATTTGTAACTGAAGTAAACGCAGAAAGCGTTGCTGCACAATCGGCATTCGTAACTTGGAATTATACAACTGATCTTCCTAATATTCCTGATCAATTTGAATTGGAATTGGCAGAAGTTTACAGCGACGGAGAAAGTAATGTTATAAGAACTATCAATACTCCTAACCCATACTTCATGATAGCCGACCTAGAACCTTCTACTACTTACAAAGTAATAGTTAGATCTATATGTGGTACTGACAGAAGCCCAATATTTGGTACAACTACATTCCAAACCAGATGTTTGCTTGGTGGCGATGTTGAAATAGGCAACGGTACTACTGAATCAGGCTATTTACCAACTAACGGCTGCTACGAGTATTCACTTACTCAACAAATATATCTTGCATCTGAATTGAATGGTGCTACCAACTTTACCGGCGTATCATTCTTCTTGGCTGAAGGCACAGGCGATGACACTCGCGATATAACTGTACATATAGGCCATACTGATCTTATGAATTATACAGCTGCTACAGACTATATAGCCGATAGTACACTAACCCTTGTATATGACGGCGAATACGAATTTACAGAAGGTTGGAACGTTATTCCTTTCGACGATGAATTTGCTTACAATGGAACTAGCAATATAGTAGTTAATTTTGACGATAACACAGGTTCCTATAATTGTACTCCTTACTTCTTGGCTCATAGCACAAGTGGAATGGCATTGTACGATTACCAAGATGATGATGATATATTACCGGAAAACTTAGGAATGATAAGCTCCAGAAATAACATTAAGTTCATGGCTGAATGTGAAGAAGCTACTCCTACATGTCTTGCTCCAAATGTAGCTCTTGTTGACGAAACTCCATATTCAATCAAAGCTATTTGGGCTCAAGGATACACCGAAACTTCGTGGAAAGTTGAATACAAATTAGCTACCGACAGTGTATGGACAGTGGCAGCTGCTACAGTTAGCGATACATTCTACACTATCAACAACCTTAACCCTAACACTGAATACAATGTACGCGTATCTTCTATATGCGGAAATGAAACAGTAACAGGTGGTGTATTAGCTACTTACACACTTTGTGCTCCTTACACTGTTCCATTCAGCGAAGGATTTGAAACATGGGAAGCCAACTCAAGCATTGATAGCGAAATAGACCGTTGTTGGGATCGCTACTGGAGCAATACCGGTGAACAATGGACTGCATATCCTTACGTTGATAGTTATACCAAACATAGCGGTAATCATGGTTTATATATGTATGGTTACAATGGTTATTATTCTTCAATTACACTTCCGAACATTGCAGTTGCTATCGACTCTTTGGAATTGTCGTTCTACGCACGCAAGTCAAGTGCTGCTTATCAAGTTGTTGTAGGTATTATTACCGATCCTACCGATATCAATACATTTACAGCTATCGATACAGTTTCTCCTGTTGCTAACAACGTATGGGAA
>JAEIGA010007912.1_pt1 | contig 16137 bp, 20 predicted proteins | sample 9270691 | NCBI WGS metagenome assembly JAEIGA01 (sample SAMN17057246, study PRJNA624740) | gut metagenome | biome: biome; isolation source: fecal sample | host: Bos grunniens | place: China: Xizang | collected 2019
CGGGTTACGATGACGCCGTTTTCACTAATCAGATTTCAGCGTCATCAACCAAATTCTATTTGCTAACAATCAATATCATTTTACTAGAATCTATCAGCGTTATTTTTTCCGTACATATACATTCCAGCGGAGGACCAGCCACCACTAATTGATTCACCATCATTCGGACTCAAATAAACACTTCCAGAATAAGTTATAAGCAACGCACCGACCAATCTATTTCCAGAAGTAAATAATACACTAGTTTGTGACTTAGGTCCATAGTTTCTATCAAAAACTCCGATTCTTGTTAATTCTGTAATTGGTGTAGAAAATGTCCAGTGGGCACAATCAAATTCGATATTGAAATTATTTCTAAATAAATGAAATGGATAGTCACATGATACACCGTCTTCTAATTCAGGTGTCCCGCAATATCTCATAATATTAGGATTACCCCCTATCATACAATTAGCAATATATCCAGCCAATCTAGCATGTCCAGCTTCATTTGGGTGGAGTCCGCCTTCATCTGGGTCTGAATCAGATGCAAACCAACTAGAATTTCCTGAAATAACATTACAGATATTATCCAGAATCATAATACGATAACTATTTAAAGCCTGCAATCTATATCTAGCAGTATAAATCCAGTTAATCTGTGTATGGGTTAAAATCTTACTAGCAGTATTCATAATACCAACAACAATTACTGCATTAGGGAATATTGACTGACAACGCTGTACAGCACTAATGATTGCAGACGCAAATTCTGTTGGTCCTGTACCATCAGTAGTTCTATGTCTCCAGTCATTAATTCCACCAAACAATACTACACATTTAGTATCCGATTTCTGCTTTGCTGTTAATTCTGATGATGCCGTACTAATTTGAGAATCAATGGTATTATTAGTTCTACAGAATCCAGCACCACCTACACCGTAATTGCTGATATTCATATCAAAAATATTAGCAATGCGATATGCGAATCCATCAGTTGTATGGTTAGCTGTAACAGAACCAACCACCCACGAATCACCAAAGAATACGATACGTTTACCCTTCCACATAGGATTAATAATTCCGTTTAAATCCTGTTTCATTGACGTATCATCAGTTTCAAGTGCTTCGATTCTGTCATCTAATTCGTCAAAGATAGTTTCATTAATGATTTCCTCAAGTGTTCCGTCTTCTTTCCACTCGTCCATGATTTCTTTAATGATATTAAAAACTGCATCAGTATCAGGATTATAATTCTCAATAATCTCATTTACTTTAGATACTACTTTACACAGCAATTCATAATATGACAGTGAATCATCATATACCAGCGGAATAACTTTATGACACCAGAACCTAATTTTATCAATACTCATATCAATACCACCTACCACAATTTAAAAAATAAATCTTGTAATTCCTCAATAATCATCATATCAATATTCAGGAATGTTTCTCTAAACTCTTTTAATAATCTCGAATAAGATACACCACCGCTTTTACCGTAGACGTGTTGTAAAAAGTCTTCTGTGTTCTTAATCACATTATCCCGTTTTCCAGTACCTTTTTCGGAATAGTCCTCTTTCAGGTTATCTGTTCTAACATGCCTGTTATCATCGTGTTCAGCATTAGTCAGATACCGCATAGATTCAATATTAGATAATGTACCTTGCGGAGTATCCGAATAAGCGTTCCAGTCGTCTTCCGTATTTGTTTGCGTTCCTGTATTCTTTTTTGTATAATCATCTGTTTTAGATGTAGTTTCCTTTGCTGTTTCATCATTCGTTTTATCGTGTTTTGTTGTTAAATCTACATCATACAATGGATTAAATTTAATCAATTCGGATTCATACAATTGATTATAATAAGGCATTATTTCATTCATGGTTGCTTCCAATCTGAGTTTCCAGAGTCCATATGTTTCTTCACATATCTCCCTTGTATAATAATGCCTGATAATTTTGATCTCTAACGGTAACCTATAATTATTATCAAATATAGGAAAACTGAACGAGAATATTTTAGGAGCAGATTTTGTAATGATACTGTTCGTATCATTATATCCTTTTGATTCTTGATAATTTAGAAGTGATTCACAAATGAATCGTAATTCTGTAGTGTATTTACTCATTCGTTCCACCCCTTAAATCTTTTACCAGTTTGTCGACACCATTATCTCCGGTATCTCCTTCTTCTATTAATATATCGTCTGATTCTCTATAATCCTCACGATACGATACCTTAATATTTAATCCGAACATCTTATTAATTTTATCAATAGCTGTTCTTCTAGCTTCTAACCTAGAATATCTGGACGCTATAGTTCCACCCATATTTCTAATAACTTCATCTAATACCATACGCTCTTTTTTCTGGAAATTGATATTAGATACACCCAGATACGTTAATGCTTCATTCCATACCTGAGTTTTCAGTGCATAGATTTTATCAGCCACAAACGGTGCTTCTGTTCTTAATACTGTAAAATCAGGATTTAGTGATTTATCTCCGAATATAAATGGTTGATTACCATCATATTCTTTATATAGATTCATCATTGTCAATCTTTCTTTTTCACCGGACCGAATCAAAACAGGTGTTTTTTGTGCTTTACAGTTCACGTCAACCACACCGTCAAGTTCCGCAATTCTACGGGCATAAATTCTAATATCATTCAATGTATTTGTTCTCAGCATATTATTAAATATGATAACCGAATTATCCATATTTAATTCTTTCTGATACCCGTTTGTCGCGTATGCTCTGCGTTTCATAGGAGTATTATAAATATCCCAATATCCGTTGCATGCATTCTTAAGACACAAATAACCTAATACTTCATCTTTAAAGAAAACCGCCTGTCCAAACTGACATAAAGTTAATTCCAAATATCTGACATCTACAGAATCCGGCATATTTTCATAATCCCACATAGAAATTGCCAGTTCTGTTAATCTATCCAGATATTGTCTATACCTGACATTATTTGAAATAGCAGATTCCCAGAATAAACCATCTCTTTTTCTTCTACCCATCATATCACCTACCTTATCCAGATACAGCAGAACCAACATTGCTGGATTGCACTCTAGCACCTACTCTATTATCCTGTGTATAATCACATATAGTTGCGTTACTTCTCCAGAATGTTATGCCGTTATCATAAATACCACAAATTTCCGCCATATCATCAACCGGAACACTTCCTGTAATACTGCATGATATTGTTTTTGTATACCCCCACTTAGGACGTGTGAACCTTGTGTTGCAATGATTAGGGACTTTATTTCTATTCGTTTTATAACCAAACCTATCAAAAAATTCATCAATAATTCTTGCGAATTGTGCTGTGATATGTTTTCTATAGAACGAGAAATGCAATTTTCCTGTACAAAGCAATGGTGCTGTTTGTGATTGACCTCTATTAGATTTTGGTATAGCAGAATGGTCTTGTACTTGAGCTACTGTATTCATTACAGCACCAATTCCTGAAGCAAGTCCACCAGCCACCATAACAGGATTAGAAGACATAATACCAGCAGCAGTTCCCAATAATCCAGCACCAATTCCCAATGCTGTTTGTGAAGTCAATGCGGCTGAATTTTGAGCTAACCATGCTTTGTATGCATCTGAATAATGTGGGCATTGTGGAAATCCTTTTAACGATAATGATTCATCTACTTTTTCTCCTACACCTTTATAATCTACAGGAATACATAAAATAGTTGGATTCAGTGTAGTATCCCCTGTTACAATAAATTCCATACTATTTCCTTCACCAGTAAAGTATTCATATTCTAATACTTTTCCGTCCCCAGAATTATTGGTTAGATATAAGAAATTAAATGGATAAGTATATAATTTTTTATTTTTAGGTAAGTACCCATCAAGTCTATAACTACTAAAATCCGGTTTTGCGATATAAACAGTTTCTTTTCCAGCCCGTGTAACTGTAGTATGATAACCTTCTGTGTCTCTTAAAAAATTAGGGAGGATAAATACACCTAATATGCTATCACCTTTTCCTTTTCCGTTTATATCGTCTATAGCATCATAAGCCTCTCGCCACGCATTTTCATTGTAATTATAATCACTATCATATAATGGAAATGTTAGTCTTTTTAATGTTGAATACATACCAGCGAATAATTCACCGTAAGTGTCTTTATATACATCGTCTTCTTTCCAGTAGTTAGTTGCAATTACAATGGATAATGTTTTATCAATAAAATCCGGTGCATACTCTGTACCAGTTACATACTCACCCAGTTCCAGATTTTCAGGAACGATATTATCTCCAGCAACGTCTGTAGCACTATGTTCTCTTTCAATAAAACATTGATCTACCGTATAATCAAAATACCATGTCTGCATTACATCAATCTGAAATGTAATTTCAGAAGTTTCATTATTAATATATTCCACACCTGTGATAAAAGCATAAAACCATTTATTGCCGAAACTGCTGTTTTGATACATGATATAGTTGCAGTCATACAGATTCTCAGCCCGTCTTTCAACTCTCATTTTACCTTTTTGCAATCTTTGATAACTTTGAGCAGTTAATGTATATTTTGTAAAATCAGCAAACCAGTTTATTTGTGCTGTCTGATTAGCAAAATATACAGTATGGTCATATGTATTATCTAAAGGCACATCTTTCAATAATCTAATCGTAGTATCTGGAATTATATACATTTAATCACTCCAATTACTAAAAATACCCACCACTCACCCAGTATAAAATACTTCTCAACTAATATAATTTAACCTACTGGCAAAGCAGACGGATAATCAGTCGCACTACTAGCTGTAAAATCAGTATTGCCAGCTAATAAACTAATAACATAATCATTCTCATATTGATAGATAGCACTAACAATATCTATACTTTTTGAAGAATCATCTACTGATACAGTCATAACAATACCATTAAAATTATTAATTTCATTCCACGTTTTATCCAATACTAAACGACCGTCTCCGTTTGTAATATTTACAATTAAAACCCCAACAGTAAGAGAATTATCATAAATACCCTGTTCAGCGTGATTCAATAATTCTGCTGTGATTAAATCACCAGTCTGCCAATTAGTTTTTGTATAACTCATATGTTATCACCCCTTATTGGTTATCTTTTAGGAAATAATTGTAGGATACCCACTTGTGCTTGATGTCATATACGCTATATTATCTTCTCCAATGTGACCAAAATACACCATGTATACTCCATGATCTATTTCAGTGCCAAGGATAATGAAAGTGGAAGTGAAGTTGTCGTTATATGTAATTTTTAAAACCGCAAAGTCAGCGTCGTGAATTTCCTCCCACGTCTTATCGAGAACGCCGTCACTATCATGCACCATCATAACACTGCCACCAGAAGTAGAATTATCATAAATACCCTGTTCTGCATGATTCAGTTTTTCTGCTGTGATTGTATCACCAGTCTGCCAATTTGTTTTTGAATAACTCATTTATTATCACCCCTTATCCCGCTGTATCAGTACCGACAATAGCTGTACCGACAACCGCCGCTGTACCACCAGCATTAGTTACTACTCACTGTGATAGTATCACCAACTTCATCAGAAGTTGTGATAGCTTCTGCCGTATATGTTACACCACCGACAACAACTTCTACAGGTGTAGTTGTCTTTCCAGATGGGAAAATGTAAGCACCATATTTATGGACAGCGATACCGTCTTCTGTTGCGTCCTCGGTCTGGATAAATTCAATCTGTGTACTGGATAACTGAGCATCAGAATCGTCAAGTACTACTGTAATGACTGTTGCGTTTTCTGATACTGACTTATCTGTAATAGTAAGAGTAAGAGTTTCAGGTGGTGTGATGCTTGCAGTAGAATCAACAAATACGATTGCGTTTGAGAACGGGCTATAGGAAACTGTTTTCCAGACATTATAGAAATAATTCCAGTACAGACCTGATGCTACATATTTTTCAGTGAATACGTTAGCGTTATCGTAAATCTGGAACCATTCTGGGTCAATCAGAACCGCTTTTACATTAGCGCAAAGTGCTAATTCGTCTTCTGTAATTGGTTCAATAGCATCTGAGTTAGCAATGATTTCAGAAAATCTGTCAGAGTCAAAAGTCGTAAAGTCGTCAATCAGTTCCAGATTTCCCATAAAATCTGCTTTATCCATATTGAATGCGGCACTGAGCAGATTTACGTCATATTGAGCGTTATAATCTGCGTCCATGAAAATAGCCTGTTCGGATTTAGAAGTAGTTGTATGTACTCCGGACTCATTATAAATAGTATTCATGAACGTGAGTTTATTTGAAGTACCTCTGAATGCTACACCCGCATTTTTAATATCGCTTGAATCAACTGCAACAGGATACATTTTACCGTGAGAAATAGCCTTAATGAGCATATACTTGAACAGTAAAAATTCATCATAATTTGCAGCGGTATAGATAGCGTCTACGATTTTAGCAATCATATCCTGTACACCTGAAGCTGACAGGAACGCCATTCTTAAATCCTCCTGCTGAATAGTTACCGGATACTGTACACGATAATTCATTACATGGAAAGCGGACCGGACGTCAGGCAATGTTCTCTTAAACTCTCTGGATTCTGCTTTTTCTACGTTAAATTCTCTTGCTTTGCAGATTTCTACAAATACCTCTTCAATCGTTTCACCAAATTCCAGATAACCCTTTTTAAATCTTTCATACGGGTTATTGAATGTAGCTGATTTTACTCTAACATAAGCGATACGATTTACAAGTGCATTGATAAAGATATTAGCCAGTGCTGGGTGGCCGTAAAGCACCTCACCTACTTTAGGGATATCGTGTTCTGTTTCTACTTCCGGTACTAATGACTGATACTCATATGTTGCGTTCTGTCTGATAACATTAAGAATATCCATTGTACTAGCATTTAATGTGTTTTCTGCGATTCTTCTTGGCATAATTATTCACCCTCCTTAAAAAGTGATTCAAAAGTTTTCTTTTCTTCCTCTTCTGTATCGTCTTCAATAGTTTCTGATTCTTCAAAATTGCTAGGTGTATCGGAAAAAAATCTATCCTTATACTCCTTCCGCAAACTATTATATTTTTCCTCCCAATCTCTGGAACCCTGTGAACGTGTTTCTAAATCATTATAGGTATCTGTCATATCAGCAAGAATACCTAATGTTTCCTCATCATCACGTTCACCTACCAGATTTTTGAGATGTGTCATATATTTATCTCTGTCAATAATCATATAATTACCTCTCATTAATATAAATTCCAATTCGTGAACCCTGTCATTAAATATAACGGCATTTTTTTATCAGGACCTGACGGTGTAGGGGGCTGTGGTGTGAACGGGTCTACGTTTTGTAGTTTATTCCACCAGAATCTAGCATTTTCTCGTCTTAATGGTACGTTGTATTCAACATCTGCTGGACGTTCATAATGTCGCAAGAACCATTCAGCCATTATTTCAGGTGATTCTGTACCGTGTTTAAATGCTTCATATGAATGCATACCAAAATCAATTTCACCAGAATTATATACTGTGTGATATTTCCATTTTTGATCTATCCATATCGTTTGTGCTGTACCATCTGACGGGTCTCCCATTCTATCAGAAAAATGCGGTGCGTATCCTTCATAATCTCTAGCTGGACCGTCAATATAAACAGTACATGGCGTTTCCTGTGTAAGTCCATATCCACCACCATAATAACGATATGAAGTTGTAGATTGTACACCAGCGTTAAACCCCCACATCCACGGATTGTATACACCTTCATATCCAATATTAGCCCATGCTCCAACAACGGCATTTAGTGTCCAGCCTAACCCACTCAATATTGAATAAAACATCACAGCATTTTCAAACGCTTCGGTTGAATCTCTGCTATATGAATATTGGTCTCCATTAGCGTGCCATTGATATGGATTTACGGGTGTTACACCGGGAAGATATATAAAGCCCTGTAAAACTCCACCATATCTTGATGATGCCCAATTAGGTACATATCCAGCTGATTGGTAACAAGTATCCATGAAGAAATATGGTGACGGCCAACCACTATTAGAAGAACGAAAATATGTTGGTGTTATTTCTTCAACTATAGCTACATGGCCGTAGTCTGCCCTTGTATAATCGTAACACGCAATAGCACCTAAAGCTGGCGTTTGCCCTGTTGAATATCCTCTAGCTCTAGCAATATCCCACCATTGGTCACCATTACCCATAGGCAATTTAGAATCAGGTGTACCTAATATTTCCCATCTCCTACCCCATGCATAGCAAGTACAATTCGGCAAACCGTTTGCTGGATAATATGGGTTAGTTGTAGAATACCAATATTGAGAACCACGCATTCCAGCATCTGTAAATCTAGGCACATAAGTATCCGGCATTATTTTACATACTCCTCATCATTAAAAACTGCACAAACCCAACCGCTTGGAATACGAATCCATGTATTTTTATTTACTGTTTTAATTTCCAGACAAGTTACCGCTGTTCCAATATCTAATGCACCGTCTTTATCTTTATCATGTTTTTTCCCGTCCGGTGTGAGTCCTGAATATCCCACTAATTTTTTATTTAATCCAGCACCGGACCGCACATTTAATTCTACTTGTGTAGTATATGTTTTACCAATTTCATATTTTGGTTTTTTCGGTGGTTTTACTGTTACGGGTTTTGAGTTTTCAAAACTTGTGTTATAACATAGATTCAAGTCTACATTTCCGTTAATACCGTTTACTTTGCCGTTACTTGTGTATTGCCAAATATCATAATTACCGTTATAATTCGGTTTTTGTTTTCCATTGTATTCAGCAATCCAGATGGAATAATTTTTTCTGATGTCTTCACATACTAAATCTGTTAACGGACTTCTCGACATATACAGTCCTGTATCATATCCGTGTTTTTTCATACGATTAGCAAAGGCATAGAAAATTTCATTTACAAAGGATTTTCCTTTATTTAACTGGGAAAATTCCTCAATGTCATAGTAAACGGGAAAATCAAAATTCTTTCCTTTTATGACAGCATAACATGCGTCAGCTTCTTTTTCAGCATCGGTTTTTGATACTGCGTATGAGTACCAATAGCACCCAGTTTTTAAGCCCTTGTTTTTTGCACCCGTATAGTTATAATCAAAAAATTTATCATTTTGTGCAGAAGTTCTTCCATACCCAGCCTGAATAATTACCATTTTAATTTCAGGATTTACTTTATTCCAGCTTATTTTTCCTTGCCAGTGTGATACATCAATTCCTTTAATTGCCATTTTTCAAATTCTCCAGTCTTGTACTAATTTCTCTCATTACTGCTGTATTATTGTTTAAGGCTTCAAGCCATTTTTCCGATTCCTCTTTATGGTCATTACGCTCTTTGTTCCACATAAAGAACATAGCAACTACACATGAAATCGGAAATCCTAAATTTGCAATTAACCCTGTAATTACATCAACTTCCATATATTATCACCACCTCAACTATATTATATTCTTTTTATACTTTTTTGTAAATATTTTTGAACGACTTGTATTTTATTTCGGAATAGTATATAATAAAATCGGTGATAGTATGGAATTTTATGACGGTACTAAACTTTTATCATTAAAAGATTTATCTGGAAATACACCTGAAATTTATATTTGCACTTCAAACAGAAGTGCCGGAAAGACTACATATTTTAACAGATTGGTTATTAATAGATATAAAAAATCGGGTAAGAAGTTCGGTTTACTTTATCGGTATAACTATGAATTATCTGATTGTGCGGATAAGTTCTTCAAGGATATTCAGGGATTGTTTTTTCCTGATGATATTATGTCTTCAAAGTCAAAAGCAAAAGGTATGTTCCATGAATTATACCTGAACGGTGATTCTTGCGGTTATGCGTTATCTATCAATAACGCAGACGGTCTAAAGAAGTATTCACATCTGTTATCTGATATTGATTCCATGATATTTGATGAATTTCAAAGTGAGAACGGAAATTATTGCCCTAATGAAATACGGAAATTTATTTCCATACATACTTCTATAGCTAGGGGGAAACATAAACAGGTTCGGTATGTTCCGGTGTATATGATTAGTAACCCTGTTACGATTCTGAATCCGTATTATACACATCTCGGAATTACGGAACGGCTGAATAAGAATGTTAAATTTCTCAAGGGAAATGGTTTTGTTCTGGAACAGGGATTCAATGAATCTGCGTCTGAATTACAATTAGCATCATCGTTTAATAAAGCATTTTCGGGAAATGATTATATTGCGTATTCTGCTCAGAATGTTTATCTTGACGATAATTACAGTTTTATCGAACGTCCGTCAGGGTTTTCAAAATATCTTGCTACTATTAAGTATAACGGTAAAGAATTTGCTTTACGTGCTTTTCCTGATACCGGATACATTTACTGTGACGATAATCCGGATACATCTTTTAAAACGAAATTATCTATCACCACAAATGACCATGAAGAAAATTATTTGATGATAAAATCATATGATCTATTTGTGACGAATATGAAATACTATTTTGATAAAGGTTGTTTCAGGTTCAAGAACCTGATATGTAAAGAAGCTGTATTGAAAATGTTATCCTATTAAATTGGTATCTGCATAAGTATTGTGTATCTCTTAAAACCGTATAGCACGCTTGGAATATAGCGACGGTTTTAATATCGGGTATGCTAACCGATTTATACAGACTTGTGTTTTAGATATATAAATAAGAAAAGGCAAGTGATAATGTTATCACTTGCCTTTTCTTTTATTGTGTTCTTAATTCATTATAATAATCCAGTATCGGTCTTCGTGCTATATTGTAACGAATTAATTGGTCCTTATCAATTTCTTTTCGTACCAGTACCCAGTATTCTTTATACCAGTCTTCTACGGTTTGCCTTGGAAGTTTCCGTCTGCCAAACTTTCTGTCATCTATCCAGAATACCGTATTACTGTAATAATGAAATTTCCGACATACAAAATAAATAACATGTTTAAAATCGTCACATTCCAGATAATCTCTATGAGTACCTTTTGAATATGCGTTTACGATATATCTTTTGCGTTTCATTTTTATCTCCTTAATGTGTATAATGTATCTACCAGAACAATACCACCTTTTATACGTTTCGGCAATAATTTGCCTTCCAGTTGAAGTCCATAATCAAAATCACCTAATGAATATACACCGTCTTGTAAACCTTTATCAAATATTTTCTTGCTTGGTTCAGGCATTCCGGCACATTTGATATTATAGTATTGGGCTTCTATTGGTATCTGATTTTCATGCGTGATATGTTCTATATATGTTTTTGCTCTGAGAAAATAAGCTGTGTCCCAGAACGATTCAAGTTTCCAGCAACAGAATTCGTTATCTGATACATTTAATCCTGTTAATTCGTCTGCCGATAAATCACAGTGAATAGAATCTGTATCAGCATATATAAAACCACGTTTCCCTTTTCCGTGATAATTCTTTTGTGCTGTTCTGATAGTGAAGTTTCTGGAATAAGAAGTGATAGCAGAACCAATAGGAATATATCCGGGTTGTTTTTCATTTTCCTTAACATTCTGGAATGCTATCCTGTCTTTATACGGAAACCCAATCTTATGAGAAGAATTAGTACTGGCTGCGAATTTACCATATAAATTATTCAGAAATAGTTTTGCTAATTGTCTTTTAGCACCTTTACTTTCCATTTTTATTTTTCTGTATTTATTTATATAGTCATCGAATAGACCGATTCTAGTCACAAAAGCCATTCCTGATATGTATTCGGTATCGTATAGAATATAGTGTTCTCTAAATAATATGTAGTCTGTCATGGTCATAATAAACTCAGGCTGGGCTTTTTCTATTTTACCATCGGGTGCTGTGTAGAATGAATAATACTTTCCGGACTTCTTATCATATACATCACTTGTTTTAAGGCATTCTGTACCATCATAGCAAATTGAATTTTTAATCTGGATAAAAGGAAGAAAACCCTTTTTTAATTTGAATCGTGTTCTGAATCTGATAAAATAATATAATGTATCATCATATAATATTTCATCTGGAATTTCACCATGCCATTCATATATAGGATACCCTATAGGATAACGATTTCCTGAAATAGAATGCATCATACTGGGATATAAACTATTCACATCTGCTGTTACACCGTTGTGATATACTTTTCGTTCTTTTCCTTCCGCCAGATAGCACCAGCCACCACGGTATGATGCTCTGATATATTCACCTATTGTCTTATACTGGATATAATTATTTATATGCTGATAATATTCTTCTTCGTTCGAAATAGATTCATCGTATAAATCAGGAAAATATTCCTGATAATCACTTTTATTTAATGTACGTTTAAATTCCTGCATACAGCAACTACCGATGGTTAATTTTCTGTGACCTTCCTCGAACGTTTTTTCAAGTGCTTCTTTTATTACAAGAACATCGTTTTTAATATAGTCCAGTTCATCATCTGTAATATCACAACCAGCGTATCTGTGTCCTTTATATTCCATATCCAGCTTTTGATGTTCTGTTTTAAAACTTTTACCTATCTGCTTCACTGAAAATGGCAACAATTTTAAACTATCTCGAATTGATATGATGTGATTATTTAATTTTAAAATAATGCAATACCATTGACCGAATTCTGTTATAACATAAGAATAAGTATTATTTTCCATATCCTTTTCAGGAATACGTTTATAGTCAGAATCAAAAGCCTGTTTTAAATCTGTATGTTTCATTAGATAATCTAACCAGAACGAACCGTCAAATTTCAGGTTATGATAGTATAATATAATATCTGATTTTCTGGAAAGATAATCTATAAAATCATATGTTTCTTCTATGCTATGTAATACTGATACTTTTTCAGAATATAATTCCACAATAGCAGATGCCCAAACTTCGGTGGATTCCTGTTCTGATGTATTTTCTTCTGTAACTGTTTCAAAATCACCTACAAAATACCTTATTTGTTTTTTCATGGTTATTCCTCATAATATTCCCAGTCCTCATATGCTTCTGATTCTTCTATTGACATTGGATAACCAGATAATTCATCTAATAAATCATTATACGCCTCCATAGCATCATCACTATAACTATACATGATTCTATCAATATTATAGTTAATACTACTTATAACAGAAGACGTGAATGTTATATTTTCATCTTGCTGTGATAATAATTCGTATAATTTAGATTTAATAGTTTCTATTTTCTGTGTTATTGCCATAAGGTTCTTATAATCATAATCTGTCAGTTCTCCTGTTCTTAAAAAATGTTTAGATGCATTACTGTAATTTTCATATGAGAAATTTTCGAGTCTTTCTATAAAACCCATTATAATATCATTTTTTGTTAGATTATAAGAGTATTTTCTTTTTCTGGATTTTGTCTGGGTTATGTCTGATTCTTTAATCCTCTTTCCTGTTTCCTGTGTTTCCATTGCTTCTAGTAATAATTCAAATGATTCTGCATCATATCCGCCTGTTTTCTTGACCTGATTAGCCAATCTGTTAGCAAGTTTACGAACCTCGTCACCGTATTCCTTTTGTCGTCTTCCTCTGCCACTTCCGAAAACAGGTTCGTTTCCTTTTCTTGTATAGTATCCTTTTTTAACACGTTCTATCAGTTGTGATACGGAATAGTGTTTTTTCATAACTTACAATCCTTTTCAACTTCTTTGCAGAACAGATTAATATATTCCTCGTCCATGTACTGGAATATTACAGATATACAGTCAAGTACAAGTCCGTCTAAACATCTGACCTCGTTTTGTAATGTTTTAATTTCTATCTGTTTAATGTTTTCAACAAGTCTTTCAAAATCGTCATTTGATATTTTCATTATTGTATCTCCCTTTAAGATAAAAATAAGGATACAGCAAAATTACTGTATCCTCTGTATTAGAATAGGTTATTAGTTAATTAATGAATGGTAAATCATAATCAATATCACAAAATTCGATCGAATAACAATCCTTATCATATGTAACATTATGATATTTTCTGATGGTAAAACCAGCTAACCCAGCATTAATATCTTTTATTGCTTCATCGTCTTCCAGAATGTCCTTTACCTTGGAAAGTAAAAATTTCGGTAAATTGATATAATATCCTTTACCTTTTCTGTCAGTTGCTGAACATATAGGTTCTTCACCGTATTTGGAACGATTATTAATATATACACCTAAAAGCTGGAATACTGTTTCTGAACCATATTCTTTGTAAAGGTCTGCTAATTTGATATAGCCGAATCCTGTGGTATCTGTTGTGAATTTTCTGTTGTTAAATTTGCTTGCAAAACTCATGATAAAATCTCCTTTTAAATTATTAATTAGTTGATTGGTTTATAGGCGGATAAATAAATTGGTAATTCTCACTTCCTTTTCATATTTAAATTTTAGGTATCCCGTATTGACCGGAAATTTATTCGACTCAAGTCACCTACATGAAACAAAGTGCATTTCCAGAAATACACTTTGCCTTCTCAAGAACGAAAAATGAAAACAAACAATGAAAAAGGAATTTTACCATAGGCGGTTGTTACCGCCTACCATTATTATAATTAAATTGTAGCCACAAGTCAATAGTCAATGCTTATAGATAATAATATCAAATTCATCTCCCACCTTTTGGAAGTTTTTAACAATCTGTCTTGGAAATGCCCTAGCCACTGGAAGTGCTTCACCTGAACAGATTAGCTCACCCTTTAAATTGTACAGATTCACTTTTGAAGTTTTAGTAATGTCTGACCATTTTTTAATGATTGTTTTTAATGTCATGATTCTAGCCACCTTTCTAAATTTTAGCCACTATTTAAATTCTAGCCACTAAAAGCAAAAAATCCATTTTACTTTTTGGGTTTATATAATCCGCTGGACCTGATAACCACCGGATTATATAAAACCAAAAAACAAATTTTGGTTTCAAAAAATTTTCTGTGGTAGGGTGTGCCGCTTTAACACTTTACATCGGTAAAGCATGGCTGCACTGTATCCAGAAATAGAAAAGGGACGGATTTTCCGTCCCGTAGTATTCAGTTTTTAGATTATGCATTTATCAGTTGGTATTCTTTTTGTCTGGAAGTTAAAAACTCGTCTTCACTTCCATAACCTAATACGGTTGCTATTGTGTCAAGTTCGAAATAGAAGAAATCGTCTAGTTCTTCATAGGACCATTCTGTTTTCATGTCCAGATAGTCAATGATTATTTCTACCTCATCATAATCTAGAAGGTGCAAATTTTTAAGTGCCCGTTCACTAAATAACATCTGCTCAAGTTCAAACGGCTCATATACTTCACGATAAACTTTCATTTTAAGTTCCTCACTTTCATTATTAGGAAAACCACCGGATACGTTATCCGACGGTTTTTATTGATTTTTAAGGACTATTAGTCTTCTGCTAATTCAGGATTAACAATCTCAATGTCTGATACTTCAGCAAGTTCCATGAATTTCTTCTCAGGCATTTCATAAAGTCCAGTTTTGACTTCTGTGATCTCATAGTCTACAAATACCAGACCAGATTCATTAAAGAAATCAAATTCCTTGGCTGTAGTCTTTACATAATCGGAAACTTTACCAGTAAATTCCATATGTTCCGTATGAATATTACCAGAAGACTTTGAGTAGAATGCCATATCAATTTTGGTAAATTCAATATTTTTGGAAACGTAACGCCCTAAAGAACGTTTGGTAACTCTTTCCGCATTCAGAATAAAATCAGAAATGTCCATGGTGTATTGCTTAGCCTTGTGAATTTCGGTTCTCTCTACCTTGAAAACCTCATAACCTGAGAAGCCCTGTTCTTTTGCTGTGTCAAATGCCAACTGCATTAATACGCTTTTTACTGGGTCTCCAGCAAGGTTAAAGGAAACTTTTTTGATGTCCATGCTGTCAGAATTGATAATGGTTGCTGTGTAGGTGCTGTCAGTGATAACTCTACTAATTGTATTTGCCATGATAAAACTCCTTTTCCGGCTGTGTCAGCCTGTCAATATTTGTTTAGTATTTTAGGACTAAATCCCATAGTTCGGGGGCTGTCCTATTGTCAATAGTATACCATAGTCAAGGGATTTATAATTCTGTTATGGAATAATAGTGCATCTGTAACCATTTTGTAACTATTTGAC
>JAEIGA010007913.1_pt1 | contig 16137 bp, 38 predicted proteins | sample 9270691 | NCBI WGS metagenome assembly JAEIGA01 (sample SAMN17057246, study PRJNA624740) | gut metagenome | biome: biome; isolation source: fecal sample | host: Bos grunniens | place: China: Xizang | collected 2019
ACAAATATCGGTACCAGAGCGAATGCGAACGGTGTTGTTACACAGTGGACAGAGCCTTCAGTAAGCGGCTTCGAATATGCGCTTTATCCTGCCGCTGTTACAACTGACAACAACTATGAGACATACGACTGCGACAACTCGACCTACAGCGCTTCCGGCGTTGTTCTCTACGGCGGCGGTGTCTACGACCAGTACCAGAGCTTCGGCGCCTTCTTCTTGTACGGTAACAGCGCAGCTTCGTACAAGTACGCCGGCCGCGGCTCTCGTCTCCAAAAATTACCTTAAGCGCGCAGCGCTTGGGGGTTGAAGGGTGTGGGAACAAGGGGGACGCCAGTCCCCTTCCCACATATGCCCTTCACGTAACTGTAAACAATCGGGATTTCCACACCATGAGCTAGGGGTTCCGTTCTGGGCGACAACTCGAACTACAACGCTTCCGGCGTTGTTCTCTACGGCGGCGGTAACTACAACCAGAACCAGAACTACGGCGCCTTCTACTTGAACGGTAACAACGCAGCTTCGAACAAGAACGCCAACCGCGGCTCTCATATCCTTTCAGATATCCGGCATAATACTATGGTTTATACGCTTCATCGGGCGATAAGCATAGGTGTGGATTTCGCGCAGCACTCGCTGAAGATTATGCCAATAAGGGACAGGCTAGTACATCCTTCGGGACGCTGGAACACCTGTCAGGCGTAAAGGAGATCGTAAAGAGATCTTATGAAAAGAGCAAAAGATCTTTTCCCTAAACTTATTTCAGATGAAAACTTAAAGAAGGCCATCGAAACTGTCATTAAATCGCATAGATGGGTTAGATATCCGGATATTCCGAACAGGGCAGCTAAGTGGCTGGAAGATACCATTGACGAACGAGTAATAGAGCTTAAGAAGATAATTACTGAAGGATATATCCCTAACGAAGTTACCAGGAAAACGCGCTATGACAGGAATGCCAGGAAGTGGCGCGATATCTGTGAACCTAAAATGTTCCCGGATCAGTGTGTTCATCATGCTCTTATCCAGGTTGTGGAACCTGTTATGATGCGCGGCATGGATAAATGGTGCTGCGGCTCCATTAAGCAGCGCGGTGCGCATTATGGCGTAAGAGCTATTAAGAAGTGGATGAAAAAGGACAAGTCCGGCACAAGATACTGTTTGGAAGCGGATATCTACCACTTTTATGATTCCCTTCAGGCCGATGTCGTCATGTCCAGGATGAAGCAGCTTATCAAGGATCATGAAGTCCTTGACCTTATGCAGAGGATCCTGACAGATGGCGTCCAGATAGGTGCTTACTGTTCACAGTGGTTCGCAAATACCTTCCTGCAGCCGCTGGACCATGCAATAAGGGAACAGTTCAAGGCCTGCCATTATATCCGATACATGGATAATTTTACTATATTCTGTAACCGTAAAAGAGAAATTAAGAGGATCATGAAGTTTATCCAGGACTGGCTGGAAGCTCACGGCCTTAAGCTAAAAGGCAACTGGCAGATATACCGGACAGATAAACGCCTTCCGAATGCTTTGGGTTACAGGTTCGGAAGATCTTATACACTTCTTAGAAAACAGTCTCTTCTTACTCTCAAACGGCAGCTTCGGCGGTTCTATTTCCTTCGTGAACATGGCAGAAAAATCACAGTTAAGTTTGCGCAGGCTCTTATTTCACGTCTGGGCATGCTTACGCATTGCAATAATTATAGGTTTTACCAGGAACATTATCGAAAGCACACTTACAGGAACCTGAAGAACATAATAAGGAGCTGGCAGCTTTCACTTGTGCCGGCTTAAGGGGGATTATGGACGAAAGCGTAAGTATTATCATACAGAAGCAGGCAGAAACCATTGAAGAGCTGGCGGCTCTTAATAAAGAGCTTACAGCGCTGTTATCTCAGTATATGGCCTGCGATGAATATGAAAATAAGCTGAAAGAGATAGCTCCGGAAGCATTAAATAAATAAGTTTATTTACTTAAGGGGGGATCAAATGAATACAGTCATGTTATATTTCCAGCTTTTCCTGGCATTCTGCAACAGCTGCGTTATGATTGCAATGTTTATAAAGGTTTTGGGAAGGCCACATAACACACTGGATAAACGCATTACAACGCTTGAAGTTAAGGTTTCGGAAGTCGAAGAAAAGCTCCGGTTTGGAAACGATCACTTCCGCGCCCTGGATGCGAAGTCTGAAGTGTTTATGGAATGTATGCTGGCCTTCATTGATTTTGAAATAGCTTATTGCCAGAAGACCGGTTATGTGGACACTGAAGACATTAAGAAAGCAAAGAAAACACTTGTGGACTATTTGAAGAAGAAATGAAGAAAACCGGAATCGAAATATTGCAGAAATTTCATAAGAAGCCGCTGGATAACTTGAGCCTTTATGTTATCTATTGCATAGCCTTCTTTACAGTCTATTCCATAGCTGAATTTATTGTTTCGTCAATTACCGGAGTAAGCCACGACACACTTACAGAAGCTGTTAAGTTTTTCTGCGGCGGCGAAGCTTTTTTGTGCTGCCTATTAAAGCTTCTGAAGATCCGGAAAACCACTTAAGTAGGGGGGAATTATGACAATCGAACTATTTATCTTTCTTTTTACTGTAGGATCAACTGTATCTTCTCTTCTTACCCAGGCAATGAAGAAGAACCTTAAGACCTTATCCTGCAATATCATAGCGCTGGTGAATGCCGGTATTGTAGGCATGGGCGGAACAATTATGGCATATGTCCTTATGGATATCAAATTTACACCTAAGAACGTTGTCTGTCTTATTCTTATGACGTTCTGCCTGTGGATCGGAAGCACCGTCGGTTATGATAAGGTCCTTCAGACTATTACGCAGCTGAAAGGGGGCAAGTAGTTATGGCAGAGCTTTTCGGTATCGATGTTTCCCATCATAATGGCAAAATCGACTGGAAAAAGGTCCGTGAAAGCGGAAAGACCTTCGCGATCATGAAGGCCATGTACGAAGCACAGTCCCACAGGAAGGATGAAACCTTTGAATACAACTATGCTGAAGCTGGCAAGTATGGAATAGCCAGGGGCGTGTATATCTTCATCGCTTCGGCTTCCATGGGGGATCCTGAAGGGGATGCCCGGAGCCTTCTGAATCACTTAAACGGCCGTCCGCTTGAATATGGCATCTGGCTGGACCTTGAAGCAAATGTCGTAAGGACCAGGGGCAAGGCATACATCAGGGGCCTTGCGAACACTTATGCAAGGATATTCAGAGCTGCCGGATATTATGTCGGCATCTATTGCAACCGCGACTGGTATTTGAATGTCATTCATGAGGATCTGAAGAACAGCTTCGACTTCTGGATAGCCAGATATCCCAGGAATGATGTCGGTGCTTACAATGAATTCAGCAGCCTTAAGCCTTCCTACAAGATGGCTGTAGCCTGGCAGTATTCATCTAAGGGCCGTGTTCCCGGCATCAGCACCGTAGTGGACCTTGACGTAGACTACGACGGAATAATCAATCTTGTGCGCCCTGATCGGAAGACAAACGAACAGATTGCCCAGGAAGTTCTCGAAAACAAATGGGGAACTAAGAACACTGTTCCGTCCAGGAAAGAGCTTCTGACAGCTGCCGGATATGATTACGATGCTATCCAGGCGATAATCAACAAGAAGAAAAATGCTACTTAAGTAACTGCTTACGTAGTTTTTGATGGTATTATATTTATAAGGTCGCGCTTCGTAAGAATGTGTCTCCCCGTAGCGCATTCCGCTACAAGCCATCTGATAAGCCTCAGGGAAATGGTTACGCCCTGGGGCTTACTTTTTTGTCCTGGATAAGTAAATAAACTTATTTACTTACACGAAAAAGACAGCCCGGCCGTGGGCTGTCTTTTCACGAAGGTTTTTGAAGGAACTCTTCTCGTGGATCAAGAATGTTGTTCTATGTCTATTTTACATCATTTAAAACTGATAGCGACATTTCCGCGCTGTTTTCCCTAAAAATATCATTTTTGATAAATGTATCGCCCGAAAATTAAAACGCCTAAAAAGGGGCAAATTTTAACATATCGGACATGCGACCATGTACGCAGCTAAAATTTATGCCTATTGTTTTTAGCATTAAAACCATTACTATAATACGCATAAAATGATATAATAAGTTTCAAGAAGGATACTTCCCCTTTTTAAAGATGATTACAAAATTCCACTCAAAAGCACGCTTCCTCATAGGCGTGCTTTTTACGTTATTCGAAGCGCCAGTGTATTTCTACAGTATCATCTTTAAGAACTATCTTGCTGATCAAGGCAAAAAGGATAGCTCTTTTCTCTTCAGTGTTATCGCTTTCAAAAATCGTCCCTGCGTTATCAAAAATATCGACAGCTTCATCGAAGGATAATTCCGGCGGCTCCGGTTTATCATTCTTAAAGTCGGAAAGTTTCTCCGTGATAACATTCAGCCTTCCGGTAAGATCTTCCAGCTCTATACCGCCAACAGAATATAGGTCAATAAGCCTTGATTTTTGCTTTTCCAGGGACTTAATGGCTTTCCTGTGGTCAACAACCTTCCTGGGCTTGATAAGGTCCTTAATGGCGTCGTGATCAAAGGAAAGTTTAAGAACTTCATCGATGATCAGCTGGTCCAGGACCTTGACGTTATACTTCGGCGTTTTACATTTTGGCAGGAGTTTATGCCGGGGATCTCCGTCATGCCTTCTGTGGCAGCCATAATATTTATACTGATGGGACGAAACGACAGAAATCCTTCCGCCGCATTCACCGCAATAAGTAAGCCCGGTTAGAAGGTGGAAGGCCTTAAAAGGGTGCTTATGGATGGGATCATAATGTTCTGACTTAGCCTTCAGGAGCTGCTGGGCCTTATTGAATGTAATATCATCGATTATGGCATCATGTTCGCCCTTAGTAATCCCTTCGGTCTTGCTGGGAAGCTTCCCGATATAAAGGCTGTTACGAAGGACAGCTGATACAGCGGAAGCCTGCGCCCAGGAACTATATCTGTTTGTATAATTAGCGTGCATGTAGTCTTTTATCTTATGGATCGACCATCCGGCAAGGAAAAGCTCGAAGATCTTCCGGATCTGCTCAGCTTCATCTTCCCTGATAACCAGACGTCCGTTTATGTAATCATATCCGGTAGGAACATTGGATCCGGCACGCCACAGTCCTTTTTTGGTCCTTCCGCGTCGACCCAGGGCCATACGTTCTTTTATCTGTTCTCTTTCCAGCTGCGCAAAAGCGGACAATATTCCCAGCATGGCCATGCCCAGCGGCGTTGTAGTATCGAAATTTTCCCAGATAGATGCAAATTTACATTCCTTTTCCTGAAGAGCTTCTATAAGGTTCAGCATGTCCTTCTGGGACCTGGAAAACCTGTCTATCTTATATACCAGGACAATATCATAATTATCCGCCAAACTCATAAGCTCATTAAGCGCTGGCCTGTCGGCACTGGCTCCGGAGAATCCGCCATCGACATAAATTTTTACCAGGTTCCATCCGTGCATCTTGCAATATTTCTCGATGGCATCCTTCTGTTCCGGGATTGAGTAATTTTCTGTTTGAGATTCCGAAGAAACTCTTACATATCCTGCTACTCTCATTTAAACCTCATAAACCAAAATTAAACTAAATAGATCTGAATTATTATCATTAAAACATCATTCAAATTAGTGGAATATCGACACAGGGCTTTCGTTCAAAAAGCGTTTATCCAAAAAATTGCATATATTTTGACTAAATCGGTCAATACATCTTATTGACTTATATAGTCAACGTTTATATATTTCATTGACCTAAATAGTCAAAAATAAGAAACCCAGTATTCATCGTGCTTTCCTGCCACATAACCCCTGTTTTGAAAAATAAAAAAGGGGGGCTTTTAAATTTAAAAAAGGGGGGTTTTTTAATTTCAAAAACCCCGGTTATGAAAAAATAAAAACCGAAGAAGAAGGAGAAGAAGAATAAGAAGATGAATAAAAAGAGAGTGAAGAGAAAAACCACACACCCTAAAATCAAAAATCAAATTTTCTGGAAACTTCATCTTCAGGTTCCGGATCTCTGTTTTTTTACCCAGGCATAAGTGAACGCTTCGATAGCTTCCTGAAGTTTGTTATATTCATCGGCAGATAGTTTTATAGTCGTTCCGTCCATCAGCTTGATGAAATAAAATGCAACTCTGGGGGAAGGATCCGCTGTTGGATGGCCAGGCTCAATGATGGCGAGATCTTCAGAACCGTTAAGCTGGAAATAATCACTTGAAAAGAAACGGTCAAGACGTTCTTGCGTATGTTTCGATGGTTTTGAATTACCGTTTTTCCACTGACTTAAAGCAGAACGCGATACCTGGGCCATTTTTGCTACGGCATAATCAGTCAGGCCGTAGGAATCGCGTAGGTTGCAATACTCTTCATACGTCATAAAATTACCCCTTTGTAAAAAATCAATAAAAAATAAATTAAAAATTAGACTTGACGGAGTACATAAAGACGTTTATGGTTAGATATATAAACGTTGTGCACAAAACGTCTTGAAGTCTTCAAACGCAGTATTCAAGCATATTGTAGCACAATATAAACGGAAAATAAACGCTTTAAGGAATGAGGAAAATGTCAGTTACTGTTTACGACAACTACGCAAAAATCAGGGATGAAAACCACATGAGCGACTATTATGTGGGCAAGAAAACAAACTTCAACAGGTCAATTTTTTATTTCTGGAAAAAGGGCGTTCAGAAGCCAACACGCGAAAGCGTGGAGCGTCTGGCTGCTTTTTTCAAGGTCCCTGTTGAGTATTTCTATGAAGGGGTAGACGATGAAAAAACCAAAGATAGTTCATGTGCTAGCTGACGGATCCAGAACGGATTCGGTAGCCGGAAAAGTAATCCCGGCTGACAATGCAGCATATCAGGTTATTCTTAGCAGCAGATCTGCTAAGAGGAAGGAGAAAACAGCATGAAAAGAGTATGCAGGGGGGGCATTCTTTTAGTCCTTATGGGGATTTCATGCGCGGATTCCAGCAATATAATTCCATCGGTCATTTTACTTACTAGCGGCATGATCATGATGGGGGCCCAGCTATGTATGCAGCAGCAAGAGCTGTAATATTAGCACTTGCGATAAGCATTCTCCCCACCAACATACCGGCGCCGGAAGACGACGTGCCGGAAGATGTAGCTGCTATCTGCGAAAAATATGGAACTGAATACAACATAGCTCCGGAGCTTCTGGAAGCCATCTGCTGGAACGAAAGCAGGTTCACGGCATCAGCTGAGAACAACACCTGCAAGGGAATCATGCAGATAAACATTTCATCGCATCAAGCCAGGATGGAGAAGCTGGGCGTTACGGATATCTGGGATATCGACAGTAACATCCACGTAGGAGCTGATTACCTGGCGGAGCTGTTCGAAACTTATGAAGATGTCGGAGTTGTACTTGGCAGCTATCACGGAGAAAAAAACGCCGTATCAAAAGCCCAGAAGGGGCAGCTGTCAGCGTATACGAAAAGGATCTTAAAAAGGGCTGCTTATTATGAGCGGCTTCACGGCAAATAGGGGGAATTGCCAACATGGGGGAACAGTCAGAAGTATGCAAGAACTGCGCTTACGCAGTTCTTCGGGAAGATAAAGACAGAAAGCTATTTCACTGGTGCAGCCTGCGCTGCACTTATAATTTCGACGCCGGAGAAGACAAGAAGCTTCGCCGGGTGCCGTATAAATATAAACATGATACCTGTGAGCACTTCCTTCAGGCGGATAAGCCGCACGATGTTTGATGATGTCCTTTATGGTCAAAACGGCCTTGGAATTTATCGCAAATAAGCGGCTGCGGCCGCAGAAAGGGGGTTCACTGTATGGATCAGATTGCATTAGCCTTCCCTTTTGAGCCTGTGGCAAAGGGAAGGCCACGTTTCCGCGTGTGCGGTAAGTTTGTGCAGACTTATACGCCAGGGAAAACTAAACAGTTTGAAAAGCGCATAGCAGAATATTATAAAACGGCGACAGGAGCTGAGAAGTTCAAGGAAGGCGTGCCTATCGTCGTTTCACTGACCTTCGGCATGAAAATACCTATATCGCTTACTAAAAAAGCGAAGCAGGAAATGCTTGAAGGGGAAAGGCAGCATGTTGTCAAGCCGGATCTTGACAACCTTGCTAAGTCGGTTCTGGATGCGCTTAATGGTATCGCCTGGTATGACGACGCCCAGATCGTAGAGCTGCACATCGCAAAAAAATATGTGCAAAGTCCGCATATTTTTGTTTCAATACATGAGCTTAAGGGGTAAACACAATGAGTAACGGCAGAATAATCAAGCTTACAACCGGAAAACCTGACGACAGACCATTATTCGGCATGGATGCAGAGTTTTACCGGGAGATAGAAGAGCTTGAAGAAAAGGATAAGAGCAGATTCATTCTGGCTATAGTCGAATGTTCCTTCAGAAACGAGGAACCTGACTTTTCGGACAATGAAAAACTTGAAGAAATGTTCAGGAGATTTAAGGCCAGATCGGATGAATTATTAGCAGAGCTTAAAAGTGGGGGTAAACAATAATATGGCTGAACAACTGGAACGCTGTAGTTTTTTCAGGAATATCTTAGATTCGACAGAAGATCTTGACATGCAAACGAAGATGCTTGTTTCTTATGCCTGCCTTATGTATGGCCTTAACGGTGTAATCATCGAAGAGCTTGAAGAGAATAAGCTTGCAAAAGCCCTGTTCAAGGCACTTAAGGCAAATATCGATGTATCAAGGCAGTATCAGATAGATGGTAAAAAGGGTGGAAGGCCCAGGAAGAAGAAATCCCAGGAAGAAATCGAAGAAGTCGAAGAATCCGAAGATGAAAATGACATCACCGCACCGGCAGCAGAAAAACATGCAGGGGGGACTGATGTGATAAAACACGGCCAGCACGGCAACGTCCGACTTTCCGAAGAAGATTATAACACACTTGTCAAGGAGTACGGAAAAGAAGATGCTGACGAAGCAATAGGTTATTTAGATCACCATATCGAAACCCTGTCACCAAAAGACAAGAAGGCATACTTAGAGCGCAATCATCGGGCTGTTCTTGATGATTGGCCGCGTGATAAAGTCGAAAGACGGAAAGCCAGGCAATCAAAGGTCCGAAACTTTATAGATCTGCGTGGAATGCTAGTCCGGGAAGAGGACCATTCGCCAGACTACCTGGAAGAGCTGGAACGAAAATTAGTCGAAAATTAGGTGCATAAAACTGGCTTAAAATGTGCATAAAAAGGGAATCATGGGGTAAATGATCAGCTGCCTGTTTGGGGAATCGAGAAAGTGGGGAATTAATGCTCGAAGCAGAAAGAGACATGACGCTGGCAATTCCGTTCGACAAGGAGCTTGGGGTGTGTTGCCCTAAATGCCTGGCGATAGGAATAGGCACGCAGCTGAAAGAACAGATGCACTATTGCCCATATTGTGGGCAGAAGGTCAAGCTTGTGGCTACAGGAAGAGACTGGAACGAGCTTGTGAAGGACTGCATGAAGATTCCGGATGTAATGGATTCAAAAATCGTTACTACCGGGGTAACGATATCCGGATCCGGAAAGCCGGACCGATATATCGATGGAGTATATCTTCAGCGCCTGAAGGATTATAACAATAAACACGCCCAGATCGAAGGGCAGCTTAGTTTATTCTGATGGGGGATCACATGGGGGACAATGAAGATTTTGACATCTTGTCAGATTCTGTTCTAAAGCACCTGGAACGCATATATTTGATTCTGGCGCTTTCAGGGCTTCTTTTGATGATCATAGAGGTGCTTTCATGAACTGGGACTGTTCATGCTGGGCACACTACCCGAACGAATCACATAAGCATAAATACGAAAAGAGAATTCAGAGAGGTACACGATGGGGGCAAAGTATAGGGGACTTCTCGAAAACATGGAAAACGGCGTTATCTGTAAGGCTGTTGTCGGGGACTATATCATTTACAAAAAGTCCTGGCTTCAGGAACACCTTGACCAGGAAGTAACGCTGCTTAAAGCATACAAGGATTTCTGTGAATGCGTTGACATGGAGAAGTTCAAAGCTGAAAACAAGAATCTTCTTGAACAGCTTCGCAAACAGTTAAAGGGGGAAACATGAGCGAAAAAAAGCAGGAACAGGACATGCAGTTTAGCGACGGCTTCGTGAATGACGTTGCGAAGCTCTATGAAATGGCAGGCCATGGCGAAGGATATGCTACGGTCCATCTGCCGATAAGAGAAGGAAAAGAGCTTGTCGTGGATCTTATCTTCACGACTAAGGATGTTTAAGGGCCTGTGCCGGAGCTGCAGATATTTCATAAAAAGGCGGCGCGGCACGCACGGCGGACTGTGGGGCATGTGCTGTAAATCCAGGAACGATTTAGACCGGTTTGCTGAAACCGGGCAGCTTCGTCCGGCACGATGCAAAAGGACCTGTGACAGATACCAGCAGGAAGAAGGCTGCCGTTATGAATGATCAGAAACCAAAGAAGAGAAGTATTGCCCAGGAAGTGGATTTAATTATCAAGCGTGACCAGGCCATGAAACGCCAGAAGGGTAAACTGTCACCGGCATTTCTTAGACCGCCATATCAGTACACCAGCATCGAGAACAATACAATCGAGAGGATCCACGAAGACGACTGGCTTAAGTGAAAGGGGGAAAGCCTATGTTATCAGTTTCGGTTTATTTAAAGAGCGGAAAAGTTATCGATTCACTTACGGATCAGCTGAACCAGGGTGTCCTTATGCTCAGTTATGTCGATAAGAACGGCATCGCATACCGCATCCCGAACGACAGTATCGAATACATTGAATGTGAGGACGTAGATGATGATGAATACAACGAATAAGGTTCCTGAAGAGACAGTGAAGTTTATCGAAGAGCGCGTAGCTGAAGAAATAGCAGCTGCCAAAGAGAAGGTTCAGAAGGATCTGGAAGATCTGAAGAGGAATTATATTCCCAGGACAGATGTTGCAAAGTTCAAGGCCCATATCATCGAATATCATACCGACGAAGAAGGCCGGTATTTCAAGAACGCTTATATCCATGTCGAAGAGCTTGTGAAGCTTATCGATAAAATGCTGCTAAAAGGAGATCAGGAAGATGTCAAATTGTGAATACTGCGATGGCGGACAGGGGAACTATCCCAGCAAGACATTATGGCAGGAAAAGCTTATGTCAGTCCTGGAAACAGACATTGTGGCAGAAATGGCTATTTTTGAAAGCGATGTTCAGGGCGCTATGCTGCTATTAACTGTCGGGGATGGTGAAAGAGCTATCCCGATACATTATTGTCCGATATGTGGAAGGAGATTCAAGGAATGATAAGCATAGGAGCCTATTGTGCACTGCTTTTCGCTTTCGCGATGTGCGCTTTTTCCTTCTTCAGGATCTATGACAAGTATATTGAACTTCAGAACGAGAATATTCAGCTCCGGCAATCGATAAAAGAGCTGAAGGATTTCTTGGAGAAAATAAACGAACGGCAGGAATGAAAGTATGAAACTAATTGACGTTTTAAAAACTATAAGTGGCGACCTGTTTCCGCCCACTTTAGAGATTAAAGAAAATTGCATAGATACCAGGCCACAGTCGATTTATAAGGTTGCGATCTGCTTCATGTGCGAAGAAGAGACATGGATCACATGTAATATCCAGAATGAAATACTGATTCCGTGGTACGACTGCGAAGTACATGCTTTCGAGCCGGGAGAAGATTACACCTTGCAGATATGGCTTAAACATATTGATTATGTCCGGGAACACTGGCCACAGCATTTATGGATTGAGGAACAAGAAGATGGAAAATAACTGTGAACGATGCTGCTATTTTGAATTCTGTACCAGTAAGGGCAGAACAGAGACAAAAGACTGTGTTTATGGCAGGAAAGGAGAGGAAGAAGGGAACAATAATGGCAAGTCTTGAACAATTAACAATCGATATTCACATGAAGGCTACAGAGGATGCGGAAAAGTTTGTATTCGAAACAGTAAGCCCTTATGTGAATGATCAGCTTAAAATGATAATCACTAAGCAGGAACTTCTTGACGCCTTCAGAGCAAAAGAGAGACTTGATAGCCTGAAGGAGCTGCTTCGGAACATGGCACACTTTAACGGCCAGGTTAAAGCAGACTTCCTTCTGGAAATGTTGGAGAAAGAGGATGAGTAAAAGAGGACTTTTAGTAGGCGATACAATCCAGTGCCTGGACAAGGAAGATATGGTCCATTATTCAATGGAGCTTTCGCGGCTGGGCGTTGAAACAGATTTTATGTATGAAAAGGATGGAGAAAAGGGCTTATGGCTAGTAGTAACAGCAGTGAACCAAAATTAAGCAGACAAGAAGCAATTAAAGTATTGGAAATGTTCTTGTATAAACAGTGTAGTTTGGGAAGGACAGAGTTTGCTTATGATGCCGATACGGTATGGGAAGCTGTGAAAATGGCGGCGGAAAGCTTAAAAACAGACGAAGCCTATCAGTTGGAGTATGGGTCAACTACTAAGAATAATTTAGAAGTTGATTGCATAAGCAGACAGGCAGTGCTTGAGTTGATAGCAGATTATGATTTAGGCATGGGTCAAGTGGTTAAAGGTATTCATGCCTTGCCACCAGTAACACCACAAGAGCCAACAGACAAGATATTCACTAAGGCTGATCTTGATTCAATGGCAAAGGCAATCAATTTTGGATGGAAACTGCGAATAAATGAGATTTTTGCCAAGATAAGAGCCGAGATAGAGCAAGACGCATTTAATGATGTGAATGGCTCAAAATTTATATTTGTTAATCGAGTTAATCAGATTCTTGACAAGTACAAGGCAGAAAGTAAAGCCACAGGAAAGTGAGGTTCAGGATGATTAAGGCAGTACAGGATGAAAAAGGTGTAACTACCATGATGGTAGGTCCTGGCGAAGTGGTAGTTACGGAATTTCATGCGATTATGATGAATTTCGTTAAGATACTGCGTAAGCAGGGCGCCACGGATCCGGAGATAGAGCAGATGCTTGTAAAAAGTATCGTTACAGCTTTTGATGGGCTAAAAATGGAAGAACAGCTTAAGAAGGGCAAGGAATGAGCGGAAAACCGGAACAGAAAATCATAAAATGCAAGAAAATTGACGGAAATGTCAGCGATGCCGATGTGGTAATCTGCTACGGCGATGTTAAGGGCAATATCTCGAATTGCCAGTATGTTGTCTGCATCGATTCTGAGATTTCCGGCATCATCATAGGGTGCGAGAATGTGAGAGGATTTCCGAAGTAGCACAGGGGGAGCTATGAAGGTATATGTGAAATATTCGCCGGTGAAGCCTTATCTTCCGGTAGCGGTAGCTGACAGCTACAGAGAGCTGGCACAAATGATAGGAATAACTGAGCATTCGGTTCGCTGTTGCTTCTGGAAGAAATATAAGACTTTTGCGATCGTGGAGATAGAAGAGGATGAAGAAGTGTAGATATTGCAATTTCGTCTTAAGGCCTTCCGGAAAGGCCTTAAGGCTTAAGGACGATTCCGGAAATGACCTTTTAATGAAGATCATGCCGGCGGATCGGGAGCGATATGTCCTGGTAACAGGACATATCGTTGCCGGGCGCGTGCCTGGAAAGAAAATCTTCGAAGTGGGCATTAACTACTGTCCCATCTGTGGAAGGAAGTTATCAGAAAAGGAGTGGTAAGGAAACAATGGGAATAATGTGCAGGAAATGTGGCGATGTAGGCGGACCATGGACTTATGTTGAAGGCCAGGGCTTCATCTGCGACGATTGCCTGGGTGGGGGGGGTAAAAATGCAGCAGAAATATGAAAAACCACCGATAGGACTTCGGCCGCGTATCATATGGCTTAATGAGCGTGAAATGGAAATTACAGAAGCTATTGAACGATACCAGGAAGTCGGAAAAGAGGTCCCTGAAGTGTGGAGAATGGAACTTGCGTGGATAATGGCGCAGATGGCGCTGGAAGGGAATAAAATATGAGCGGCGGAAGCATGGATTACATCTGTTTCAAGCTTTCAGATGCAGCTGATTATATCCAGGATAAAGAGGTCAAGGATCTTACAAAGGACCTTGCGGATCTTCTTCACGACCTGGAATGGTACGAATCAGGGGACTACGGAAGGGACACTTACGAAAAATCACTTAAGAAATTCAAGAAAAAGTGGTTTACTGACAGCCGGAATGAGCGCCTGAAGAAGTATCTGAACGATTCTCTGGACGGCATAAAGTCGGAAATCGAAAATCTGCTAGGATAATGACGGATTGATGAATATTAATAATTAATCGAAATCGCGTTACATGGAAATTATTAATTCCAGGGGGTTATACACGATAAATTGTAAGTTTTGGAAGACCAAAATGGCATACGTTCAGAAATAGCGCGAATTGTACTAGAAAATTGATTTATTTTAAGATATAGCATCGAAGGGGGAAATGAGCCTGCGGCAGCAGGCGTTTTTGAGGGGACTTTCTTGTGGATCCACACAAGGGGGTAAATATGAACGTAAAGGAGCTGAAGCAGTTTTTTAAAAATGTAAGAAGCGAACAGGCAGAGATCCAGCAGCTTAAGGACCTTATCCAGCAGAAGGAAATGAGCCTTTACCCAAAGGCCATTACCTACGACGGCTTAAAAGTCCAGGTAAGCCCGGAAGACAGGTTCGCAAATGAATGTGCAGCTGTCGCAGATCTTCAGGTAGAGCTGGGGGCTTCCATAATGCGCCTTGCTAAGAAGCAGATACAGGCGGAGCAGCTGATCAGGAAGCTTGATGATTCGAACATGCGAAAAGTAATGCGCTATTATTACTTAACGACATTCGATGGGCAGCTTCCAACTTGGAACCAGGTTGCCATAAAAATGAATTACTACGAACGATACGTGAAAAAGCTGCATGGCAGCGCGCTTTTGGAGCTGTCAAGGATCCTTTTTGAAGAGGACCTGAAAAAAGAGGACACTTTATGACACTTTTATATGTGATATTCTGATATCGGTAAAAATGATTGTTTACCCCATGAAATTTTTACCGATTCCCTGTACCAACAGGCAAGAGCTGCCAGCGTATGAAGGACTACCACTAAGCCGGTAGTCCTTTTTACGTGCAGCAAAAGTAAGGAAATCCGCTGCGGATTATCCAAAGCGGCAACAGAATCTGCTGCGATATCGCAGCATAATGGGGTAGGGGGATAAGTATGGATAACAATACAGGCAGCAAAGAGCTTCACGACGGATGGCCACGTAAGCCTGGCTGGTACAAGTGCCTTGTCGATGGGGAGCTTGAAATGGATCTTAAGTTCTACGTGTGCCAGGTATCAATGAAGCCGCACTGGGTAGACAAGAACGGCGATTACATCGAGAGCATGGGCAAGGTACAGTATTACCAGTGATCACGAAGCAGTAATACTTACACAGGGAATGAACAAAAACGAAAAGCAGTTTTATAAATCAAATAAGTGGGTAGCCTTAAGAAACACAGCTCTTATCCGTGACAAGTACATGTGCCAGAGCTGCAAGGCAAATAACAGGATGGTAAACGCTACATGCGTACATCATATATTCCCTATCGAAAGATATCCTCAGTACGCATATGAAACATGGAACTTAATGAGCCTATGCGATAAGTGCCATGACGAAATGCACAATCATTATACCGGGGAGCTTTCAAAGAAAGGGATGTTGTTCCTTAGATCCATCGCGGCGATAAGGGGCATCAAGATATCCTGCAAGGAAGAAACGATTCTTGTCGTAGGCCTAAGAGGAACAGGAAAGACGACTCATTGCAGGAACATGATGGATGAGTTCAGTCTGGTGTATGACCTGGATGCAATAGCTGCAGCCTTCAGACTGAACAAACCTCATGAAGAAATCTTTAAGCCGGCGCGAAGAATGGCAAATGATTTCCTGAAGGGCTTCATCCAGAAGGCGCACGATTATGCACCGAAGATTTTTATTATCCGAACTGCACCATCGATAGCAGAGTTCGAAGATATAAATCCGGACAGGATTGTCTTCTGCATGACTGAGTATTCCTTCCGGGAAATGGACGACAGACAGAAGGCTATCAAGAAGCTGGACGATCTGATGAAGCACTGCGCCAGCAGGGGCGTGCCGGTGGAGACAATTTAAACTCCCCCCATAAAGAAACAAATGTTACGGAATTCGGGAA
>JAEIGA010007914.1_pt1 | contig 16136 bp, 10 predicted proteins | sample 9270691 | NCBI WGS metagenome assembly JAEIGA01 (sample SAMN17057246, study PRJNA624740) | gut metagenome | biome: biome; isolation source: fecal sample | host: Bos grunniens | place: China: Xizang | collected 2019
AATCTTCCACATCGTGGGGGATATGTATTCCTCAATGACTACTGCTGCCGAGGGGTGGAACTGTGCCACAACTCTGCTCACAACGCCTATTGCCAACTGTGGGAACAGACCAATCAGAATGATACATGTGGCGGGGATACCCATTGCAGCAATACGCAGGTTGTCCACCTCGGTAGATTCGGCAACATGGTGATGGCGTGGCGCGCCGAGGAAGATGGTGCTGTATAGTTTGGTGAATGCCAGCACGACAACTCCTCCGATGAGTGCCAGAGCCAGCAAACCGCCTGCGGCATATATGGTGTTCACGCCCTCGCGTATGCTGTTGAGCATGCCCAGATATATCAGAAACTCACCAACGAAACCGTTTAATGGCGGCAGGGCGCATATGGCAATTGTGGCAATGAAGAAGAGTATCGCCGTGACAGGCATATGCTTGGCTACGCCTCCGAAGTTGTCAAGTAGCGTGGTGTGCATCTTTGAGTAGATGTTACCCGCACCAAAGAAGAGCAACGACTTGAAGAACGAGTGATTTATGGTGTGCAGCAATACACCGCACAGAGCCACGGTTGCTACCGCATTGTTACCCGCAGCCTGTGCCAGGGCCGATACGCCCAGACCTATGAATATTACACCTATATTTTCAATGCTTGAATATGCAAGCAGACGCTTGGCATCGTTTTGCAGTGCTGCCAGAATCACGCCCCACAAACCCGTAACGATACCCACCAGCAGGATTATAAGTCCTATCGTGTGCAGCTCGTGAGAATCTACCACATACCACAACGTGCGCATGACGCCATACACTCCCGTCTTAATCATCACACCCGACATTATAGCCGACACGTGTGAAGGTGCTGCGGGATGCGCCTCGGGTAACCATACGTGCATGGGGAAGAGTCCCGCTTTCATGCCGAAGCCCAGCAAAAATAGTATGAATATAGGTAGTGTACGACCACATGAGAAGCATGCTGCCAGGTCTGCAAAGTTGCCTGTGCCACTTATCGAAAATATGCCTGCAAAACCAGCTACCAGCAGTACGAAACCTATGTGCATCATAATCAGGTAGGCCAGCGCAGCACGAAGCACCTGCTGTCGCTCGGCATCAAATAAAATGAGCAGGAATGAAGCAATGGTCATCAGCTCCCAGGCAAACAGGAACGAGAATCCGCCACTTGACAGAACCACCAGCACCATGGATATCACCAGCACCACCAACGCCGTGTAGTGAAGCGAGATGTGTGCCGATGATTTTTTATCAAGGTAGTGCTCCAGATAACCGCGCGAGTAAAGCAGGGTGGCTATGCCGGCAATGCCTATGATTAAAACAAAGAGTGCCGACAGAGAGTTCATATGCAACGACTCGGCTCCAAAGAAGGGGCTCACTATCGGGAGCAGGCTTAACTCCTCTCCTCCGGCCAGAACACTTATGGCAGGTATTGCTGCCGCAGTGGCAAAGAGTGATGTGGCAGCAAAGGCCACCCACATCTTCCATCGCAAGGGCGAGAGAAATATGGCCGCTACTATCAGCGTGAGGACCACGAGTAATGAGATGTAAAACATCGTAATCTTAATTTGTTGTTTATAAACCGTTTATGGTTGCAACCATGATTGTTGCGGCAACAGCTGCTGTCTCGGTGCGCAGGCGTTGTGTCCCCAATGAGATAGGTTGAAACCCGTTTGCGACTGCAAATTTAATCTCTTCGGGCGAAAAATCTCCTTCCGGACCTATTAAAATTAAAACATTTTCGTTTTTCTTAATGGCTGCCGGCAGAAAAACTCTCTCGCCAAAACTCTTGTCGCAGTGGGCAATGAATTTTTGTCCATGGAAAGGAGTCGTTATAATCTGCTTTACGGGGGTTAATTCATCAAGTTGTGGGTGGTATGCCTTGAGTGACTGTTTGACAGCAGAGGTGATGACACGCAATTCGCGCTCGTGCTTTATGCTGCGTCGCTCACTATGGTCGCACTCGATTGGAATAAAGCGACTTACGCCCACCTCGGTAGCCTTCTCAAGGAACCATTCAAAGCGGTCGATATTCTTTGTCGGAGCCACCGCCATCGTAAGCGAATAGGGTAGTTTTTCATACTCTGTAAATGTCTCGACCACCTCCACAGTGCAGTGATGCTGATGCGCCTCCACGATACGGCAGCGGTAGAGATTGCCGTTGCCGTCGGTGATGAAAAGCTGGTCACCGACACTCAAACGTAACACTCTGACGCAGTGCTTTGACTCCTCCTCGGCCAACGTATGCAGGGGTGGAGTGATATTAGGTGAATAAAATAGTTGCATAACTTGGTGTTAAATATTATCTTTGCAAAGATATTAATTATAAATTAAGGAATGAAACGCTTTTTATGTTTATTCGCATTTGCGATGATGTTTATGATGAATTTTTCTTGTAGTAGGAATAAAATCGTGAGCGAGAACCCATTTTTTGAGCCCCAATGGGATACACCTTATGGAGCTCCGCCCTTTGACCGGATTAGGACCGAGCATTTTCAGCCCGCCTTTGAGCAGGGTATGTCGTTGCATAATGAGGAGATTGAACGCATAGTAAACTCTGAGGAGCGACCTACCTTTGAAAACACCATTCTGGCATACGACAATTCGGGCGAGATGCTGTGGCGTGTGGTTACGGTGTTTGGAATGTTGTCGGCTGCCGATACCGACGAGCAGATGCAGGGTCTCTCGGCCGAGATATATCCGGCGCTTGCAGCTCATAGCGATGCTATTTTAATGAACGATAAGCTCTTCGAGCGAGTAAAGAGGGTGTATGAGAGTCGCGATGCCGAGGGCTTGGTGGGTGACGAGAAACGCCTTACCGAGAAGATTTACAATGATTTTGTACGCTCGGGAGCCTTGCTCTCACCCGAGGATAAGACTTCGTTGCAGCAGATTAATGAACGCCTGTCGGTGCTGGGTGTTGATTTCGGTCGCAACCTGCTTGCTGAGACCAACGCCTACCAGCTCTTCCTAAAACATGAGGATGTTGAGAAATTGCCTTCTGCTGTCCAGGAGTCGGCCGCTGCGGAGGCAAAGGCTGCGGGACATCAAGGTGAGTATCTATTCACGTTGCACAAGCCCAGCATGTTACCTCTACTTACCTATTGCGAGAACAGGGAGTTGCGCGAGCAAATATATAAGGCCTACCTGAAGCGTGGCAACAACGATAATGAGAACGACAACAAGGCCATCATTTCCGAGATGGTCAGCCTGCGATGCAAGAAGGCCAAGTTGTTGGGCTATGACTCTTACGCCCACTATGTTACCGCCGATGAGATGGCTCAAAAGCCCGAGGCTGTGTATGAGCTGCTTGAGGGCGTGTGGACACCTGCGCTCGCACAGGCGAAGGCTGAGCTGGCACTTATGATGCCTCTGTTCAAGCGAGACAATAGTATGGATGCAACGTTTGAGTCGTGGGATTGGTGGTACTATGCCGAGAAGTTGCGTGAGCGTGATTTTGATCTTGAGGAGGAGCAGGTGCGTGAGTATCTGTCGTTGGATAATGCCAAGAATGGAATTTTCTTCCTTGCCAATCGTCTGTTTGGCATCACGTTACGTCCTTTGCGTGCCCCTATGTACCATAAGGATTGTGAGGCGTATGAGGTGCTTGATGGTGATGACACTCCCCTCGGTGCGCTGTATTTTGATTTCCACCCTCGTGCCAGCAAGCAGGGTGGTGCTTGGTGTGGTACCTATGTTGACCAATCCTACAAGGATGGCAAGCGTGTGCCCCCGGTGGTCAGCATAGTTTGTAATTTTACGCCTGCCGTGGGAAATTCGCCCGCATTGCTCTCGATAGACGAGGTGGAGACCTTGTTTCATGAGTTCGGTCATGCCCTGCACAACCTATTTGCCGATGTCAAGTATCGTGGTCTGGCAGGTGTTGAGGGCGACTTTGTGGAGCTGCCATCGCAGATTATGGAGAATTGGGCATTCTCGGAGCCTATGCTCAAGCAGTATGCAGTGCATTACCAGACAGGCTCTGTTATGCCCGATGATATGATTTCGAAAATACGTAAGAGTGCCACCTTCAACGAGGGCTTTAATACTACCGAGTTGTTGGCTGCGGCATTGTCGGATTTTGATATTCATGCAGTTGAGAATCCCGAAAAGGTTGATGTTGTGGAGTTTGAGCATAAGTCGCTGGTGGGTAATCGTGGCCTGATTCCACAGATTGAGCCTCGCTACCATTACACATACTTCAGCCACATCTTTGACGGAGGTTATTCGGCCGGTTACTACTTCTACATTTGGGCCGAGGTGCTCGATAAGGATGCGTTTCAAGCTTTTGTTGAGAGTGGCGATTTGTTTGACCGTGCTACGGCCGAGCGTCTGCGTGGTGAGATTCTCTCGAAGGGTGGCAGTCGTGATGGTATGGATATGTATCGTGCTTTCCGTGGCGCAGAACCCGATAAAACAGCCATGCTTGTTGCCCGAGGTTTGATGCAGAAGGAGGTAGCCGAGGAGGAGTCAGATTCAAATCAGACGATAGTACGAGTAGATACTCGCGAGCAGGCTCGCCAGCGTGCCGAGCGTTCACGTCAGGAGCGAGAGGCTGCGCGTGCGGCTGAGGCTCAAGCAGATTCGATTAAAGTAAATGAAGGAATAGAATAGGAAATTATGAAAAAAATTTTTTTAATGATGACATTCAGTGCATTGTTGGCAGGTTGTGGCGGTGAGCAGATGCCCGTTGTGGAGCTTCCTGAGATTGATACCACTAATCCCCTTTTGGCGGAGTGGGACACCCCTTATGCTACACCTCCGTTTGACAAGATTAAGATAACAGACTATGAGCCTGCAATTGAGACAGCCATTGCTGTATCGAGAGCCGAGGTTGAGGCTATTGTGAACAATCCCGCCAAGCCTACATTCAAAAACACGGTGGTGGCATTGGAGTTGCAGGGTGCGTTGCTTAACCGCATCCTGGGTCTATTCTACAATCTGCGTGAGGCCGACACATCGGACGAGATGGATGCCATAGCTCTGCGTATTCAACCCAAGCTTACCGAACTGAGTAACGACATATCGCTCAATCCCAAGCTCTTCGAGCGTGTGAAGAAGGTTTACGAGGGTTCTCGTCTGGGATTAAGCGATGTGGACGAGAAACTGCTTGATGACTGCTATAAGGGTTTTGCCCGTTCGGGAGCTTCGCTCTCGGATGAGGATAAGGCTTTGTATCGTGAGTACACAGCTGCCTTGTCGGAGGCGACACTGCTCTTTGGTCAGAATGCCTTGTCGGCAACAAATGCCTTTGCCATAAATATCACCGATGCAGGTAAGGTTGCCGAACTGCCCGACTTTGTCAAGGAGGCTATGGCTGCCGATGCTGCGGCACGTGGCGAGAAGGGGTGGACGGTGACATTGAAGGCTCCCAGCTACATCCCATTTATGACATATTCATCACAGCGCAATGAGAAGGAAGCGCTCTATCGCGCCTACAATAGTCGTGCTTTGGGTGGTGAGTTTGACAATACGGCTATCATATGCAAGATTGCCGACCTGCGCCTGAAGATTGCCCGCCTGCTGGGTTATGATACCTATGCCGACTATGTGCTTGAGGAGCGTATGGCAGGCAGTGCCGAGAGTGTAAACACATTCCTTGATGAGCTGCGTGAGGCGACCTTTGATTATGGCAAGAAGGATTATGCTATGATTAACGACTACGCCCACTCGCTTGGTCTTGAGGGTGATGTGATGCCCTGGGATTGGGCTTATTATACCGAGAAGTACAAGTCGGAGAAGTATGCTATCAATGATGAGCAGGTGAAGCCCTATCTGAAGCTCGACAACGTTATCAAGGGTGTGTTCATGGTGGCCGAGAAACTCTATGGATTGCAGTTTGTGCCAAATGAAAATATTGCGGTGTATCACCCTGAAGTTAAGGCTTATGAGGTGCTTGACCGTGATGGCGAGTTCCTCTCGGTGCTGTATCTGGATTTCTTCCCACGTGAGTCGAAGCGTTCAGGTGCGTGGATGACCGAGTTCAGGGGAACGAAGATTGTTGAGGGTAATGAGATACGTCCTTTGGTGTCGCTTGTGATGAATTTCACCAAGCCAACCCCAACCACACCTTCGTTGCTTACCTTTGACGAGTTTACCACCTTCCTGCATGAGTTTGGCCACGCCCTGCACGGCATGCTGGCAAAGGGTGAGTATGAGTCGCTGAATGGAACGAGCGTATATCGTGACTTTGTTGAATTGCCATCACAGATTATGGAGAATTGGGCTACCGAGAAGGAGTATCTCGATATGTGGGCTGTTCATTACCAGACGGGTGAGCCTATCCCCGCCGAGTTGGTTGAGAAGATTGTTGCATCAAAGAATTTTCTTGCAGCATACAGCAATCTTCGCCAGCTCTCGTTTGGCCTTTCCGATATGGCATGGCATACCCTGGTATCGCCATATAAGGGTGATGTTCAGGAGTTTGAGCGTGAGGCTATGTCGGCCGTACAGGTAGTGCCTACGGTTGATGGTACAGCCATGTCACCAGCTTTTACACACATCTTCTCGGGAGGTTATGCCGCGGGATATTACGGCTATAAGTGGGCCGAGGTGTTGGCTGCCGATGCCTTCTCGCTCTTCAAGGAGAAGGGAATCTTCGATGAGCTGACAGCCCGTGCTTTCCGCAAATTGCTGGAGAGCGGTGGCCAGCGTCACCCTATGGAACTCTATGTTGAGTTCCGTGGTCATGAGCCACAGACCCAGGCTCTGGTTGATGCTATGGGATTGAAGTAATATTAACTAACCTAAATAAAATCATTATGAAACAAATTACAAAGATTATGTTTGTTGTGGCGGCTGTTTTGGCAGTTGCCACATCGTGCAAGCAACCAACTGCTGGAAATCCCATCTTCGAGGGCGATTATGCCGACCCCGAGGGTTTGGTGTTTGGTGACACCTATTGGATTTATCCAACCTATTCGGCTCCATTCCATGAGCAACTTTATTTGGATTGCTTCTCGTCAAAAGACCTTATCACATGGCAGAAGCATGAGCGTATCATTGACAATACACGCATCAAGTGGCTCAACAATGCTTTGTGGGCACCCGCAGCGTTGGAGAAGGATGGCAAGTATTACCTCTTCTTCAGCTGTAATAACATCCAGAACAATGAGCAGTTGGGTGGTATCGGTGTAGCTGTTGCCGACCAGCCACAAGGACCTTTTGAGGATTTGCTGGGCAAGCCGCTCATCGACTCTATTGTAAACCGTGCGCAGCCTATCGACCAGTTTGTTTTTAAGGATACAGACGGCACATACTACATGTATTATGGTGGCTGGGGCCGTTGTAACATGGTTAAGATGGCCGACGATTTCAAGAGCATTGTCCCATTCGAGGATGGCTCAATGTATAAGGAGGTTACACCAAAGGGATATGTCGAGGGCCCATTCATGTTCATTCGTGATGGCAAGTATTACTTCATGTGGTCAGAGGGCGGCTGGACAGGTCCCGACTACCGTGTTGCTTATGCCATTGCCGACTCACCATTCGGTCCATTCGAGAGCAAGGGTGTCATTTTGCAGTAGGACCCCGAGGTCGCTACGGGTGCAGGTCACCACTCTGTAATGTATAACCCCCGCAAAGATCAGTACTACATGGTTTATCACCGTCGTCCACTCGGCTCAACAAATGGTAACAATCGTGTTACTTGCATCGATTTGCTGGAGTTTGACCAGGAGGGTAACATCTTGCCTGTGAAGATTACATTTGAGGGAGTAAAGCGTGCTAAACTGTAAATTATTAGACTTATGAAAAAACATTTGTTATTTGTGATTGTTGCTGTATTATTTGCGGGGACTTCGTATGGTCAGAAGAGTGCTGGCAATCCCGTATTTGAGGGCAACTACGCTGATCCCGAGGGTGTGATTTTTGGCAAGACCTATTGGATTTATCCAACCTATTCGGCACCATTCCGTCAGCAGCTTCATTTCGACTGCTTCTCATCAAAGGATTTGGTTAATTGGACAAAGCATGAGCGCATCATCGACCAGTCAAGTATCTCATGGCTGCGTCTTGCCTTGTGGGCACCTGCTGCGTTGGAGAAGGATGGTAAGTATTACCTCTTCTTCGGCGGTAACGATGTTCATCAGGGTGAAGTAGGTGGTATTGGCGTAGCCGTTGCCGACCAGCCTCAGGGTCCTTTCAAGGATTTGCTTGGCAAGCCACTGATTAACGACATCGTGAACGGCGCACAGCCTATCGACCAGTTTGTGTTCCAGGATAAGGATGGTACATACTACATGTACTATGGCGGTTGGGGTCACTGCAACGTTGTAAAGCTTGCCGATGATTTCAAGAGCATAGTTCCATTTGAGGATGGTACAATGTATAAAGAGGTTACGCCAAAGGGATATGTTGAGGGTCCATTCATGTTCATTCGTGATGGCAAGTACTACTTCATGTGGTCAGAGGGTGGCTGGACAGGCCCTCACTACCGTGTGGCTTATGCCATTGCCGACTCTCCATTTGGCTCATTCGAGCGCAAGGGAGTTATCTTGCAGCAGGATCCCGAGGTTGCTACCGGTGCGGGCCACCATTCGGTGATATACAATAAGAAGAAGGATCAGTATTACATTGTTTACCATCGCCGTCCACTTGGTTCAAACGATGGTAATAACCGTGTTACCTGCATCGATGTCATGGAGTTCGACAAGGATGGCAACATCCTGCCTGTGAAGATGACTTTCGAGGGCGTGAAGAAGGCTAAGCTGTAATCCGAAGATCGTTTTATAATATTTTTAGGGCTGAAACTGAAGAATAATATCTTTGGTTTCAGCCTCTGTTTTGAGAAAAATACTTATATTTGTAAAAATATATTTGTATGAAAAAATTGCTGTTTGTATTTCTGTTCTGTGTCATGATAGCTTCGTGCGGGTCGCAGATAAAGAAGATTGAAGGTGCGCCCCAAATCGTGCAGCCTGAATATTTTACGCTGAACGTTAAAAATGTATATCCTCATAGTGTTGATAGCTATACGCAAGGCTTGCAGTATGTCGATGGAGTTCTGTGGGAAGGCACGGGCGAATGGGGTGAGTCGAGGTTGCAGAAGGCTAATCTGGAGAGTGGCAATGTGGAGGTGCTTGTGAATCTGCCCCGCTCGGAGTTTGGTGAGGGTATCACGGTGTTGGGTGATAGGGTTTTCCAACTTACATGGACAAACGGCATAGCCCACGTCTATGACTTGCAGGGCAAGCGCTTGAAGGATTTTCGTTATGCCGGAGAGGGCTGGGGGCTTACAAGTGATGGCAAGAGCCTTTATATGTCGGACGGAACGTCGTACATCTACCGTATCAATCCCGAAACCTTCAAGCGTGAAGAGAAGGTGACAGTAACGCTCCGTGGTGAGGCGGTTGATTATATCAACGAGCTGGAGTGGATTGATGGCAAGATATGGGCAAATGTATATACTACCGACTATGTCATGATAATTAATCCCGAAACAGGCGTTGTCGAGGGTGTTGTTGATTGTCGTAATCTGCTCGGTGAACAGGATATGAGCGAGGAGACCGATGTGCTGAACGGCATTGCATACGATAGTGTGGGTAAACGTATTTTCCTCACGGGAAAGCGTTGGAACAAGTTGTTTGAAGTTGAATTAATCAAGCAGTAGGATGGAGTTTCAGAGAGTGCTTAAGCGTAAGATATTGGTGCTGGATGGTGCTATGGGCAGCGAATTGATTGCACAGGGCCACGATGGAGCATTGGAGATGTTGAATCTTCATAAGCCCGAGGTTGTGCAGGCTCTGCATGAGGCATACCTGAAGGCGGGTGCCGACATCATCACCACCAATACCACATGTGCCGATGCGTTGTGCCTTGGTCAGTATGGCTTGCAGGAGCGTTCCTACGAGTTGGCGCGAGTGGGTGCCGAGTTGGCACGCAGTGCCGTGGCAAAATTCCACACCTCGGAGCATCCACGTTTTGTGGCGGGCTCGGTGGGCCCCACGTCGCGCAACCTCTCGCTTGCCAATGACACATCGGCCGAGCAACTTGCCGAGGTATATGCTACGCAGATACGTGGCCTTATAGATGGAGGTGTGGATGTGATTTTGGTTGAGACTGTCATGGATGCCGAGAATGCGAGGATTGCCATTGAGCAGGTCCGCAAGCACTCCGAGAGTATGCCGATATTGCTCTCGGCCACGCTCTCACGCCTTGAGGGTAGGGTTGCAAGCGGAGCAACCATAAAAAAGTTCCTTGAGCAGATACCTATGTCTGCCCTCGCAGCCGTGGGATTCAACTGCTCGATGGGAGCGAAGCAGATGGAGGTGGCGGTGCAGACTCTTGTGGCAGAGTGTAAGCTTCCCATCATCCTCTATCCGGCACTTGGCAGGCAGGGTGAGAGCCCTTCGCAGTTTGTCAAGCCGCTTGACCGCCTGTCAAGAGCTGGGGTGTTGAACATAGTAGGAGGTTGTTGTGGTACTACGCCCGCCCACATCGAGCATTTGGCTCGCTCGGTGGCTCGCTGGCGTCCACGCAAAACAGAATAGTTATGGATACAAGAGAATTTCGCAGAACGCTGCATGCTCATCCCGAACTTTCGTTTGAGGAGCATCACACAGCGGCATTTATCTCGGAGCAGTTGTCGCTCTTGGGTATTGAACATAGGCCTATCGCCAATACGGGTGTTCTGGCTCGCATTGAGGGTCGCCGAGGTAATCTGAAACGGTGCGTTGTGCTGCGTGCCGATATTGATGCACTTCCCATATGCGAAAAAACGGGTGTGGAGTGGGCCTCAAAGATTGACGGCGTGATGCACGGCTGTGGTCATGACTGTCATGCGGCGATACTCTATGGCGTGCTTAAGCGTTTGCAGGCGAATCCCGATTTTGAGGGTACGCTGCTGGGCGTGTTCCAGCCAGGTGAGGAGTGTAATCCGGGTGGTGCCAAGTATGTCCTGGAGGAGGAGCCTTTCAAGGATTATGATGTTGTGGCGGTCATAGGTGAGCATGTCGATGCCGACTTGGAGGTGGGTGAGATAGGTTTCTGCCCGGGCAAGTTTATGGCTTCGACCGACGAGCTGCACTTCAAGGTGCGTGGTGTTGGAGGGCATGCCGCCATGCGTTGCCGCATCAAGGATTCGGTGGTTGCTATCTCGGACCTTATCATGCGCCTCAATGCCTTCAACAGCGATGACTGTGTGGTGTCGATAGGCAGGGTTGTGGCCGAGGGTGCTACCAATGTCATTCCCGACACAACCATGTGTCAGGGTACGATGCGTACCTTTAGCGAGAAACTGCGTGAACGTGTGAAGGATATGATTGTGAACGTGGCGCACGAGATTGAGTATAAATATGATGTTGAGGTAGAGGTGGATATACGTCACGGTTATCCATGTGTTGAGAATAACATACAGCTCACCTATGAGGCTATGCTTCTGGCCGAGAGTCGTGGTTTCAAGGTCATGGATTTGGATATGCGTCCCACGGCCGAGGATTTTGGATATTACACACAAATTTACCCTTCGATATTCTATCGTCTGGGCGTAGGTCAGGCATCGGGACGGTCGCACACGGCAATGTTCCTGCCCGACGAGAGGGCACTGGATGTGGGCGAGGAGTTTATGTATCAGTTGGCGTTGAGCATCTTGAATAAATAAGTTATGGCACAAAGAAAGAGAAAGGAGTCGCGCGAGAAGTCATCACGCACAGATTCCATGAGCCTTAGGTCGGCTTTTATTGTGAATATGTTCAGGGAGTTCCCCGACAGGGAGTTCTCGTTGAAGCAGCTGGCTTCAGCATCGGGCGGCAATAACAAGGAGGGTCGCTATATGGTGCGCGACATCGTGGAGGCACTTGTCGAGGGAGGCGTGGTGGAGCGTCGCAGCCGCGATAGGTTTCAACTCTCGTCATCGCAGTTACCTCATTACGAGGGCGTAGTCGATTTGGCGGTGTCAGGTGCTGCCTATGTCAGAGTCGAGGAGCTTGATGCTGATATATATGTGAATCAGCGTAATACACGTTGTGCTCTGGATGGCGACAGGGTAGAGGTTGTGTTGCAGCGTCAGCCACATCGTGAGGGTGACAATCCCGAGGGAGCCATCACTCGTGTGCTGGAGCGCAGCAAACGTCAGTATGTGGGTGTTGCCGAGGTCAGCCGTGCAGCTATATTTGTGCGTCCCGACTCACGTAAGTTGCAGATGGATATCTTCTTCCAGCGTAAGTTGTATCCCGAAGTGAAGGATGGTGATAAGGTTGTTTTCCGCATTGAGGATTGGCGTGAGGGCGACAGGTCACCACGTGGCGTTATAGTTGATGTGTTGGGCCGTCAGGGCGATAACGATGTTGAGATGCACGCCATCCTGGCAGAGTACGATCTTCCGTATAAGTTTGAGGAGGAAGTTGAGTTGGCAGCAAATGCCATCTCGGCACATATTGACGAGACGGAGATTGCCCAGCGCAGGGATTTCCGCGAGGTGACGACCTTCACCATTGACCCTGCCGATGCCAAGGATTTTGACGATGCGTTGTCCATTCGCAAACTTGAGGATGGTTTTTGGGAGGTAGGTGTTCATATTGCCGATGTAACGCACTACGTACGTCCCGACTCGGTTGTTGATTGCGAGGCGCAGGAGCGAGGTACATCGGTCTATCTGGTCGATAGAACGGTGCCTATGTTGCCCGAGAGGTTGTGTAATGAGCTTTGTTCGCTGCGTCCCAATGAGGAGAAACTGTGTTTCTCGGCGGTCTTTAAGCTCAATGCCGATGCAGAGGTCGTGGATGAATGGTTTGGTCGTACGGTGATTTTCTCCGACCGCCGTTTCACTTATGCCGAGGCGCAGGCCCGCATCGAGACAGGCGTGGGTGATTATGCCGATGAGATAGGTTTGCTGAACGACATGGCGCAGAAGATGCGCAGCCGTCGCTTCAAGGCGGGGGCTGTGAGTTTTGAGCGAGCCGAGTTCAAGTTCATCCTTGACGAAAAGGGCAAGCCGCTGGGCGTATATACCAAGGAGCAGAAGGAGTCAAACCAGCTTATCGAGGAGTTTATGTTGCTTGCCAACCGTCGTGTCGCAGAGTTTTGTTCCTATCGTGAGGTTGCAGGCAAGCGTGTGCAACGACCAATGGTTTACCGTGTGCATGAAGAACCCAATGAGGAAAAACTCTCGCGTTTCCGCGATTTTGTGTTGAAGTTTGGCTATCAGTTCAAGGCCTCGAAGGGTCGCTCTGTGGCGAAGGCTATAAATAAACTCGTCACAGAGGTTAAGGGTCGCCCCGAGGAGAATGCCATCCAGTCGCTTGCTGTGCGCAGCATGGCGAAGGCGTTTTACACCACCGATAATGTGGGGCATTATGGTCTGGCATTCAAGTACTATACCCACTTCACTTCACCCATACGCCGTTATCCCGATATGATGGTACACCGTCTGCTGGCCCGCTATCTTGCAGATGGCAAGTCGCCCGATAAGCGCGTGCTTGAGGGGCAGTGTGTACACTCTTCCGAGCGTGAGGTTATTGCATCAGAGGCTGAACGTGCATCCATCAAGTACAAGATGGCCGAGTTCATGAAGGATAAGGTTGGCGAGGTGTTCAAGGGCCATGTCTCGGGCATGAGCGAGTGGGGTATTTATGTCGAACTGAACGATACCAACATCGAGGGTATGGCATTTCTCAGGGATATTGAGGATGACTACTACTATTACGATGATGCCCGCTTTGAGGTTGTAGGTCGAGTATCGGGTCGCCGCATAGCCTTCGGTGAGGAGGTGTGGGTGCGTGTGAAGGGCGTTGATATGCGCCGCCGCACCATTGATTTTCAACTTATTGTAAGCAAGCGACGATAGATGAGGGCTGAGGAGATATTTGCACGTGCCAGAGCGAGGGCTACGCTCACCGCCGAGGAGGCTTATTGGCTGTGGGAGGAGGCTCCACTCGAAAAGTTGGCTCAAGTGGCCGATGAGGTACGCCGTGAGGTGGTGCCCGATGCCGGTGTGGTGACGTGGCAGATAGACCGTAACGTCAATATTACAAACGTCTGCATCTCGGGTTGTAAGTTTTGTAATTTCCACTGCAAACCCCACCAGGTTGAGCGCGAGTTTATAACCTCAATGGAGGAGTATCGTCCCAAGATTGAGCGAATGCTGGAGCTGGGAGGTGACCAGCTACTATTGCAGGGAGGTCTGCATCCCCGTTTGGGCGTGGAGTTCTACGAGGATTTGTTTCGCCAACTGAAAAGTGAGTATCCCCAGGTACGTCTGCATGCGCTGGGTGCGCCCGAAGTAGCTCATATTGCGAAGGTTAGCAGCCTTTCTGTGCGAGAGACCTTGGAACGCCTGGTTGCTGCCGGGCTGGACTCGCTGCCCGGTGCCGGAGCCGAGATTCTGGTAGATAGGGTACGCAAATATATCTCGCCCGCCAAGCCCGGTGTGCGTGAGTGGATAGATGTCATGCACCAGGCGCATGAGATGAATCTGCCCACCTCGGCAACGATGATGTATGGTCATGTGGAGACTGTACGTGAGAGGGTGGACCACCTGCTTGCTGTGCGTGATTTGCAGGCCCGCTGCCCCGAGGGGAATTGGGGCTTTGTGGCATTTATCCCATGGATATTCCGTTCTGAAGGTACACTCCTAGAGGCTGAGGGCGTCGTGACACATTTCTCTCCGCTGGAGTATATCCGAATGATTGCAGTTTCTCGTCTGGTTCTCAATAATATAGACAATATTCAGGCGTCGTGGCTGACGGTTGGTAAACGCACGGCGCAGCTGGCACTGCACAGCGGAGCAAACGACATGGGCTCGATAATGATTGAGGAGAACGTGGTTTCGAGTGCCGGGGCACACAACTCTTTCGATGCTGAAGGAATACAGAATGCCATCCGTGAGGCGGGTTTCAGACCGCAGTTGCGTGACCAGCTCTACCGCAAAAGAGAGTATTGCCAGGGTAAAGAGTAATAAATTTATGCTAAAACGTCGCTAATTAATTAAAATTAATTACCTTTGCACTCCGAAATCGGATTAAAAGAGAGAAAATCGAATAAAATATAACGAAGAGACTATGAAAATTACAAGAGAACAACGTGAAGTGGGTACCTCAGTTTTGAAGGTAGTCGTAAACGAGCAGGATTACAGCGAGGCAGTTGACAAGATGTTGCGTGAGTACAAGCGCAAGGCTAACATCCCAGGATTCCGTCCAGGCATGGTGCCAATGGGTGTAGTACGCAAGATGTATGGTAAGGGTGCCATTGCTGAGCAGTCATACAAGATTGCATCAAACTCTGTATTCGAGTATTTGCAGAAGGAGGGTATCGACTATGTAGGTGATGTGATTCCATCGGATGAGCAGGGTGATTTCGATTTCGAGAACAACACCGAGCACGAGTTCATGTTTGAGATTGGTGAGGCTCCAAAGATTGAGCTTGAGCTTACAAAGGAGGACAAACTCACCTACAACAAGATTAAGGTTGATGCACAGATGACCGAGGGCTACAAGGACAACTACCTGCGCCGCTATGGCCGTTTGGTGGAGGTTGAGAGTGTAGCCAAGGATGAGGCTTTGACCGTAGCTTTGGATAACGGCGATATTCAGGTTGATGACGCTTACGTTGGTCTTATCTCGATGTCAGACGAGGAGCGTGCTGCGTTCCTGGGCAAGAAGGTAGGCGACAAGATGGAGGTTGATGTAAACGAGCTTTACAAGTCGGCATCACAGCGTGCTTCAATCCTTAAGGTTAAGGAGGAGGAGTTGGAGTCAATCAATCCTAAGTTCACTTTGGAGATTAAGCAGATTCGTCAGTTTGCTAACCCTGAGCTTAACGAGGAGTTCTTCAAGATGGCATTCCCAGCAGGTAACATCACATCTGAGGCAGAGCTTGACAAGTACCTCGCAACAGAGATTGAGACTGAGCTTGGTCGTGAGGCTGACTACCTGTTCACAATCCGTGTGCGTAACTTCTTGATGGAGAAGGCAGCGTTGCAGATGCCTGCAGAGTTCCTGAAGCGTTGGTTATATGTAATCAACGAGGGTAAGTTCTCGAAGGAGGATATCGAGAAGGATTTCGATGCATTCCTTCAGATGTTCACTTGGAACTATATTCAGAAGCATTTCATCCAGACCTACGAGTTGCGCGTGAGCGACGAGGAGGCACAGGCCGAGGCTAAGGAGTTCGCAAAGGCTCAGTTTGCACAGTATGG
>JAEIGA010007915.1_pt1 | contig 16135 bp, 13 predicted proteins | sample 9270691 | NCBI WGS metagenome assembly JAEIGA01 (sample SAMN17057246, study PRJNA624740) | gut metagenome | biome: biome; isolation source: fecal sample | host: Bos grunniens | place: China: Xizang | collected 2019
AACACGAGATAATGTTGCCATTTCTCTTGCTGTTGTTGTGTTTAATTCGCTGTATCCAGAAGTTTCTATAAAATGTGTGTTTTTTAATCCCAAAGCTTTTACTTCATCATTCATGCGTTGAATAAATGGTTCCATACCGCCACAAATATATTCAGCAATTGCATAAGATGCGTCATTCCCTGAACAAACTGCAAGACCTAATAATAATTCTTCTAAAGTAACTGTTTGATTTTTCCCCAGGAACATTAATGATGAATGAGGAGGCATATTACAAGCCCAAGTATTTTCTGGTAAAGGAACAATATCTTTTAATGATACAGTTCCTTTTTTTATTTCCTGAAAAACAACATACATAACTGCAATTTTTGTCATTGATGCAGGAGGAATAATTTCATCTGGATTTTTTTCGTAAAGAATATTTCCATTTGCCATGTTTATAACAATTGCAGATTTTGCACCAATATCTAATTTTGCAGGAATAGTTGTGTATGGCAATTGTGTTAATATTTCGTTTTGTTCTGAATAATTATTGTTTAAAAAATCATTTAATTCAGTTTGTTGTTGCAAAGTTAGTGGTTCAACTACAGAATTTTTTCGTAATTGGATAGCTCTAATTCCAACTGTGACAAAATACACAGCAAAAATAGAAACAACAGATGCAATAATTATTTTTTTTATATTTAATTTTTTCACGCTATTTTCCATAAATATATAAGTTTGAATTTATAAATTATATTTTTGCAGCTCTATTTAACAAAATCATGTCAGCTAAAACAATATTTGTCATAGCTTCCACAACAGGAACAATTCTAGGGCATAAACAAACATCGTGTCTTCCTTTGATTTGAAGTTCTGTGTTTGTGTAGCCATTTTCTGTTTTGGAAATTGCATTTTGAACTTTAAAAATACTTGGAACAGGTTTTACTGCTACAGAAAATTCAATTGTATTTCCGTTAGAAATTCCACCAAGAATTCCGCCTGCATTATTTGTTACAAAATCAACACCGTTTTCACAAGCCTTTGCAGTATCATTATTTGTGCTGCCAAACATATCAGCAACATCAAAGCCTTTTCCAAATTCAATTCCTTTGATAGCTCCAATAGAAAGCATTGCTTTTGCAAGTTGTGCATCAAGTTTATCAAATACAGGTTCTCCAAGTCCTGCAGGAACATTTGTTGCAATACATTTTACAATTCCTCCTGCACTTTCACCTTGGCTTCTTAAGTTTTCAATTGCTTCTTCCATTTTTTTTGCAGCTTCATTATCTGGAGCTCTTAATGGGTTTTGATTAATTTCTTCAAGATTTGTTTTTGTTATTTCAATTCCGCAAGCTTTTGTTGTAAATGCGGTAACATTAATGTTGTAAAAATCTAAAATTGCTTTTGCAACTGCTCCAGCGGCAACACGAGCTGCAGTTTCTCTTCCAGATGAACGACCGCCACCTCTGTAATCTCTAGTTCCGTATTTTGCGTCGTAAGTAAAATCTGCGTGTCCAGGACGGAATGTAGTGGCTAAATTTCCGTAGTCGTTAGAATGTTGTGAAGTATTATTTATTACAATTGCAATTGGAGTTCCTTGTGCAATACCGTTAAACACGCCAGAAAGAATTTCTGCTTTGTCAGGTTCGTTTCGTGAAGTTACAGAAGCACTTTTTATTCCATTGATTGCTGCTCCTGGGCGGCGTTTGTCTAATGCTTCTTGAATTTTGTTTATGTCAATTGGAATTCCTGCAGGACAACCATCTATTATAACACCAAGTGCTTTTCCGTGGCTTTCTCCAAAAGTTGTGATTTTGAATAATGAACCGAATGTGTTTCCTGCCATTTTTTATTCCTTATTTAAATAGTAATTAGTGAAATAACAATAACATAAAGATTTTTTTTTGTGAATGTAATTGAAAGAAATTACTATATATTTATATTTGACTATTTTAATTTTATTGAATATTTTCTATAAAAATGGCATACTTACACAAACTTAATATTTGAAATGTATTTTTTGGAGGTTTTATGACAATGTTTAGGGGTGCTTTTACAGCTTTGGTAACACCAATGTTAGAAGATGGATCTGTTGATTATGGCGACTTCCGTAAACTTGTTAAATCTCAGCTTGAAGGTGGAATCAATGGTTTAGTTCCTCTTGGAACAACTGCAGAAACACCAACACTTGAAGAAGACGAAGAAGACAAGATTATTGAAATTGTTTTTGAAGAAGTTCGTGCTTTTGAAAAAGCAAATAATAAAAAAATCCCAATTATTCTTGGGGCAGGAAGCAACTGTACAAAAGATGCTGTTCGCTATTGTGAAAGAGCAAAAAAAGCAGGAGCAGATGCAGTTTTAGTTGTTACTCCTTATTACAATAAGCCAAGTGATGAAGGAATTTACCGTCATTTTGAAGCAGTTTCAAAAGTTGGAATTCCTGTTGTTGTATATAATATTCAAGGTCGTACAGGAAGAAATATTGAAACTTCTTTATTAGAAAGAATTGTTCAACTTCCAAATATGGTTGCTGTAAAAGAAGCAAGTGGAAATGTATCTCAGATGATGGATGTAATTGCAAAAATTAAGTTAAAGAATCCTGATTTTGCAGTTCTTTCTGGAGATGATAGTCTTTCACTTCCTTTGATTGCAGCTGGTGGTGACGGAGTTATTTCTGTTGTTTCTAATATTGCTCCAACTGCAGTTACAAATCTTGTTCAGAGTGCATTAAATGATGATATGAGTAAAGCTCGTGAACTTCATTATAAATTGTTGCCTTTCTTTAAAGCTGCTTTTGTAGATGGAAATCCTTCTTCTATAAAATACGCAATGAGTACAAAAGGAATGATTAAGCCTTGTGTTCGTCTTCCTTTGGTTGAAGTAAAAGAAAGTGCAAAAAGTGTTATTGAAAACGCACTAAAAGAATGTAATTTATAATTAAAATAAAAAAGGAATATATTATGGAAAAAATAAATGTTGGTGTTTTAGGCGCAACTGGAATGGTTGGTCAGCGTTATATCAAACTTTTGGAAAATCATCCATGGTTTGAAGTTACTTATGTTGCAGCAAGTCCTCGTTCAGCAGGAAAAGCTTACAAAGATTCTGTTGCTAGTCGTTGGTTAATAGGTTCTGATATTCCAGAAGGTGTTGCAAATCTTATTGTTCAAGATGCAAATGATCCAAAAGCAGCTATCGGAAAATGTAAATTTGTATTCAGTGCTTTGGAAATGGATAAAGATGCAATTAAAGCTCTTGAAGCAGCTTATGCAGAAGAAGGAATTCCTGTTGTTTCTAATGCAAGTGCAAATCGCTGGACAGAAGATGTTCCAATGTTGATTCCTGAAATTAACTATGCACATCTTGATGTAATTGAAGCACAGAAAAAACATCATAATTGGGATAAAGGTTTTGTTGCTGTAAAACCAAATTGTTCATTACAGACATATATGATGCCAATTTTTGCTTTGCAGCAAGCAGGTTATCCAATTAAAAGAATGGTTGTTACAACATTGCAAGCAACAAGTGGAGCAGGTTATCCTGGTGTTCCATCTTTTGATATGATTGATAATATTGTTCCATACATTGGTGGCGAAGAAGAAAAAACAGAAAAAGAATGTTTGAAAATTCTTGGTTCTGTGCAAGATGGAAAAATCGTAAATGCTGCAGGTCCTTTAGTTTCTGCAACTTGTACACGCGTTCCTGTAATTGACGGTCACACAGCTTGTGTAAGTTTGGAATTTGATTTGCCAGAAGATAAAAAACCTTCTCTTGCAGAAATCGAAAAAGTATGGACTTCATTTAAATCTGTTCCACAGGAATTAAAACTTCCTTCTGCTCCAGATAATCCAATTGTTGTTCGTCATGAAGAAAATCGTCCACAGCCTCGTCGTGACCGTGAAACAGAAAAGGGAATGGCTTGTGTAATTGGTCGTTTAAGAGAATGTCCTGTATTTGATGTAAAATTCGTTGCATTAAGCCACAATACAAAACGCGGTGCTGCAATGGGTGGTATTTTGAATGCTGAATTATTAAAAGCTAAAGGTTTCTTTGACAATCTTTAGTCTATAAAAGAATTAATTAAGCCTAATCAGAGTAAATCTTTGGTTGGGCTTTTTTTTTAGGTGGAATTTTGTGAAACTTTGGACACTTGTAGAAAATACATCTTGTAATGAAAATCTAAAAAACGAACATGGATTAAGTTTTTATATTGAAACTCAAAAGCATAAGATTTTGTTTGATTTTGGGCAAAGTGATATTTTTTTAGAAAATGCTACAAAATTGGGAATTGATTTGTCAAAAGTTGATATTGCAATTTTATCACACGGACATTATGACCATGGTGGTGGAATAAAAAAGTTCTTGCAGATAAATTCCTTTGCAAAAATTTATATAAATAAAAACGCATTTAATCTTCATTATAACGGAACAGAAAAATATATTGGTTTAGATTTGTCTTTAAAAGATAATGAACGATTTATTTTTGTTGATGATGAATTAATTATTGATGAAGAATTATCTTTGTATTCTTGCAATAATGCACAAAAAACTTTTCCAATAAATCCGTATGGATTAAAAGTCCGTGAAGAAAATAATTTTATTGATGAAGATTTTATTCATGAACAATATTTATTAATAGAAGAAAATAATTCAAATAAAAAGAAAATTCTTATAAGTGGATGTTCTCATAAAGGGATAATAAACATCCAAAATTGGTTTAATCCTGATGTTTTAATTGGCGGATTTCATTTTATGAAAATTCCAATTGAAGCAGATGGCTCAACAGAATTAAAAAATTATTCTAAAATCCTAAGTGATACAAAAACCAATTTTTATACATGTCATTGTACTGGCGTTGAACAGTTTGATTTTCTAAAAAAAATAATGAAAGAAAAATTAGAATATCTATCAAGCGGCAGTTTTTTGGAAGTGTAGTAAAGGAAGGAATAATTGAAAAAAGTTTTGTTAATTTTAATGTCAAGTTTATTTGTGATTAACAATTTTGTTTTTTCTGAAGAAGTTTTAAAATCTTCTGAACCAGTTGAAATAAAGGAAGTTTATATTGCAAATGAAACTACGGTTAGAAAATCTTTTATTACTTATGAAGAATTATTAAATGATATTGATTTGTTTGTTTATTATGTAAATACAGGTTATGTCGGTTATGATTTTATGAAGCAAAAAGGTTATGATGAAAATAATTTTAAATTATTTTTTTCAGAAAAGTATAAAAATCAAACTGAAATAAATACAAAAGATATTGCTTTTGATATTGCCAACCAACTCTCAGGTTTTGTGACAGATAGACATTTTAGCATACATGGAAGTTTTGGAAGTGGAGCAATAAATCTTTGTGAATCAGCTTTGTTTTTTTATACAAATACTTTTGTTGAAAAAAAAGGAAGTGAATATTTTGTTTTTGAAACCGATATTTCAACTTTGAAATTTGGAGAACAATATACAGGCACAGAAGAAAATCTCTTTTATTATCCTGCAAAAGGGAAAAATATTTATAGACTTGGTGTAATTAGTCATGATAAGCAGGAAAAATTTGATTTTAAGTTTGAAAATAAAACTGTACCTTTGAAAGTTTTTGATGATGGTTGTATAAGTTGGACTCCATTAATGAAATATCATGAAATAGAAACTGTGGATTCTGTGTATATAAGTCTTTCTTCTTTTGTGTTACCAGAAAAAAAATCTAAATTTAGAAAAGGTGGTGTAATAGTTTTAGAAAAATTTGCAAACATCGGTAATAAATGGCGCAATAAAAAAAACATTATAATTGATTTAAGAAGTAATACTGGAGGTCGTGATTCATATGGTGAACATGCAGTTTGGTCTTTTACTAATTCTAAAGAGATTCCACTTTCAGAAAAAAGTCATGAAAAAATGGGTAATTTTATTTGCGAAAATTACTTAAAATATACAGTTGTTACTTCTCCAACGACAATACAAGCACATTTAAAATTATTTGATACTACTGGTGAATTAGAAACAAAACATGGAAAAGAAATGTTAAAAAGTTGGAAAAAAAATTCAAAGAATCCTAAAAAGAATATCTATGTAAAAAAAGATGCAAATCAAACAACTGTTAAAATGTTTTTTAATGGAAATATCATATTCCTTATTGATAGAAATTCTATGAGTGCTAGTGAAAATACAGTATTTATGGCCAAAAAAATGCTAGGCGAAGACAAAGTAAAAATTATTGGTGAAAAATCCGCCGGTTGTGCAGAATATTGGGATATTATGAATTATTTACTACCTAACAGTAAAATGTCAGTTTTGTTAGGTTCAAGAAGGAATGAATATTTGCAAGATTTTTCTCAATGGCATGGAGATTGTTATGGTATTTATCCAGATTATTGGTCAATTGGAAATGATTTAAATGAAACAATATTCCTTGTGACAAAAGATAACGAAATGAAATTAAAGTTATCAAATATTGCCAATAGATTAATGTAGTGGTAAGGAAAATTTTATGAAAAAAGTGTTGATGATGTTATGTTTGTATGAGATTCCGAAATAAATTCGGAATGACGATGCTTCCTTTTATTTTAGGAGAAGTTTTTATCCTTGTCTTCCTCGTCTTTGACAATTCTACTAATTCTATGTAAAATAACATATTACACAGATTAATTAAAATATAAAAACGTATTTGGGTGGGAAAATGGCATACGTAAAAAATCTCTTTGATCAGAATTTTATTCAATATGCAAGTTATGTTATTCGTGATAGAGCAATTCCAGAATTAGTTGATGGTCTTAAACCTGTTCAAAGAAGAATTCTTCATACTTTATTAGAAATTGATGACGGTAGAATGCATAAAGTTGCAGGTGTTGTTGGTGATTGTATGAAAATTCACCCACACGGAGATTCATCTATTGGTACAGCTTTGGTTAATCTTGCTAATAAAGAATTATTTATCGAAAAGCAAGGGAACTTTGGTAATATGTACACAGGCGATAGTGCATCTGCTGCCCGTTACATTGAATGTCGCTTAAAACCAATTGCAAAAGATATTATTCATAATCCAAAAATTACACAGTATGTTCCAAGTTATGACGGAAGAACAAAGGAACCTGTTGTTTTTAGAGCAAAATTGCCTTTAGTTTTAATTTTAGGTGCTGAAGGAATTGCAGTTGGAATGAGTACACAAATCATGAGCCATAATGTTCATGAAGTAATAGAAGCAGAAAAAGATTGTTTGCGTGGAGAAAATTTTCAGTTATTCCCTGATTTTGCTACAGGTGGGTTAATAGACTGTTCAGAATACAAAGACGGTTTAGGAAAAATTGTTACTCGTGCAAAAATGGATACGAGTGATGATAAAAAAATTGTAATTACAGAATTGCCTTATGGTTCAAATACAGAAGCTTTAATGGATTCAATTGAAAAAGCTGCCCGCAACGGAAAAGTTAAAATTGCATCCATTAATGACTATACTTCCAAAAGCGTAAATATTGAAATTAAACTTCCTCGTGGAGTTTATGTAAAAGATGTTGTAGATTCTTTGTACGCTTTTACTGATTGTGAAAAAACAATTTACTGTAATTTGCTTGTTATAAAAGATAATATGCCTGTTCAAATGACAGCAACACAAGTTATTGAATATCATTCAAAACAATTAGTTGGTGTCCTAAAAGATGAATTGGAACTTGAACGCGCTGAATTGCAAGACAAACTTCATTTGCGTACTTTGGAAAGAATCTTTATTGAAGAACGCATTTACAAAGCAATTGAACAAATGAAAACTGAAGCAGCTGTAAATAAAGCTGTTCGTGATGGATTTGTTCCATTTAAGGCGGAATTGCTTCGTGAAATTACAGATGAAGATATTGAACATTTGCTTCGTATTCCTATTAGAAGAATTTCTTTGTATGACATTAATAAAAACCGCAAGGAAGTAGAAGCAATTAACGCACGCTTAAAAGAAATTGCAAAATTGTTAAAAAATCTTGTTGCTTATGCAATTTCATGGCTTGAAGGAATTCAGAAAAAACTTGATTCAGAATCAATTAAGCGCAAAACAACATTAACAAATATTCGTACAGTTGATGTTAAGAGTGTTGTAAAACGCGATACTCCATTAAAATATGATGAAAAAAATGGTTATCTTGGAACACAAGTTCCTGGTGGTGTGGAAGTTTTAAAAATTACTCCATTTGACAGAATTCTTTATGTTCGCAAAAGTGGAATTTATTCTATTACAGAAGCTCCTTCAAAAATATTTGTTGGGCCAGAAATGCGTTATTGTAATTTTGCTGACAAAGATACTTTATCAAAAGTATTATTCACCGTAATTTATCGTGACCCAGAAACTCAGTATGTATATGTAAAGCGTTGCAAAGTTGGTGGTTACATTATGAATCGTGACTATTTCTTTGCTCCAGACGGAATGGAAGTGCTTCATGTTGATTCACGAAAGAATTTTACATTTACATTGAATTATGTTAAAAAGCCACGGGTAAAAGTTTTATCAGAAAAATTCAAAGCGCAAGATTATCTTGAAAAAGGCTTAAAAGCCCAAGGAACAAGAGTTGTAGCAAAAGAAGTTCAGTCTATAGAAATTCAAGAAGAAAAGTCAGACAAAACTTCGGAAAAATAATTGCAATATGGATATATTAAAAGAATATATTTCTACTGAATTAATTATAAAAAATTCTCGTTTTTTGAATGAACTTTTTCCATGTAGTGAACAAAGTGAAGCTCGTGGAATTATAAAAGCGCAAAAACAAAAATACGCAGATGCAACACATGTTGTTCACGCTTTTGTGTTGGGCCTTTCTGGTGAAGTTTTAGGCATGAGTGATGATGGTGAGCCTTCTGGAACAGCGGGGCATCCTGCACTTGATGTATTAAAAGGAAAAAATTGTACAAATCTTGTTTTAACTATTACTCGTTGGTTCGGCGGAACTTTACTTGGAACAGGTGGACTTGTAAAAGCTTATGGAGATTGTGCAAAATCAGTTTTGCAAGCAGCAACAGAAAACAATTTATTAATTCCTTATGTAGAAAAAAAAGAATTTGCTTTTTCCGCTGATTACACTTTATATCAAATAATAAAAAGAATGATTCCAAATTATAACATTAGTGATGTTGCAGAAGAATTTTCAACAGATGTAAATGTTTCGGGATTAATTTATGCAAGTGAATATGAAGAATTTTCCGCCCGTTTAAAAGATTTAAGCAACGGACGGATTTTGATTTAATTAATTTGCTTTAATTTATTTTGGTTGGATTGTAAGATTTACAAGCCATTTTTCTTTTTTAAGCCAGAAATAAGCAATTAGTGTTTTTGCTACATCGCTAAGTTTTACAAGACCATAAATTAAAACAGGTCCTAAATTTGTAAATGCAATTAAAACAATCATTCCTACTATGAATAAAATATTTGCAACTGTATCGCAAATTACACCCATAGCTGTATCGCCTCCTGTTCGGGAAATGGAATATTGTCCATTTATATAAGCCCAAAGTGGAAGATATAAGGCTGCAACAATAACTAAATCTCTTGCAATAATTTGTGCTTCCTGTGTAAGGTTTTTGAATGTAACAGGAATTAATATTGTAGTTGCAAAACCAATGAACATAAAAATTGTTCCAAAAATCAATGCACCGTTTAATATCCAGTTTTTTAATTTTCTTGCTTCTTCAATTTTTCCAGCCCCAAGTTCTTGGCCTAAAATAACGCCAGAAGCAGTAACAATGCCAGAAAAACAAATAAAGAATAAATTTGCAATTACAAAACCAGCTGCCATTCCCGAAACAACTTCAGCGCCACCTCTTGTGTTGTACAACGCATTAGAAATTGTTTCTGCCAAAGCCCAAGTTAATTCAGAATATAAAATCATTGCAGATTTTTTAAAAATTGAAATGAATAATCTAAATTTTACTTGCAAAAAGGTTTTAATTTTGAATAAAAATTCAGGTTTTTTGATTGCTGCGTATACAATAAACATTGCTAATTCAGCAAAGCGTGCAATAACAGTAGCGTAACCAGCACCTGCAACTTCAAGGCGTGGTGCACCTAAATTTCCGTAGATAAAAACCCAGTTGAAAAATGTATTTATTAAAGTTGCAATTATAGAAATTACAAGTGGTGGTTTTACAATTTCAATTTCGCGCAATGATGATGCAATAGCTTGGGAGAAAACCATAAATAGCCATGATAATGCAACTGATTTTGAATAAATAACTGAATAATCAAGAATTATATTTGCATCATTGTTTGTTGTAACCATTAAGTTGAACAAAGGTCTTGGTGCAATAAAAGAAAGTATTGTATATGAAATACCGATTAAGCCGCAAACAATCAATTTAAATTTGAATGTTTGTTCCATTCCTTCTTTGTCTTTTGCCCCTTTGAATTGTGACATGAAAATTCCACCAGAGGCGCAAATTGTATTCATTAAAACTAAAAAAACAAAGTTAATTTGTCCTGCAATATTTACACCAGACATTTTTATGTCGCCAAGACCTGCAACCATAAAATTGTCAACAAGAGATACTAAGTTTTGAATTAATAATTGTGCCATAATGGGAAGTGCAATTGATAAAGCTCTTTTGTAAAATGTTGCAGTTCCTAAGTATTTGTGATTATTCATATTGCTCTCCAAAAAGTTTCTTCTTATTACAAAATATATGAATTAATTTTTTATCATATATTGTTAAAAAAGAAAAGGGACGCCGAATAAGTTTTTTACTTACTGGACAGTCCCTTTTTGTAAAACAGATTATAAAATTAGTCTTTTACAAATTCTGCTTTTAAGAAGTCTAAATCAAGTTCAGGGTAGAGTACATATTTTGAAAGTAATGCGTTTACGCGTTTTTTACCTTCTTCTTCTACTGCTGCATCAATTTCGATTTTACCTTTAGCTGGTTTTCCTTCTTTTGTAAGGCCAGGTTTTGTTCCTTGTAAAACTAAGTTAATGATTGAAGCAATTTCTTTCATATCTTCTTTTGTCATTCCCAAAGTTGTTACAGCAGGAGTTCCAACGCGGATTCCAGAAGTCCACCATGGACCGTTTTTGTCAAATGGAAGAGCGTTTGCATTAAGTGTTACACCACAACGGAACATTGCTGCTTCTGCTTGTTTTCCTGTAAGACCAAAAGTTGTTGTATCAATAAGCATTAAGTGGTTGTCAGTTCCGCCTGTTTGCAATACCATTCCAAGTTTTTGACATTCTTCAGCAAGAGCTTGTGCGTTTTCAGCAACATTTTTTGCCCAATTCTGGTAATTTTCTGAACGAGCTTCTTTAAATGCAATAGCTTTTGCAGCCATAATGTGTGGAAGTGGTCCACCAAGAACCATAGGACATCCTTTGTTTACGCTGTCGCTAAGCCAGTCTTTACAAAGAATCATAGCACCACGAGGTCCTCTTAATGTTTTATGTGTTGTTGTTGTAACAATGTCAGCCCATTTTACTGGATCGTAATCACCTGTGAAAACTTTTCCTGCAACTAAACCTGCAAAGTGAGCCATATCTACCATTAATACTGCTCCACATTTGTCAGCAATTTCACGGAATCTTTTGAAATTAATTTTTCTTGGATATGCTGAATAACCTGCAAGAAGAATTAAAGGTTTTACTTCCATTGCTTGTTTTTCAATTGCATCATAATCAAGCAAACCTGTTTCTCTATCAACAGTGTAAGGATGGCTTTCGAACATTTTTGCAGAAACATTCATTTTATATCCGTGTGTAAGATGTCCACCACAGTAATAATCAAGTCCCATAAGTTTTTGATTTCCAAGTTTTGCTCTTAAAGCAGCCCATTGTTCATCATTCATATCATTTGCACTTTTAAGGCCTAATTCTTCAATTGTAGGAATTTCAATTTTAGCGTTAAGAACAGCCCAGTATGCAACAACATTTGCATCACAACCTGCGTGTGGCTGAACATAAGCATAGTCTGCACCAAATAATGCTTCAGCTTCTCTTGCTGCTGTCATTTCTACAGAGTCAACATTTACACATCCACCGTAATAACGATGTTCTGGATAGCCTTCTGCATATTTATCTGTTAAAAGATTTCCCATTGCAGCCTGAACATTAAGGGAACAATAGTTTTCACTTGCAACTAATTTTAAGTGTGCTCTTTGTGTTGCTAATTCTTTTACAACATCAGCGGCAATTTCAGGCCCAACTTCTGCAACTTTCTGAAGATTTGCAACATAAGCTGTCATTGCAGCGTTTGGTTTTCCGTTGCATGATTCTAAATATCGTTCTAAAGGTGTAGACATAAATTTTCTCCTATAAAAAGTCAATGAGTAAAACATCAGTTTTAGGAATTGACTTTTTAGTTGTTTCGCAATGAAATGAGAAACAACAGTAAATAGTAAAGTTTGCAACGCAAACTTTGAGTAGATAAAACTGACGAAATTTTAGGCAGTTTTATCTTACACTCCTATAAAAAGTCAATGAGTAAAACTGACGAAATTTTAGACAGTTTTAATAATACGCAATACTAACTTAACGGTAATATATTTTCAAGTATATTTAATAAATTTAATATTTGTTAATTTTTTAGCAACACTTGAAGTTTTTATTCAGTTAGAATAATATTTTTTCTATGAGTACAAAGATTTATATAGGAAATTTAAGTTTTTCCACAACAGAAGAAACATTACAAAATAAGTTTGAGTCATTTGGAACAATTGAAACCGTATCAATTATTCGTGATAAAAATACACAAATGTCAAAAGGTTTTGGCTTTGTAGAAATGGAAGATGAAATTGCTGCAAATAAAGCAGTTTCTTCACTTCACGGAACAATGATTGATTCAAGAAAAGTTAGAGTAAATATTGCAAGAGATATTCAAAATCGCCAAAAGCGTGATTAATAATGTTTGATGTTTCTAACTTTTTACAATTTATTTCTCCTCAGTGCGATAGAAAATCATTTATCATAAATTATTTGCGTAACAATGGTGTAAAAGCTGTTGTTATGCCCATTGAAAATAAGAATCATATTTATGTTGTTTTCCCAAAAGAATCGTATAATTCTTCCTATAAAATAAAAACAGTTTTAATTCATTATGATAGAGTAGAAAATAGCCCAGGTGCAAACGACAACAGTATTGCTGTTTTTTTAGCAATGGAATGGGCATGTAGATTAAATAAAATTACAGATTTTCATAATGTTCGTCTTATTTTTACAGACGGAGAAGAATTAGCAGAACAAGGTGTAACTTCACAAGGCGCATATAGTTTAGCGTCAGTTTTTAAAAGATTAAAAATTACAAATGATGATGTTTATGTTTTTGATTGCGTAGGGCGAGGAACAATTCCTGTAATTTCTGATTGTATTATTCCAAATTCCGCCACAAAATTATTTCAAGAAAAATATTATTCATTAAAAAATCGCACACACACATTATTGCAATCCGTCTGTGAAAATGTATATTTTCTTCCTGTTTCATATAGCGATAACGGTGGATTTTTAGCTTGCGGAATTCCTGCTGTTGCAATTACATTTTTGCCAACAGAAGAAGCAACATTATACATTGAAAATTTAAAACAAAATCCAGAATTAAAAGAATATGTTATGAATAAAAAAAATAAGGAATCAAAAAATCTTGAAAGTATGCTTCCACACACATGGAAATTATTTCATACTCCCAATGATAATTTTGATTCCCTTACAGAAGAAAGTTTTTATCTAATGGAAAAAATATTAAATTCCTTAGCGTTTACAAATTCAAAATAATTAAACTGTTCCACTTTTGTTTAGAATAATATTTGCATAAATAAATGTTCCAAACAAAATTATTACTAACATAATAATATTGATTCTAAAACATTTTTTGTTGATTCTGTCATACAAAGCAATGTTTTTCCAATTAAAGCCTTCATCTTTTCTTATGAACAAAAATAGAATAATTTGAAAAATTAATCCTACTGCAAATAATATTCCACAGTATTTAAGTTCTTCAATATCAAATCCCGTAACTTGCTGAACTAATGTATAAAGGAATAAAAATATTAAAGAAAAAATACCTGTATTCCAAGCTGCTTGTTTGTGTTCCACAGATTCAGAAAAAGATGCAAGCAAATATCCAGAGCTTAATGAATAAGTAAAAAATAGAATATATAAAATACTTGTGAAAATAAAAAATAATCCCCAAATAACGCTATTTCCTTCTATTAAATACATAAAAGATGTAGCTGAAATGTTAATGGTTTCCATAATTTTAAATACAGAAAATAAGAAAAATAAAAAGCCAAATATTTTTAAAATTAAATCTTTTGTTTTTTGTTTCATTGCTTCCTCTTAAGTTTGTCTGACGGAACTATATCAAAAAAAAGAAAATTAATAAATCTATAAGTTTTGTTTTCTGCAAATCGCTTTTTCATAAATTAGTGTGTTCAAAAATGTTATAAAGATACAAACTAATGTACTTCCACAGATTAAGTCAAATTTCATAAAAAAGCGGTAAATTAAAAATCCTATTAGCCAGATAATCATTCGAGACAAACAAAAAGTCTTTTCTGAATTGTCAGTTTTTAATACAAAAAAGTCAGCAAGTAAAATAGCAATCATTGGAGCAAAAACAGAACCTATGAAATATAAAAATCCTTCAATATTTTGTAGTGGAAAAAAGCAAGCTGCAACTATGCCTATTACTGTTACAATAATTGCATTTATTTTTTCATTCATTTTAAGGGAAATAGTTTTTGAAGAAATTCCTGCAGAAAATGCATCTAAAAATGTTGTTGTAACGGTGGAAAATATGATTATTAATAATCCGATTATGCCCATTCCCATTTGCAACATAATTGCAGAAAGGTTTGTTTCTTGTGTAAAAATTGCTAGGCTCATTCCAATTAAATACATCCAAATACTGACCACAGTGTAAGTGATAGAACTAACAAGTGTAGTTTTTAATGGATTTTCAGAATCTTTTGTGTAGTCGCTAATTAAAGGAAGCCAAGATAATGGCATTGCAATTGCAAGTTCCAAGGCACTTCCAAAAGATAATACATCTTGAATTGGTTTTTCAAAAATTGAAGTAGAAGAAAAAATTTTAATGCTTAATATTATTGTAAGAACAAATAATCCAGCCATGGCAAAAGTGTTAATTTTTCCAAGATTAGTAATTCCAATAAATATCCAGAGAATAATTAAAAGCCCAATTACCAAACACCAAATCCAGTTGCCAATATTAAAAATGTGATTTATAGCGTTTGCTCCATCATAAATCATAATTCCTGTCCAGCCAACAAGTTGAACAATATTAAGAATTGCAAAAAATTTACTTCCAATAGAACCAAAACTTATTTTCGTTGATTCCATTGAACTTTTTCTGCAAAGGCCACCAATATATCCACTTAAAAATAAAAGAATTCCCCCAAGTAAATGACCTACAATAATTGCAGTAAGGCCTCTTAAAAAGCCTAAAGAAGCAAATGAAGTTCCTGTTTTTATTTCTGCAATTGAAAGAGCTGCTCCAAACCAAATTAATCCGTGATTGAATAAAGATGATTTCATTATGATGTTCCTTGAAAAACCGTTTACTTATTTTCAAAAATAAAAGCGTGATTCAACGGGCCACTTCCTTTGCCTAAGTCTAACATTGCACTTAATGCGCCACTGATGTAAGTTTTTGCATTTTGAACAGAATCTTTTATAGAAAAACCTTTTGCCAAATTTGAAGCAATTGCACTTGATAAAGTACAACCAGTTCCGTGGGTATTTGGATTATCAATTCTTTTTCCAGAAAACCAAATTTCATCTGTACTTGTTAATAAAAAATCATTGGCATCATTAAGATTGTGGCCACCTTTTAATAAAACTGAACAACCGAATTTTTCAAAAATAATTTTTGCCGCTTTTTCCATGTCAGAAGAATTGTGAATTTTTATTTCAGAAAGAACTTGTGCTTCTGGAATGTTTGGTGTGATAATTGTTGCTAATGGAAGCAATTCCTTTTTAAGTGAAATAATTGCATCGTCTGCTATTAATTTTGCTCCACTAGTTGCAACCATAACAGGGTCAACAACAATATTATTTAGATTAAATTTTTTTATAGAATCAGCAATGACTTTAATCAAACTAGAAGATGCCACCATTCCTGTTTTTACGCTATCTGGAAAAATATCAGTAACATTTGCAACAATTTGTTCTTCAAGAAATTGTGGAGTAACTTCCAT
>JAEIGA010007916.1_pt1 | contig 16135 bp, 21 predicted proteins | sample 9270691 | NCBI WGS metagenome assembly JAEIGA01 (sample SAMN17057246, study PRJNA624740) | gut metagenome | biome: biome; isolation source: fecal sample | host: Bos grunniens | place: China: Xizang | collected 2019
ATAAGTAGCCCATCATTAACACCATTATGAGTATTGAGGTTTTACACAATACCCTGTCACGATTATTTTATTTGCCGCACCACTTTCTGCACTGTCTGTTTTAATAGCCCTTACATATAAATTTCCTTCGCCATCAGAATAAAAGCTTTGTGCTGCCATGCTGTTTTCTTTTCCTTCTGCATACCCAAAATTTACACTAATAGGATAGAAAGGAATCAATGGAAGTCTGATTGTTAAATCTCTATAATCTTCGTCTGTAGCTACTGCAAAAGAACCACCTCTGCTGATTATAGAATACTCACCAAAATTTCGTACCCATCCAACATCATTTGAATCACGAACAACATACCCGTATTTGTAATTGCCATATATTCCATTTCCATCAATATCAAGTATCACATCATCAACATTTGATTTATGCAAATACGGTATAGCAGTTAAAGCATCATTTATATAAGCTGTGAAAAAGTTATCTTTGATCTGTAATTTTTCGCTTTGTGCAAGCGGTGTAATATCAAGCGGAAAATCAACAACAAAAGCACCGGTACACATATTACCTTTAATTCTTACAAAACCAACCCACCCTTTTATAGTCACAAGACAATCTTGCGTATTTGGTCTTAATGTTTCATTACTGCCTGCAAACTGATTATCCTCAATAACAACATTCCATGATCTAGCAACTTCATTATATCTTTTTCTATCAAGCAGAATACAATAGGATGTTGCTTCAATACCGTTGTTTTTAATATATAATCCTCTTTCAGAATTGCTATATACAAAACCATAGCTCTTTTCGCATACATTATTTTCAATAATCGTGCATACATTACTCCACAAAGAAGATGATACAATTATAGTGTTATCCTGTTTTATGCAATAGTCATTATGACATTCAAGGAAATAACAATTTTTAACCTGAATATAATATGCTCCACCGTAAAGTAACTGCGCTCCCGTTCCGTTATGAAATGTACAATCAAAGAATTTTACCCATTGACAGAACAATGGACTATATAGTACATGGTTGAATCCTTCAAATGTGCATCTTTGAAATGTTGAATTTGAAATATTATAATTGTGAACAATATTGTTATCACCGCCGATACATTTGAATGTAATATCTTTGAAAATGTAATTATAGTGGTTGTTTGTATTTCCAAAAAGATTAAAATTACCATTCAAATTTATTCTAGAATTGTTCATACCAACAACAACAATTTTAGTGTCCTCAATATAAGTATTACTTAATGTAATAGCGTTTGTTAAAGTAACTTCTTTATCAATAGAAATTACACTTTCAATTCCCATTGCCTGCAAAACTTCTGCGGCTGTAAATACTCTTTGAATTGTATCATTATCAGTATCACCAACAATCGTGTTTGCTCTTACACTGATTTTATCGTAAAGAAGAAATGATACTATAGCAACAAATTCGCCACTATCAACCATACTTTCAATAACACTCTGAATCTCTTCTTCAATGTGAAGATTGTTTAAGAAATCTTCTACATATTTTTTCAATGCTAAAAATGCACTATTGAGATTGTTTATATCTGTATACAATCCATCCACGTTACTAATTACATCATTAAGGTAATTAACAACTTTGCACAATACTTCATAATAACTTAGTGCATCATTATAAACTGTGGGTAATACTTTTTGACACCAATACACAAAACTGCCTGTTCTTTTATATGGTTCAATATTTGGAATCTCAATTTTATTCATATTTATTTACCCCTTTCTTACCACAATAACATAAATAAATCTTCTAAATCATTCAATATCATTATATCAATATTCAACAAATTCTTTCTAAAATCAGTAAGTAATTTGTTAGGATTATAGCCATTATATCCTGTTATTGTTTCAATATAAGCATCTGTTTCATTTCCTGTTTTATTTTCTAATTTTGTTGATGTGTTTTGAGTAGTTCCATTGCTTGTGCCATTAGCACTTTGATTGTCAATTGTAGCACTTGTTAGATATGTGTCGTTTTCAATTCCTACTAATCCCCCTTGCGGCGTATCAGAATATTTGTTTACATTTGCATTTTGTGTTGCACTTTGAGTTGTCATAATACTGTTACTTGTATCATTACCATTACTTGAAGTATTACTTGATTTATTACCTGAATACGCTTTAGTAATATTTGTAGCATAGATAGGATTGAATTCAATTAGTTCGGATTCATACAGTTTATTATAATAAGGCATAATTTCATTGAGTTTTGCATCAAGTTTTAATTTCCACAAACCATATGTTTCTAAGCCAATTTCCCTAGTATAAAATCTTTTAAGGATTTTTGTTTCAATAACCGCTTTATAGTTTTCATCAAATATCGGATAACTAAAATTGAATATTTTTGGCCTAGCTTTTTCAATTATTTCCGCTATAGAATTATACCCTTTGCTTTCTGTCTCACCGCCTTCCATTTCAACAATATACCGTAATTCGGTTGTATACTTACTCATTGTTCTCACCTTCTTTCGGCATATCTGCCATTTCTTCAATTCCTTTTCTATACTCAACAGTTATATTTGTTCCAAACATTTTATTTATTTCTTTAGCGGCTTTTATTCGTTCATTTAATCTTGTATAACGATACGCATAAACTTTTCCTGCATTTTGTGTTGCTTCGGTGTTAATCATTCTTTCTCTTTTTTGAAATGCTATATTTTCAATGCCAAGTTCTGTTAATGCTTCATTCCATATTTGATTCTTTAAGTCCATCAATTTATCAGCAACATATGGAGCATCTGTACGCAAAACCTGAATTGAATTCGGTGACAAGTTTTTAGTTCCGCAAATAACAGGTTGATTGCCGACATATTTCATATAAACCTGTTCCATGCTTAGTCTTTCATTATCATCGCAACTTATAAGAATAGGGGTTTTTTGCGCATTTGCATTTATGTCAATGGTTCTATCCAATTCCCAAATTCTAATAGCATAATATTGCATATCGCTTAGTGTGTTTTTGTGTAAATAGTTGTTATAAATAATAACACTGTTTTTATCGTTTAATTGTCTTTGATAGCCGTTGTTTGCATATGCACGACGTTCAATAGGAATATTGTAAACATTTAATCGACCACCAATAGCACATTTTAGACACAAATTGCCTAAAACATCATCGTCAAAATATACGCATTTACCTCTTTCAAAAAGTGCTAATTCAAGATATCTTTCATCAATACTACTTGGTAAATTTTTCCATTCAAACATACACATTGCAAGTTCTTTCAATTTATCCAAATATTTCATATATGAATATGTATTAAGGAAAGCACTTGAATCGAATTCTGTAATTTTTTTACCCATATTTACCCCTTTCTATATCGGTGAGTTGTCAACAGAATAATCGCCAACTTCACTAGCGTTTTTCCAAAATGTTATTCCATTATTGAATATATTTTCAATGTTTCTAAGTGAATTTGCAGGAACATTCCCAACACATAAGCAATCAACAGTTTTAATGTATGTGAAATGTGGTCTAGCATTGATGTTTGGAACAGCAACTTTATTAACACTATATCCGTATTTTGTGAAGAAATCATCTATAATTCTTGCAAATTCACCTGTTATATGTGTTCTTGTAAAGAAAAATGTCTGTGTCTCACTAGATATATTCATGTTTCCGCTATTCGAACTACCATTAAATTTGTCACCAGCAATCATAGCATAGTGCATATCAGTTCCAATTTTCATTGCTTCTGAAATATGTACGACAGGTGAAGGGCTAGCAAGTGCAGTTATAGCTCCACCTATAACGGGCAGTGCATCTTTTGCAATCCATTGTTGAAAAGCATCAAAAGCCCATGAACATAAAGGATAATCATATAATACAACTTGATTCTGTAAATCAGGCGGATAATTATATTCATCTGCTGTTATTCCTCTATAATTCAAGGGTCGGCAATAAACATTGATAGGTGTTATTACTGTTCCACCAATAAGAAATTGCGGTGTTAAATCGTCAAAGAACTCATATCTTAATTTAACGTGTTCGCCGTTTCCTGAAATAACTGTGCAATAGTTGTATGGAAAAGTATACAATTTTTTATTTTTTACGTTTGTATAGTCTTGAAAATATTCTCTGCCTGTTAATTCTGCTTCTGTTACTTCGATTTTTGCCCCTTTATAATTAAAAGGCATTCTTTGCATTTCATTATTTGCCCCCAGCAATAATGCTTTCGGTACATAATACATTCCTATTATTGCTTCGGGTTTATCAATATAACCACCTAAGAATTCAACAACAGCTTCAACTCCCCACACATCATCAATCCGACAGTAATATATTGAAGCTCCACTAAATATTCCGTCGTTTAGCGTTCCCCAACTTAAATCATCGGCAGTATCACAAACCATAATGCACACACAATAAGTAGAGCCAAAAGCTTGTTCTAATTCATGGTAGTTTGAACAAACATATTCTCCCAAGTCAACGGGTTCTGCTGTTAAACTGTCACCAATAGCATCTGTAACACTGTGCTGTCTTTCGATGGTACAACTTTTTAATGTTGCATCGAGTAGCCATGTTTGAATTACATCAACAGTGAATCTTATTTCACTAGTCGTATTATTGATATAAATTACATCATCAATGAACGCATAAAACCATTTATTCCCAAATGCACTATTCTGAAACATGATATAATTACAGTCAATAATATTATCTCTAAGCATTTCAACTCTGCATGAATCTGTAGAAATTCTCTGATATGTGTATTGTGTTAAATTATATTTTTGCTTTGAAACAAAATAATTATACTGATCTGTTTTGTTTGCAAAATATAAAGTGTGCTTGTAATTTTTATCAATTGGTACACCCCTTAAAAGTCTGACATTTGATAACGGTGCGACATATGCCATACAAATTCCACCTTTCTATTTAGGGGAAAGGTTTTACCCTTTCCCCATTTCTAGTTTTACTCTTTCTGTAGTGTCAATCCATTCAAGCTATAAACCTGTCTAATGTGATCAACATTGTTTGTTGCTTCAATAACAAATTTCTGTGATTTGTTCTTAATCTTGAATACACCGTTCTTGTCAGGGTCTGTAAGAATTTCAATCAAACCGCTGCCCTGCGAAGGGTCAAGACCAACTTTAACAGATGTGTATTTGCTCCAATCATCAGAACTAAAGTCAAGACATAAGAAGTTTCCTGCTCCCCACACATTTGTAATTGCATTTTCGCCACTAAGATATTTCAATGTTCCCACTATTTTCGTACCATTTACTTCTACATTATCCTGCATAGAAGATACGGGAACTTCAAACATTGTAGCTGATTCTGTGGCTTCAATTTCAATAGGGCTTAAACCATCAATCTGCACAAGTTCAAAGGTATCACCTACATCATTATTTGTAGAAAGCAGATTTGTAATATCACCATAAACAATACCATTGACGTTAATCGCAATTCCTGTTTCATCATTTGTAGAATCAGGGGAGAAGATATAAGCACCATATTTGTGAACTGCAATTCCCTTAATTGTTGCATCGTCAGTCTGAATAAAGTTATAATTTCCGCCATTAAACTGTGCAATATCTTCAACTTCAATAGTAAAGATAGTGGCAATATCGGAACTCTGCTTTCCGCTAATTTTTGCATAGTATTTTGCAGGTAATGAGGTAGAAGCACCATCATTTGTATCTACAAACACAATTGCATTTGAGAACGGCGAACTTGAAATTGTTCTCCATACGGTTAAATTGTAATTCCAATAAAGACCGCTACTTACAAATGTTTCAGTAAATTCAGTTAAGTTATCATAATACTGAAACCATTCCTGATCTACAAGAACACCCTTAACATTCCTCATTAGTGCAAGTTCTTCTTCTGTAATTGGTTCAAGCATATCACTTTCTTCAAGAATTTCACTGAAACGGTCATTATCAAAAGTGGTAAAATCATCAATAAGTCTAAGTCTGCCCATGAATTCAGTTTTATCCATATTGAATGCGCTTGCAAGAACATTTACATCATATCTTGCATTGAAATCTGTGTCCATAAAAATCTGCTGATCTTTTTTAGGTGTATTTGTATGAACATTTGCACTGTTATATTTAGTATTCACAAACATTAAATTGTTTGAAATTGATCTAAATGCCACAGCACTATTTTTCATGTCGCTACCATCAAAACCAATAGGGAACATTTTTCCTTTTGAAACAGCTTTAATAATGAGATACTTAAACATTAAAAATTCATCGTATTCATTGCTTTTATACATGGAATCAACAATTTTTGCAATCAAATCAAGAACACCCGATTCACTCAAAAATGCCTGCCTCAAATCAACATTCTGAATAGTCATGGGATATTGTACCTTATAATTGATAGAATGAAAAGCTGATCTTACATCAGGTAATACTCTTTCAAATTCTCTTTTGCTTGCTTTAGCAACACTGAATTCCCTTGCTTTTGTAAGATTAACAAAAACTTCTTCAACTACTTCGCCAAAATCAACATAACCTTTTTTCAAATCAGCAAACATATTATTGAATGTGACAGATTTTACGCGAACAGAAGCAATTCTATTAACAAGTGTCATTACAAATTCATTCTGTAAAGCCGGATACCCCATAATTACTTCACCGACTTTTGGTAAATTTTTAATATCGTTAATGGTTGGCACTTTGCTTCTATACTCTGAACTAGCATTTGCATGAATAACATTCAGAATATCAAGTGTTGTTGCGTTTAGCTCTGTAATAGCAATTCTTTTAGGCATATTATTTTTTCTCCCTTCAAATTAAAATTTTTATTTTTTATTAACTAATTACCTAAAATAGTATATCTCATAAATTACACCTCCTTTGTACTAAATAGTTCGTCAAAATCTGTTTTTAATTCAGTTTCTTTTTTGCCTATGAAACTTTCCTCACTGTCCTTTTCCTCATCTTCTGACGCTCTGAAAAATCGTTCAGTGTATTTCTTTTTCCATAGTGCATCATTCTCTTCATACTTCTTTTTCCACGTTTCGCCTTCATTGTTATTTGAACGGCTTTCCAAGTCGTTCATTGTGTCGGTGAAATCTTCAAGAAGTGTGATTGCTTTATCGTCTGTAGAATTCCCGATAATTTCTTTAATCTGCCCTAAAATTTCTTCTTTACTTCTAACCATTTTTCTTCTTCCCTTCTATAATTTTTCTGTATAATTTAGGCATATCCACCCAACACCACTTTTTAATTTACCCCATTTCATTGTTCCGACTATTTTTTCTTCTACAATTGTGTAAACTTCACCTTTTTTAATTGTGCCAACTATTTTATAGTCTGTTCCTGCTATACTTCTGATATTTAGTACATTTGCTGTTACTCTTACCAAATAGGGCGGTAATATTTGCATAGTGTTCCATCCGTTTATTTTATCATTAACACATGATACAATGTATGGAATTTTGCTGTGCAAATAAGGGCCTGGACATTTTGTAGCAGTAAACCATTTATGAATTGTTATATTTTGCTTGTCTATCTGTCCTATTAAATTTTTATCATCATGCCAAAGAAGCTTGGGTATTTCATAACGTATACATATATCTGCACAAAGTTCAATTAAAGCGCACAATGCTTTATCACTTATTTCCCAATTTGGTTCTCCCTTAATATTTGCAACTTCTATAGTGATTGCTCTATCATCATTTTTCCAATTTGAAGATGTAATAGCTCTATAATCATCGGGAACATAACAAGCAATTCTTCCGTCACTTCCTATGCCATAATTTGATGAAGCTAATCTGTCTTTATTTTGGAAAACCTTACCGCAAGTTTCGATTGATAAATTTCCTACCATATGATGAATTGTGATAGTGTCAATTTTTGCTGTTCGTTTTCGATAGTGTATTGAAGGTATGTATTTGTTTGTTAAAATACTATACATTTATTCACCTTCTTTCTGTTTTAATACTTCAATTGCTTTCTTTAATGATTGCGGAATGGGAATACCCATCAAACCAACATTTTCACATATGCTAATCACTTCATTAACTATAAAGGAAATAGCAACAGCGTCTTTTAAGATATTTGTTCCCATAAATAAATCAAGTCTATGTGCAAAACCTACAAATATAATGGTAACAAATTTACGACATAAGCCTTTCCAACTGACATATGAAGATAGTGTTCCTGTTTTTGTTTTTTTCGATTTTTTGAATACCCCTGCAACAATCAATCCTGTTAAATAGTCTATGGCAATACACCATACTAAAGTTGATAAAGCTAAATCCCAACCCCCGAAAAAGGTTAGAACAAAAGAACTGATAAAACCCGTTGTTATGCAGAACATTTCTTTTACAGACATATTATATAATCACTCCTTTCACTATAAATTATAACAAAACACTTGTTATTTGTCAAGCAATATGCTATAATATTAGTGGATAAATAATGCTTGTTATTGAAAGTGGGTGATATTTTATTATGGGATTTTATGATGGTACAAAGCTTTTAAGTATGAAGGATATTAACGGAAAGACCCCCGAAATTTATATGGCTACTACAAATAGAACAGGCGGAAAAACAACATATTTTGGAAGGTGGGTTGTAAATCGTTGGTTAAAACATGGTGAAGAATTTGGCCTTATTTACAGATTCAAATATGAACTTGAAGATATCAGTGCAAAATTTTTTAATGACATCAAAGGTTTGTTTTTTGAAGAGCATGATATGAGTTCAAAAATCATTGAAAAAGGACTTGCAAGTGAATTAAGAATTGACGATAAAGTATGTGGTTATGCTTTAGCACTTAACAGTGCAGATGCTATTAAAAAACAAAGCCATAGATTTTCAAAAATTGTAAGACTTTTGTTTGATGAATTTCAAAGTGAGACTAATACATATTGTGACGATGAAGTGAAAAAGTTTAGAAGTATTCATACAAGTATTGCAAGAGGAAACGGTAAACAGGTTAGATATGTTCCTGTTATTATGATTTCCAATCCTGTTACAATTCTGAATCCATATTATATTAGTATGGGAATAAGTACAAGATTGACAGATGAAGTTAATTTTCTTAGGGGAGACGGTTTTGTACTTGAACAGGGATATAATGAAAGTGCTTGTGTTGCACAAAAAGAAAGTGGCTTTAATAGGGCATTCGGAAATGATGATTATGGAATGTATTCAAGTGAAGGTGTTTACTTAAATGATAATAAAACATTTATTGAACGTCCTGACGGAAAAAGTAGATACATTGCTACACTTAAATACAAAGGTGGATTTTTTGCTATCAGGGAATATGCTGATTGCGGTTTAATTTACTGTGATGATAAACCTGACTTAACATTTCCTTTCAAAATTACCATTACAACAGATGACCACCAAATAAATTATGTTATGTTAAAAAATAATGATTTATTTTTAATGAAAATGAGATATTATTTTGAACATGGCTGTTTCAGATTTAAGGATTTAAGATGTAAAGAAGCTCTACTTACAAGTTTATCTTACTAGGTATCTGCCATTGTTACAAGACATGGATGTTTCGGGTGCACACTTGAAAAAATAGTGCCGAAAACACTTTCGAAAATTGCAATTCGCTTGTGTTGTGCAATGGTTACAGATATTAAAACGGGTAATAGATTATTCTATTACCCGTTTATTTTTATTTATTTTTTATCGTTTAGGTTGTCAAGAAAATCCTGCTCTTCTTCAATTTCTTTAAGATATTCAACCCAAGAAAAATGTATTGCTAAAATACAAATTATTGCCATAAATATTAGTAGAATAAAGATTATTGCACATAAGATTTCTTCAATCATATAATTCACCCACCTTTACTAATTCTAATAAACATAATAAGTTAGCTTGTAAATTTATTCCTGTCGGTTTTAACATATCGCTATGTGTTCCGATTGATTTACCATTAACTAATAAAATTGTTACATTCTGAATGTAATTTAATGGATTGTCAATGTGTGTAATTATTCCTACTTTGTTTGTAAATTTTGTTTTCACAACGTCACCTATTTTATACATTATTTATCCCCCATTTCACATTCACTGTTTCTTAGACAATCTTGACATAAGCCTGTTACATGCTTGCAGTTTGTGCAATCTAATATGATACAATCATAACAATATTCTGACACAAAACAACCCCACTTTTTAATTCGTGCTTTTGTTAAAACTGATTTAATATACTTGTCCGTATTTCTGTCAAGCTTACATTGACTTCGCCACTTGCATAATATACAAAAATGACGGCAATATCCTTTAACCCATTTCCACCAAAGAAATTCAAGCATTTTTTATCTCCTTTCATTTTACTTCTTTGTATTTGTACCGCATTCGCCTATATGCTCTTCGATAATTCTCAAACATCCATTTGCAACATTGTGCATATATAATTTTGCAACTTCACTTGCATAATGATTTTCAGTTATATATTTATTTGTTATTTCTTCTTTAATATCATCAAATATCTTCAATAATTGATAAATAAATTCCTCTGAATCATCTATTTCAAGTGTTAATTCCTCAATAATACTATGCAATCTAAGTATTTCTTTATCTCTATCATATAAGAGATTTTTCAATTTTTCTATTTCTTTATCTTTATCTTGCAAGTTTTCTTTATAGTTAGTTAATGCTTTATAAAACACCATTGTATTTTCATATTGCCATGCTTTTATTTCTTTTATGATACTATCCATTTTAATTACGCAATTTTCAAAATTTTTAACATCCATTTTATTCATATTCCTTTCATGTTTTTTAATAGGCATTCTTCAAATTCTTTCACTTCTTCGGGATGGTAAAAAGCATACATACTGCACTGATAAACTTCTTCATATGGTGGACAAATACATCCATAATCACAATCATTCCAATTACAATGACAGCAAAATTCTATATAATCTTCATCCATATTTATTTTCCTTTCTATGTTTCACATGAAACATCATCTTATTAAATATGTGGTATCAACAAGAACAACGCCCCCCTTCATTCTTTTCGGTCTTAATTTATCAGGTACACAAAAGCCGATTTTGAAATCTTCATAATTTCTTATTATTTTCTTACCTTCTTCATTAAATAAAAATTCTTTTTCTTCTTCACTCCATTCCTGCTTTTTATATGTTCCTGTTTCAATATCTAAATAATCGCTGTCTGCTGTTCCATCAAATGAAATTCGCAATAAATTTTTTGATCTTTCAGGCATTCCTGCGCATTTAATATTATGATAGGGTTCATCTATTGGTTCTAAATTTTCCGCAATCACATGTTCAATATATGTTTTCTGTCTAACAAAAATAGCTTTATCCCATGATGATTCTATTTTCCAATGTGAAAATTTTGTTGGGTGTGTTGGAATTCCTTTTAGTTCTTCGGGCTTTAAGTCACAATGTATGCTGTCTGTGTCGGCATATATAAAGCCCCTTTTATCTTTACCATAGTAATTTTTCTGTGCCGCTCTTATGGTAAAATTTCTTGCGTATGATGTAATAGCAGAACCAATTGGAATATAACATAAATCCTTTTCATATTCTTGTATTATATAATAGCCTATTGTGCCATCCTCTTTTATATAAGCAATCTTAAAACTTGATTTATTATTTGTCGCAAATTTTCCATATAAAGAATTCAAAAATAATTTTGCTAATTCTCTTTTTGCTCCCTTGCTATTTTGTTTTATTTCCGCGAAAGGGTCTATATATTCATCGAACAACCCTTTCACTTTATAAAACCAGCAACCGTCTAGTATCTCTGTTTCATACAAATCATAATGATCTTGTAATAATTTATAATCTGTCATTGTTAACGTTAATATTATTTTTGCTTCTACTAAATTACCATCAAAATCATAATATTTGTCATAATATTTATCTGTTTTTCTGTCGTATATATCAGAGGTTTCAAGCATTTCTGTTCCCATATACGCTAGAGTGTTTTTTACTTGAACAAAAGGTAAATAATTCTTTTTAATTCTGAATCTTGTTTTTATTCTTATAAAATAATAATGATCGTTCTCCATAACTTTTTCGGGAATATCTCCTTTCCAAAAATGCGGCAATCCAACGGGAAAATAATTATTAGAACTTGAGTGCATCATTGACGAATATAATGAATTAACATCCACAGTTAGTCCATTATATTTCATTTGATTTTCTTTTCCTTTAACTACATACGACCATCCCCCTTTATATGATTTTCTTATATACTCGTCGGCATTATGTGCAGAATATTTATTGAAATCTAATTCATATTTTGACAAGTCGGGAAAAAGTTCATCCCAATCTAATTGTATGTTCAATGACTGCTTACAAATTTTTTTATATTCTGACATACAACAAGCCCCGATTGTTAACTTATTATGTCCTTCATTAAATAAGAATTCAAGGCCTTCTTTTACTACTAATACGTCATTTGAAATATAATCTTTTTCCTTTTCTGTTATTTCACAACCTGCATATCTGAATCCCTTATATTCTATTTCAAGCTTTTGATGCTTAGTCTTGAAACCTTCACCAATTTTTTTAACTTGGAAAGGTAAAAGCTTTAATGAATCTCGTAATTCTATATAGTGATTGTTTACCTTAAAAGTTATGGTATACCATTGCCCCATATCTGAAATAGAATATTTCAGAGTTCTATTTTTCATGTCTCTGTCTTTATTCCATTTTATGCTTTTTCCTTCTGTATCTAGTTTGTAGTATGCTTGACTAAATTTTTGTTTAACTAATAAATATGAAAGCCAAAATTCACCGTCAAATTTTAGATTATGATAATAAATTATAAGATTGCTATTCAGAGAAATAATGTAATTAAACAAATCTTCAATCGAGTGGTGTATAATTACATCCTCTGTATATAGTTCAACTAGGGCAGAAGCCCACACTTCTGTATATTCTTGATTTTGAAACACTGTTGTCTCAAAATCACCGACGAAAACTCTAGTTTGTTTCATAATTCTTCGTTAAAATTATCATAATCAGAATAAAATTCTGTTTCTTCTGTTGATAGTATTTTGTTTTTTATGATTTCAATTATTAGTTGCGTACTTAATGAAATCTTAGAAATAACTGTTTGATCGTCTGAGTCATAACCATTGTAAATATAATCAAGTAGTGTTTTCAGTTCTCCGGAATTAGCATGAGTTTCAATTCTATACATTATAGTATTTTGTCCATATTTGGCTATTTCATTATTTAATGTTGTTTTAATTCTATCAATAGCACTCATTGCCGCTTCAATTACACCATCTTGTCTTTTCTTGATTTTTCCTGTTTGTGACATATAGTATGTCGGGTCTCCATATTCAAGCTTGTTGAGAAGATAAACAAAATTTTCATAGGTTATATCAGATAACGCAGGATAATAAGTATTTACATTTTCTTCATATTGTGAAGATTCAACAACCTTCTGTTTCTTAGACTGCGTTGATTTTCTTTTTAATTTGCTAGTTGTTGATTGAATATATTTACTTTTATACTTCTTTGTTTGTGTCTGTTTATATGTCAACAATTCGCCTGTTTCAGGATCAATATATTTTGCTTTCTGCTTGATTTTTTCAAGCGTTAAATTCTGTGCTCCCTTTAAGGTTTTAGGCAATTTTATATCAGAGACAATAATATTTTTATTTTCAAGGTATTTTAATTGACGTTTAATTCTCTTATACTCTTTAGCAAGCTGTTGTTTCTTTGTTAATTTTGGCATTTCAATTTGGGGTATGTTTAACTCACTCATTTAATTTTTCCCCTTTCCATGTTTCATGTGAAACATTTGATAATAAAAGCCCTAGTTAATACTAGGGCTTTTATATTTTAGATGTTTTTATTTCACACTTGTGAAGTCTAACCGACAATCAATATACGGTCTATCCGACTTAGTAACACCTGAAGTCTTGACAAAGGAAAAATCATTTCCAAAGGCTTCAACCATTCCACGGATAGAATTCTTGAACGTTTCAGACTGCGTACACAACACCATCCCGTTATCGCTCAAAACACTCATGATGTTAACCTCTTCACCCTTAGAATTTACATCTTCATAAATCAAATAGCCGTGGAAAGGAATTACTTCGCCGTCCTCGATATCCTTCATATTCCTGCAACCTTTATCGGACGTCATAAGGTATTCTTCAACTTTGCTAAATTCTCTGCTTACATCAACAATTTTCATAATTTTTTACCTTTACCCTTTCTTACTTCTTCTTTGCTTTCTTTCTAGAATGTTCCTGCTGTTCCTGCTGTTCCTGCTGTTCCTGCTGTTCCTGCTGTTCCTGCTGTTTGGGGTCTTCGTCTTTCTTTGTTCCTCTAGGCGGCAAAACGTGCGAATACTTAATAAACTCATCCTCTGTCATTGCTCTAAGTTCGTCCACAACTTCAATTTTGCTTACAGAAACGACTTTCAGATTTTCAGAGATATCCGCTTTATTTTTAGAAAGATACTTTAATACGGCTTCTTCACCTTCGTACTTTCTAGGAAGAGTAAAAGTTACTTCTTCTACAGTTTTGCTTTCTGTATTAACTGCAAGGGCAGTAATTACAGACATAGTGATTGTTCTTGTTACTTCTGGAATTCTCATTTTTCCACCTTTTTAACCTTTCTTTGTTTGATGTTGTTTCTTGCAATGTTTCATGTGAAACATTGAAAAGGGGTGTGCGGAATTGAACCGCACTAAAACCATTAACCCTAAACTAATTTTGTTATATGACCGTCGTTTATGACTATTTCAATTCCTGTTTGATAAAGCGTTATCAAGTCGGATAATGTGAGATTGTCTAACCACGTTTCCATTCAATCACCGCCCTTCACTTAATATTATAGCACTTTTATAAAATAAGTCAACAATTTTTATATAATAACTAATGTTATTTTATACTAAACCATAAAACTTTTGTCGCTTCATTACTTTGTTATATAGCGCATTATATTCATCTTTTGTCAAATTTAAGATATATGTATAGAGCAATCCGTTAGCTGTGTGTACTCCGTAAAAATAATACTTATGACGGGGAAATGTTTTCTGTCCTAAATCTAATAGTCTTTTAGCGTAAATATGTTCTGTTCTACCACAAATTTCAATCATTTTTCGCATATTTTGTTCTCCCTTCTGTTTTTTGTCATAAATTACTATTTATCTGAAATCCTGCTTTACTACTTCAAAATTGCGGCCATACCATGTATATAAATCACCAACAACAAATACTTGATGTAACATAATTAAATCACCGTCAATTTTAACAAACACAGCTTCAAGTGTTGGCCCTGCCCCTATGTCATAAGGCATAAAAGAATAATCAGATTCTAATTTTACACCGTGCTTTCTGAGTTCTTTTTTCCATCTTGTCATATAATTTCGTTTCTCCCTTCGTTTTTGTTTTTTATTTACCCTGACGGGCGAAAGGGGTTGACGGGAGTTGAACCCGTCTGTATGCCGTTAACCCCTGTTAATGTTTCACATGAAACATTTTAATATGTGTAATATCTCTGATGTTCTTTTGTGATTTCAAAAATATGAATATAACCAATCATATCAACAATATAAAATGTTATGGTAAATTTGAAAATATTTTTCGAAGAAATCCAAATATTACCAACAATCCCACCTAATTCTTCATATATATTCTTGTATTCATTGTTCCAAGCATTCCAAACACCAATCTTAAAAGCTGATGGCTTTTTGTATGCTTCAAATATTGAATCATACCCCCCATTTCTATCTAATATTGCTGTGGCATTGGACGTTTCCTTTACTTCGAATTCAATTCCTGCAATAGTAACTTTATTCATTTTTGTTTTTCTCCCTTCGTTTTTGTTTTTAATTTCCAACCTTGGCGGTTGATTTCTCAACCGCAAAACGCACTATGCCTAATGGTCTGTTTATACTTGCATAGTCAAGTTATGAAAGCTTATAAGCCGCTTCGGTTAGGGATATATTGAATTGCATTCTTTTTATCCACCGCTTTTCCTTCTTGATAAGGCTGTTATATGATATTATCATTTCCTTATAGTGTTGTTCTTCTTCTTTCGATACCGATAAAGTCAAATAATACTTATTATTTTCGATACATCTTTTATAATATTCAATCGTTTCTTTTGATAACTGAATCTGATATTTGAATTCTTCTATATCTTCCATGACTTCTTCAGGAATATCATTTTTAACCATACA
>JAEIGA010007917.1_pt1 | contig 16134 bp, 14 predicted proteins | sample 9270691 | NCBI WGS metagenome assembly JAEIGA01 (sample SAMN17057246, study PRJNA624740) | gut metagenome | biome: biome; isolation source: fecal sample | host: Bos grunniens | place: China: Xizang | collected 2019
ATAAGATGCTAGTGGGCTATTTGTGTATGTCATTTATACATCATCCTTTCGACTTGGTTTAAATATATATAAAAATATATTTACATCAAATTTTATTTGGATTATCTTTGAGTTCTTTTACAGTGGATTCAATTCTATTGTTAAGCCATGCTTCAAAATCACCATAGACTTGCTCGATTAGCTGCTTTTGGCCTTCATTGATAAGAGCCATAGCTGAAGTTTTAGTCTTCTCAAATGCAACAGCCCAGGCCTCTTCATTAAATACACCATTTGCCTTGGCACTATCGACAAAAGTCTGGTTAGTAACACGGACACAGTCAATAACGACTTTTTCAACAATAGAAATATATCCAGAAATAGATTCATAATCTGCTTCTTTTGCTTTTGCTTTTAAATAATCTGCACCTTTCTGAAAAAGCGCAATAAGAAAACCGCCAATAGCAACCATTAGCGGAGGCAAAATAATCTGAGCTGCATCTCTAAATAATGCTACAAATTCTTCATTCATGCTCCAATTACTCCCTTCATTCTTTTAAAACTCTAATAAATTCTGCGGGGTCAACATCTTTGGTTTTTAACCATTCTATTGCTTTCTTAAATTTTTCATTAGACAAGAAGGCAATAACATTTTCGTGCTTTCTCTTCCATAAAACAACTGCCGTTATAGCAGAGGCATCAACAAATACTGCAGGAATTAAATACGCCAAAGAAGTAAAATCTCCTGTATATGCACACATTACCATTGTGAATATAGAGACTGCACCTGCTAGTAAGTGGGCCCAAATTAATACAGCCAATCCCCACGAGAACTCTTTCTTCTCTTTGGCCTTTTTTGTCTTTTTGCTTTTTGAAATACTCACTTCAAACTCCATAATTGCAACAACTCCAGTCAATCAACATAAGGAATCTTTTGGAGCTTTGTTTTATCATACATACTTGGAGAATTTCCATAATATAGCTGCTGCCCTTGTCCTAAATGCAAAAGCTCGCTTGGGTCAACAGTAGAGTCCACGCTACCTTTTTTAAGTATCTTATGCCCTACAGAGCCCATAGGCATGCAAGCTAAAGGATATTTTGTGTCAGTATCAAATTGTACATGAAGATGTGCTCCAGTTACATAAGCACCAGTTGCGCCATAATAGCCAAGAAGAGTAGAGGTGGTTACCTTATCTCCTTTTTTAACAAGAGGAGCAGCTTTAAGATGCATCATTGTACAAACTACATCACATTTCTTTTTAGTAATATGGTTATACACATCGTTGTATTGTACTATTAGTACATATCCACAACCAGTATTCTTCTTTGCCCCATTTGCTGGACCAACACCATCCCAGCCTGCAGCAATTACGGTTCCATTGCCTAGCCCATAAATTTCTATCATACCATTATTTGAAACCATATCAAGGCCATAATGATTAAACCCATAATCTGCTTTATAATTTTTATTTTTATATCCGCAAGTAATTTTAGGTGCCTTTATAGGAAAGATTAATTTCTGTACTCCAGAGTTATCATTCTTTGCGTCTGTTTTTAAACTTTCTTTAACCTCTTCTTTGGTAAGTTTACCCTCAGAAAATTTAGGAGCATCTTTAACTTTATCGGCATAAGTTGCCTTACTATGCACCATAGCTGTTTGCTGTTTACCAACAACTAAAACGTCCATAGGATTTAACAGAGTTTTATCGTTGGCACCACTTCTAATTAAAAGTTTGCTAGAACCTTCTGCTACTTGTGGGGTATGAAATGGGTGTTTAATATCAGTGTCAATTTCCATATGAATATGATTCCACCATTTATGAACGCCAATAACACCTATTTTCTGATAAGCTTTAACTTTTTGGCCCTTTACAACACTAATAGTTTCAAAATGATAATATCTTGCTACTAATGATTGTACCTTATTGGTGGTGGGGTTATAGACATTGTCGTATCTAATAACAACCACACCGCCAATACTATTATTACTGTTCTTTTCAGTGCCTAAAACAACACCGTCACCAGAAGCTAATGCATCATAAGACTTACCCCAGCGGTCGTCAAAGTCGACACCATAGTGAATAACTCCTTTATGCCCTCCTGGATACTTTGCATTCTTAAACCCTGCTGCAACAGCGCATTCCTTCATCGGGAAAAATAAAAGTTGAGAACCAGCAGGATAATTTATTTCTTTCATTTTCTCACCTTCTTAAAATAAAAAACACTACTTCGCATTAAACACTTCATTCCACCCAAATATCTTTTACTATTAAACTTCCACAACCAGATACTGCATTTAATTTGAAGTATCCTCCTGATACTACTGTAATATCCATATAATATACAGTTTCAGTAGTTCCAGTAACACTTATCGAACCATACGTGGTAGTGCCAGATGAATTAACATAAGAAATAGTAGGGGTTCCCGATGTTTTTGTCCTATAGGCCCTCACGCCTAATCTTACACCTGTTCCCGGAAGGGCAAATGTGATTGTATTCGCGTTATGTCCCTCGTAATAAACATTATTTACAAATAACGTATTATCAGTATAACCAGATATACCTGTATTATTTGGATACAAATTTAAGTACGCGTTCATACTACCAACAGGAGCAAGAAACCCACTTGGCTTTTGATTGAGAATAATTTGTCCCGATTGAGTATTTTCGCCATCAGAACTTCCTGGAGGCCAAGCTGTCCTGTAAGATGTTACTCCACCTTCTGATGCCCCATAAACATAGCGTCCAAAAATAAAGTTATCAGACCTAGAAGAGTCAAAAAGATAATATATTTCTTGTGGGTTATCAAGCGTAACTGTAATATCAGAGTTCATCATTTTATTTTGGCAAGATAGCGTCTTACTGCCAATTGTAAGGTTTCCCGTCATATACTTGCCATTACAAGAAAGAATTTCTGTTGACGTTCCTGTAACACTTCCACTTAATGTTCTAATAGGAATATTATTATATTTTATTACAACATCGCCTGTCTCCTCAAGTTCAGAGATAATTGAACCATTGTATTGGATTTTACAAGTTCCCATTGGTTCATCACTCTCCTCTATAGACAGGAATTGCGGCTATTGCGGCCGCTATTTTAGTATCAACCTCGCTAGGTGTAATGTATTCAGTATGGCTGTGATTGACACCAGCATAATAGGTATTTGCAGTAGCTTGGTCTAAAGCTCCAATACTTGCTGGAGTAATTGCGTCAGCTCCTCCAGCAGCATGAGTGGAAGCGTGTGCAGAGGGATTAAAACTACTAGGTGTACCAGACAAATCAGAATAGGCGCCACTAGTAGCCACTTTGCTTAAACCAGTAATATCTCCTGTCCCGTGTGTATGCCCAGGCTTGGTATACGTTCCATCGTGGTCGTGCTTAAGCGGGGAATAAATACTATTATGATCGTGGTCCGCAGAAGCTGCACCAAGTTGTATCAATGTATGAGTATGGCTACCCATAGCTTCTTGAAGATTCTTTACATCTTCTTGAAGGTCAGATATGGCTTGTAAGTCGCCAGAGCCACCCTCGCCAAGACCATCTATATCACTCAACTGATGTGTATGTTGTATTGTTGCATATGCTGTATTATGATTATGCCCAATAGGAGAATAAGTCCCGTTATGATCGTGTCCAGCAGTAGCTGCACCTATACTAGCAGGAGTAATAGGATCAGCCCCTCCGCTTGCATGTTGGTTAGCGTGTGTAGCAGGAGATGCACCTACCATAGCGGCAGTATAATCACCTGCTTGGGGTTCTACTGATCCCGTTCTACCATTAAAATCTGCAACACCACTTACGCCCTGAGACCCAGTAGTGCTACCTACATTTTGAATATATGCGATATGGTTGTCCACATCTAATATAACGTGGACCATAACACCTTCATTAAATACTGCAATATCACTAGGTAAGACTTGTTTGCGAGAATCTCTCAATTTATATTCTTGATTGTCGCCATTAATCACAACCCCAGTAATACCCTTACTACTACAAGGAGCCCTAAAAGTTATATGTTTGCCGTTCGTTATAAAAGTATGTGATGGTAATGTTATTGATAAAGTTGACATATTTGATCACCATCCTTTTTTGAATTTATTCATTAGTTAGTCGCCATAGGGACACTAGTCCAGGCACTACCGTCATAATATTTAAGCCCTTCTACAGGATGAATCCAAAGAAGAGTAGAGGCATCGGTTGGGTCCTCTGTGCCAATATGGATATAATTATGTACGTGGTCAGAATCTGCTTTGCCTTCAAGCGCAGTAGCTATATCTTCAGCATTAGCTTTAAGACCCAAAGCTTCATTAACCGTGGCAGCGTCTGCTTTAAGTGCTAAAGATTCTTCAACATCTGCTTTGTTAGCTTTAAGGTCAAGTTCAATTTCGACATCTACCACATCTGCCTTAAGGCTAAGTGCATTATTAACATCAACAATATTTGCTTTGTTAGACAAAGAACTGCCTAATGCAGCGACAGATTCACTAATAACCTCTACAGAAGAAGCATTTGCTTTACCATCAAGAGCTGCGTTAATATTAGTAACCGCAGTATTCAATGCAGCTACATCTGCTTTAGCGGTAAGAGCTGCATCAACTTCTACTTTATTTGCCCCCACAGTTGATTGAATCTCAACGATTGCCGCAGCATTAACACTAATATTTGCAGCATTTTCCTCAATTTCAAGATTCATTGTAGCTACATTGGCAGGATGATTAGAGATCCAAGATGCAATCTCTTGAAGGCTATCCATAGAAGCTTCTGCATTGCCAGGAATTAACTGAGCAGCAAGTTCTTCGTTTGCAATAGCACGAACAGATTTGCCTGCATCTGTGCCTACTAAAGTAACTAATTTATTTTCTGCACTAGTAACACGAGTAGAAAGAGCATTTTCAGCACCCATTGCCCTACTTGTCTCTTCAGATAAAGCAGTATTGGTGGCATTTAAGTTAGCTGTTAAAGTACCTTCTGCACCAAGAGCTCTGGTATTTTCGGCATCAATACGACCTGAGAGTGCGTTTTCGGCATTAGCAGCTCTAGTAGTTTCTGCAGACAAATTGACATTTGTAGTACTTAAATTACTTGTTAGAATATTTTCCGCATTAATAGCTCTAGTCTTCTCTGCGTCAATATTTGACTGAAGTGTGCCTTCTGCACTAGTTGCCCTACTGGCTTCAGATGCAAGATTAGTGGTTAAAGTAGCCTCTGCATTTTTAGCTCTATTTTCTTCTGAAGTAATACGACTAGATAGGCCTTCTTCAGCAGTTTGAGCTCTTGTAGCCTCATTGGTAATATTTAATTGTAATGTATCCTCTGCATTAGTGGCTCTGCTAACTTCGGATGCAAGATTAGTAGCTAAAGTGCTCTCAGCTGAAGTAGCTCTGCTAACTTCGGATGCCAAGTTTGTTGTTAAAACACTTTCAGCACTTTCAGCTCTAGTTTTTTCTGCATTAAGACGGTCGGACCATGTAGATTCGACAGTAGTAGATCTATCTTGCTCAGCAACAATACGATTAGACAAATCTTCTTCTGCTGCTTTAGCTCTTGCGATTTCGTCTTCAAGATTTTTAACATCAGCAGCAATACCAGCTTTAAAAGTGTTTAACATTTCCTCAGTAGTTAAGCACCAATATTTAGCATTATTTTGGTCTTCACCGCTACGACTATTAGTACCACCTACAGCCCAACTTTCAGCTCTAACGGCACTAGCTTCGCTTCTCTGGGCACTCGCCTCAGATGCATTTGCGCTATTTTTAGAGTTAGTTGCTTGTTTTCTTGCTTCATTTTCACTAGCTAATGCAGCCTTTTCAGAAGCATCTGCTTCACTAGCAGAATCAGCTGCGTCATTTTTATAGGCAAGGGTATCATTAGTTTGCTTGTTTATAGTTGCAACTAATTTATGATACCAATCTTCGGTTGGAACAAATGTAGTGTCACCAGCCAAAGATTTTAATATGGTAATTTGAGAGTTTGGATGAGTCTTCCATACATACTGCAAGTTTTTCCCATTGCCTGTTCCCTCATATTCAACAGTACCAATTGCACGGATTTCAAACATAAGAGTGCCGCTTACAGCAGTAGCATTGCGGTCAACAAGCCATCCAAAACGAATTCTATTATCACTATACTGGACATTGATTGGTTCAGAGATATTTGCACCCATTTGAGAGTTGACAAAATAAATCTGTAAAGTCATTTCCATTAAGTCAATGCCATGATAGTATCTGTCCATTTCAAAAGGTATGTACTGGCTATGTTCTTCTTGAGACAAATTTACACAAGATTCGTGAACAAAAATATTTTTGTCTTCATCAATATACGACATGGCCTCTTTTCTAAAGCCGTCATACCATAAGTACTTATCACTATTTCGATAAGTTTCAGTACTTGGAATCGGATACAAAAAAATACCTCCTTTGTAAATTAATAAAAAAGGAGGCATTTCTGCCTCCTGATTGAATTCTACCTAATATAAGGTAATAAATAATTTTATACAACGAATGCTGTGCATGCGCTGCATTTAACTTCATCGTCTAACATTTTAAACAAGCTTCTAAGGTCAATATCTTTCTTAGAAATATTCAAAAATCTATATTTCAAAGCGTCGTATTTATAAAAAAATACATAATGGCAACCTTTACCGTGGAAGTAAAATATAATGCCAAATCTTGGAGCGCATTTTGCAATGGCTTTCTTACCCACTAGTGTTTTTACATTAAGTCCAAGAGATTGCATAAATTTACGTACGCCATTTAAGTTTGTGCCCCATGAGCCTTTGCGCCATAAATAATTTTCTAAAAAATTAATAATCTCAGATGCATTCATATCTTTTTTAAGATATTTACACAAATTATAACAAGCTATCCAGCCACATCCGTTATAATTTGAAATATTATTCCCATAAGGAATATTGTCTGTATTATTTTGATTTATGATATAACCATCTTTGGACAATGCCGTCTCTTTAATAGTCATTAAATCACCTTCTTTAAATTGAAAAAATATATTTATTTTTATAAGTATATTCTTTTTATTAATCAATTTAATTTAATTATTTTTTAACTTCTAAAAGTATTAGTTGCATTACATTACAATATGCATTATTGCGAATTGTAATATCTCCTTTATCACTAAGATAATTATTTATTTTTTGAATTTTATCTAGCTGGCCTTCTATAAGATTAGTATCTAGTGCGTATTGAAGTAGTGCATAATAAATTGCGACCTTTAAATATATTAGTTCTTCATCTTCATATCTATTATAAACCCCTTCAAAATAATCATTAGGATCTTTATAATTTTTCATTGCAAGAACTTCATTTTTAAAAAAATTATGCGTAGAAGAAAGCTCTCCATATACAGTTGCAAGTTTTAACCTTGTAAATTCTTCATCAATAGTTGTCAACGCGTTGTCTAAAAGTTTCTCATTATTAAGCACCTTTTTAAATTGAATAGATAATAATTTATCAAGAGTTTGACAATAATCAGTATTATCACTAATAGTATTACCATAATTAATACTAATTTCTTCAGTCATATTGTCATTAAGCAAAGCAACTACCCATTTAGAATAATTAATAGTTCTATTGTTCATAAATTTTTATAACCCTTTATTTATTTATAAAAAATTAACTATTTGTAAACGACCCACCAGTACAGGTACTGCCACAACTACCAGAGCATGTAAGTTGACATCCACCTCTGCACGTATTGCCTGAAGAACAACTTACTTTGCAAGTTTGTCCATAACAACCATTGGAAGCGCAATATGACTCACAAGCTGCACCACATGCCGCTCCAGAACAACTTCCTGTACAAGTACTATCACATCCGCCACTGCAAGTACCAGAACAAGTGCCGTCACAGTCTCCTCTGCAAGTAGTAGAACAACCGCCAGTACAACTACCTCTACACGCATTGCCTGAAGAACAGCTACTAGAGCATCCTTGTGCACAAGTACTAGTGCAACTACCAGTACAGTCATTGGCGCATCCTTGTGCACAAGTACTAGTACAACTAGCAGTACATCCACCAGTACAAGTAGAGAAACAAGTGCCAGTGCAACCACCAGAGCATCTATTATTAGACGCAGTAGTATCTTCAATAGCCTGAGATTCACAAAGAGTTAAAAAACTTTGCATGGTAGCAATATCGATATCAGTAATGACTACATTTTCCCTAGGAGGAAGATTCCCCGTTGTACCATCTTGTTTTACAAAAGATGTATTAATGGCTTTGAGAGGGTCTAAAATCTTATTTTTATGTTCTTTATTAATAATTCTATTTGCTGCTGGTACATTAGTATAATCATATTCAGTTCCAGCGTAACTAGTCATACTAAAACTACCAGAAGTGGTTGATACTTTGGACCTACGAAGACATTCGTTTTTGACTTCTTCTTTAAGTTGATTTATTCTATCGGCAGAAACAATCATTGTTTGACCACCTCCATGTTAAGTAATTTATTATATTCATCTTCATCAATGATTTCAAGTGCCCAATCTTTAGGGCATTTAACCTTTAAATCTTTACCTCTGAGTTTCCAATAATAAACATTAATGAGCGATTCAGCTTTTGCAACATCACAAACAAATACAGTTCGTTTGCCTGGATCTCCATTATATTCATATGCATACCCATTGCAATTAGGGCAAAGAGATGAAATAGGACATTTTCTACATTTTTCTGGACTCTGCGAATCTCTAGTTATACTTTTCAAGTAATCTACTTTAGACTTGTGCTTAGATAGAACATTTACACCATCCCATACATTCCCAATAATATATGGTTCTCTAACATCACTAGATATAGAGTTTTCCATATAACGCAGGCAAGGATAGATATCTCCTTTCCAGTCAATAGCTAGCATACTACCAGTACCCCCACACGGATTCATATTTCCATGAGAAAGTTCGCTGTAAGGGCATCCTTTGATTTCATCAAAAATTGAAAGGCTAACGTCATTAATAATCCCTTTATCACTTAAATAATCAGCAATTTTATGTAATTGCCAATATAATTCAGTGGCATGAGATTTTTCCCATCCTTCTTCCATAACGCAGTTAAGATTAACGTGTTTGTATCCACCATTATTTATGATGTCTACAACTGAATCATAAAGATAAGGAACATTAAACGGAGAAATTGTCATTTTAGTAGTAGGATGGCCGCCTATTTCGTTTTTCCATTGCATTGCGGCAGCAAATGCTCTATCATAAGTCCCACAACCTTCTTTATCTAGACGACAAGTATCATGAAGCTTTTTGTTGCCATCTATGGATACATTATAACAAAGATGATTCTTATGTTTTCTTAGATATTTTTGGACTTCAGGCAAATCCTGTAAAAGCCCATTAGAGCAAATTGAGAACATAAAACGAATAGCCCATTTGTGTTTTCTTCTAAACAATTCAGTAATAATATAATTACTAATTTGGTCTATAAGCCCAACTTGTAACCAAGGCTCACCGCCTATAAAATCAAAAGTTGCACCTATCATCTTAGAAGAATCATAATAAGAACTAATCTTTGGGTCATTATCAAATAACATATCAAGATATGTCTTAGCAATATCAAATGTCATTACATTAGGTTTTTTGTTATGTTGATAACAATAAGTACATGCCATATTACAATTTTCAGTAACTTGAAATGTAGTCTCTTTAGCTAAATAATCGGTACTGTGCCCCTTAGTAGCTATATTATCGTCAACCCCATAAAATCTAGCAAGAGAATCACTATATTGCTCTTCCTTAGTTTCGTCACGTTCCCAATTGTATTCTTCTTCTTCAGGGTTCCAAATAAACATTTTAAGTCGATCATAGTCTAAAACCCATTGATAAGGACTGCTTTTTTCTTCTTCATTAATATATGATTCAGTAATAAGTTCTTTTATAAAATCAAATTTGACCTTTGCCTCTTCATAAAGATTAGAAAAATATTCCCAAGAATCTGCCCATTCTTCATCAGACATAGGGTTGTCCTCTCTATTTACAGTATGGAGCAAATCTTCATACCTCTTTACTTCGTAATTCAACATCTCTACGTAATCACGAAGAGGTGCATTAATATTTATTTCTCTCAAAGCATTTTTCTCCTTTTGTCTCCATATTATTAAATTAGGTATAAGCTACAGGTACATGTACCCATGATGAGCCATTATAATATTTAAGACCGCCAGTAGTAGCAGTGGTGTCAATCCATAAAAGCTTTGTGTTAGTTGGCGGTGTAGTACCTAGCCCATAAATTTCAGTAGAAAACCCAGATATAGCTTCATCGACATAAGCTTTATTTGCTGCATCATTATCTTCTATTGGAGATGCAACATTTTGGATTCCGACAGTGTGATACCCGTTGTATTCATCTTGGAGATACAAATATACTGAATTATCTTCTTCAGACAGAACAGGTTGTAAAGTTAGAACTGAAATACTATCGCCATCCACATTTTGTGCATTAAAACCAACAGTGCCCGCGCCAACAATACCGTTGCCTTCCATATAAATGTCGCCAGACATTGAGCCACCAGCTTTAGAAAGGGCGCCAACTTCGTTTGCAGTATAAGTAGGTTTAGTGGCAGCCTTTGCCCATGCAGACACGTCACTTGCGGGCATACTTGTAGGAAAATCTGTTATCTGACTTTTTGTATGACTGTGAGTAGCTGGTGCAGCACCAATTTGTGAAACCGTTACGCCATGAGGATTATTTTTATCTGTAACATGAGTCTCAATTTCTAATTTATTGGCTTTATTTTCTACTGCAGCATTTATTAAATTATGTACTTCTTCATAATCAATACTACTTCCCTGTTGAATTGAATAAGAAACATCTGAATATTCCCACTGATCTGCATCGTAGTTATAATGTTTTATTCTTGCCATATTTTGCCTCCTATTCTTTAAGGTTTGTTAACATAAAAAGGACGAGCAAAGATTTATCACCTCTATCCGTCCAATAAATTTATTTATAAATCTCTTCATCTTTCTTGCAAAAATCAAGGAACCATTCTTTGACCTCTTCTGTAGTGATTCCAAATTCACTAAGACCTTTAGGTACTTTTACCATAGGTTTAGTGCAGATTTTTTTGATATCTTCAAGCTTGGTATTAATACCAATATGGCCACCTGTGTAATCAATATCTCCGTATCTTGTAACACAGGTGCTTGCGACCTTATAGCCATCAACAAGAATATCGTTGTTGTCCGTAGTTACATTAAGTCCTTTTTGAGAAAGCCAATTAACCAGACTTTCAGTACATCTTTTATACCATCCATTTTCTGGGGCTCCAAAATGTCCAATCTCAAAATCTCCTGCATTAGTAAGAATTACACCCGCAGCAAGATTGAAGGCTTCATATACCATATAACCCATATCATAGCAAAGTTGTTCATCAACTTTCCCAGCTCTAGGAACAACGACAACTCCAGTTTCTTGAATACCAAAAACAATACAATGTTTCTGGTTAACTATAATTTTATGAATCTCTCTAAGCCATTGGTTATTTGTTAGTTCGATAATATCCATTAAGCACTCGCCTCCACTATTTTATCTGCGTGATCAGACCAACCAGTCGCTGTTTTATATATATCACCACAGCCCTTTGGAACAATAATTTGAGTAACAGCAGTCCCTCCTAAATCTCCACCTTGTGCTACAGTAGGAGGCGTTGTAGCTAAAACAGTAAAAGTTCTAGAACAAACACCGAGCCATTTAGGGCCAAAGGCATAAGTTCCTATTGTCGTTAAGGTAGATGGTAATATTACTTCTAATTGCGCACAGTCACTAAAAGCATGGCCCCCGATTTCTGTAACTCCTTCTGGAATATTTATAGTGGTAATATTATCACAACCCATAAATGCGTAACTTGGAATAGTGGTGATATTTGAAGGCAATGTTGTTATAGCAATATTGCTATATTCAAAAGCACCTTCACCAAAAGAAACAATAGAATCAGGTAACGATGTAGCGGTAAGGTTAGAGCTCTTAAATGCATATGCTCCTATATTTGTTATATTGTTCGGTATAGATTTTATTTCTACATTAGTTTCGGAAAACGCATTTTCCCCTATAGTTGTTACAGAAGACGGGATAATTATTTCTCCTGATAAATTGCTCCTACCTTGAAAAGCTCTATCTGATATTGAAGTCACATAAGATGGAATTATAACATCTACACCTACAATTCCTCCTGCTCCTAATACCAGAGCATTTGATGATTTCTCAATAAGAGTATTATTTTCAACTTTGTAAAAATTATTATTAGATAGAGTGATTGAAGTAAGTTTACAATTTGACCATGCACCACCGTGAACAGACTCAATTGTGGAAGGAAGTACTATATAAGAGTTTGCGTTATTTGAGAAAGTGGCATTTTTAATTACTTTAATATTCTCTGGGACTGTAGAAATTGAAACATTATAACAATTAAAAAAAGCAGCTTCTCCTATTGATGTTAAAGAAGAAGGTAATGAAGTTATAGCCATACTACCACAGCCGTAAAAAGCATTATCCCCTATTGAAACTAAAGAATTAGGAAGTTTAGTTAAACAAATATTATTATTTTGATAGAAAGCATCTTGTCCAATTTCAGTTATTGTATTAGGTAATTCAGATAATACTAAATTTTTACAACCACAAAAACAATAATCAGGTATTTTTGTTAAACCAGTAGGCAGAGAATTCAATGCTAAAGCTTCGCAATAATAAAACGCATATTCATCTAGTTTATTCAAACTATTAGGTAACTTATTGAGCGTTAAATCATCCATATAATAAAAAGCATATTTTCCGATTTCCTCTACAGAATTTGGCAACTCTGTAATTCCAAGCCCATTACGATAATAAAAGGAATAATCTTTAATTTTTTCTAATCCTTCTCCAAGTCCATTAGAAACATCTAATATTGTTCTACCTGAACTCTTTCCACGGAACGAAGAAGACGCAAAATGTCTTACTCTACCAGTCTGGTTAATTCTAGTAATAGCATGACCTGAATAATTTATACTTTGACCCTTATCAGTTTTTGTCTTATAAGTTCCAGCACCATAGCCCTCACAAGCTCCAGATATTGTTATTGTACCACTCGTAGATGTAGTATCATCTGATTGGCCTAAATAAGTACCAAAGAATACCGTACAAGGAGTGCCTGTATCATACTGATCTATGGCCAAATCACCAGTTACAGTTTTAGTCACTTCTTCTCCATTCTCCGTACCTTTGAATTTTACAGTGACAGTACTTCCTCTACAAGGATAAATATCAAGTAAAATAAAACTTTCACCAGTATATGTTGTAGTGCCATCATAAGTATCAGAAGTAATTTTAGTGGCTTCTAATACTGCCTGCTCATTTCTAGAATCATTTACAGCAACTGCTGTAATTACTATATTTCCTATAACTTCATCACTAGGGATATATATTACACCAGTAGTATAATCATATTTAAAACCACAGACAGAAGCTGTACCTGTGACAGAAACAACCAAAGGAAGATCATAACCACTAATTGCTTCGAGGGTGCAAGTATAGGCAGAACCGATAATAAGTTCAGAACTATGAGCTACTTCAATATTAGTCAGTTCAAAAGTAACACCGCCAACTACAATTCCGCCTTCTTGTTTGAGAGCTTGTCTTTGCATCTGTCTAACTTTGAATTTAGCAAAGTTCATTAGACACTCCCCCTAACAGCGACTTGCCATTTCACTCCGTTCCACCAAATTCCAAGATCATAAGTTTTGCTCGCCGCAGGAGTGAATACGCCTTCAACACAATCGTCACCGCTAAAGTATGCGTTAAAAGTGTTAGTAATAGTAGTAGCAGTGGTACCGCTGATGAATACTACGGAGTAATAAGCTTCATCGGCATTAGTAAAAGTACCAGCAGCATTAAGAGCAAGAGATGTAATCCCACTTGCATAGACATAACGATATTCGCTATTTGAAGCAGATGCTATAAATGTGCGGGATTTGTCTCCACTCGTTGCGTCGGTAATAATATTTGTTTTAAGTATAGCGTCAATTTCATTGGTGGAATTATCATCAATATCAATCCAAATATCTCCGTCTTTTGGATTAATAGGTTCGCTAGATTGGGCATATATTTTAGTAAGAGAATCTACATAAGTTGTAGTTGCCGCACCAATTTGTTCAGCGGTAACCTCGTGAGGATTTGATTTATTTATAATGTGACTTTCAAGTTCTGGATTACTTCCCTGTTGAATTGAAGAAATATCTGAATATTCCCATTGCTGAGTAGCGGGATTATAATGCTTTATTCTTGCCATACTCTACCTCCTATTCTTTATTTTTGTTTTATAATTACTATATTTATAAAATTATTTTACATATTCATAAACTTCTATATATATATCTCCCGTTACCGACGGTATATCGATAGTATATGTTCTCTTTGCCTGCATTATCCAGGTACCGCCCATTTTTACATAAACTTCAGGCGAACCCAACGATGTATCAGTTTTTGTTATATTTATTGTAAGGCTTTCACCTGCCGCTATAGCGGTAGGACGATTATCTAAAGTATATCCAGACTCAATATCATACGTAATAGTAAAATTAACATTTGCACAATCAGCAAATCTACTACTGAAGTAAGTCCAATTAGTTGCTGTTTTATAAGATGCAAGCAAAGATGCTGGTACATAAATGGAACCATATCCTCCTGCAGAAGTAGAATAACCACCTATAGGAGTTGAAGAAAATGCGTAACTGTTAGATAGAGTACACAAAGACGATCCTGTAAGATAAAGGCCAGTGAGTCTATAACAGTTTCTAAACGCAGAACTACCTATGGCTGTACATTTAGGAAAACTTACTGTTCCTAAAGATCTGCAACCATAAAATGCATTACTTCCTATCGTTGTGCATACAGGGAAACTTGCAGTGGCAAGAGAAGAGCAGCTATAAAACGCATAACCTCCTATGCTTGTACATGCAGGAAAACTTATTGATGATAATTTTGAACAACGGCCAAATGCAGAGTTCCCTATACCTTGACAAACGGGGAAACTTATTGATTTAAGATAACTACAATTATAGAATGCATAATACCCTATATTTGTACATGCAAAAAATTGTACCGATGATAATGTCGAACACATATAGAACGCAGAACTACCTATGCTTGTACATGCAGGGAAATATACTGTTGAAAGAGCACTACAATATGCAAACGCATAACTTCCTATGCTTTCACAGTCAAAAAGCATTGCTGATGAAAGCGCAGTACAGCCATAGAATGCATAACTTCCTATCGTTGTGCATACAGGGAAACTTGCAGTGGCAAGAGAAGAGCAGCTATAAAACGCGTAACTTCCTATGCTTGTACAAACAGGAAAACTTATTGATTCAAGAGAAGTACAGTTACGAAATGCACTATCTCTAATTGAACTACAAGCAGGGAAGCTTACCGATGAAAGCGCAGTACAGCCATAGAATGCGCTACTACCTATACTCCCACAAACAGGGAAATTTATTGATGTAAGATTCGTGCAGCTTTGAAATGTACCAGGGGTAATAATTTTACAAACAGGAAAATTCGCAGTAGTAAGAGAAGTACAATTTTGAAAAGCCCCACCACCAACAGCCATAGTTCCCAGCCCCGTACATGCAGGGAAATCTACTGAAGTAAGAGATGAACAATTAGCAAATACATTATAGCTAAGATTTTTGCAATTAGGAAAACTTATTGACACAAGAGATGAGCAACTAAGAAATGCGTATTCTCTTATACTTGTACAAGCAGGAAAATTTACTGATGTCAGAAAACTGCAATACTGAAATGCACTACTGCCTATTGTTTCACAGGCAGGAAAATTTAATTCAGAAAGCGATGTACAATTACTAAATATGTTGGCATCTATACTTATACAAGCAGGAAAACTTACTTGAGAGAGAGAAGAACAATTTTGAAACGCATAATCTTCTATATTTGTACAAGCAGGAAAATTTGCAGTTTTAAGCAATTTGCAATTTACAAATGCCCTTTTCCCAATTGTAGAAATAAAATTTAATTTATCAGGAATTTCTACAATTGTTTTTTGTATAACTTGTTTTTTTATATCCTCAAAATCATTTTTTTTATTTTTCCCTTTGTGGTCGATTCTGTTTTTAATTAATTCAACACATCGTGACTGCAAGTCA
>JAEIGA010007918.1_pt1 | contig 16133 bp, 15 predicted proteins | sample 9270691 | NCBI WGS metagenome assembly JAEIGA01 (sample SAMN17057246, study PRJNA624740) | gut metagenome | biome: biome; isolation source: fecal sample | host: Bos grunniens | place: China: Xizang | collected 2019
ACACTCAGGATACTTGTCCGTTCTGCGGCGATGTGCCGAGTTTCGACAGCGGCACTTGCCTTTGCAGGTCCTGCCGTACCGAGATTACGCTCAAGACCTGTCCTGAAACTAATCTAACCTACAAAGCGGTTAAAATTAATAATCTCAGAATAACTGCTGACAAGTTTCATAACAATTCATCTTTGTATTTTAGAAATATTACAGAAATCACCGAAAGCGGTGATATAATATGTCCGCACTGCGGCCATATCCACGCAAGGTGACCAATTATCATTAAAAGCGTCAGGGGAATTTATTTCCCCTGACGCTTTTGATTTTCAATCTATCTTATTTTTACTTAAAACCTTTTTGCACCAACTGAATTTTCCACATTCAGGGCACTTCATAAATCTTGTCGTGCTGATGTGCATCGACATCATAGCCTTCATATAGCTCGGGATAAATCTGTGGCGGCATTTTCTACATTCGTAGTAGCCTGCCTCGACCTCAAACTTAAGGGCAATAAAGCCGATAATCAGAAAAATCACCGTTGCCACCGAAGCAATAATTGCAAATTTCAAGGTTTCGCCTAAAATCATAGCCGAGGGTATCAATACTGACATATAAAACAACAAATCGGTTATCAATATTAACCACATTGCGGTTAAATGCCTTTTGTTATGCTCTTCTTCCCTTTTCGCCATTTCGAGCAACAGTTCTTCTGCTTTTTTATCGTATTCTTTCATCTCAATTATCTCCCCACTTAATAATTCATTCACACTGATATCCAATTCATTACACAGCTCAAGCATCAAAGATGAATCCGGCATACCCTTGCCGTTTTCCCATTTGGAAACTGCTCTGTCTGTGATGCCTATTTTTTCGGAAAGCTGCAGCTGTGTTAAGCCCTTACGCTTTCTGCAGTCCGCTATGAATTTTCCGATTTTAATTTGATTCATTTTGTTCCTCCTTCCCTATATTCAATTTAACCTACGATGGAGTAAATGTCTACAAACCAACCGTTGAGTGAGGTGTCAACGGTTAGTAGAAATCCATTTTCAGCACTGTTTTGTGCCTTTTTGACTCATAAATCTGCGTCGTCTCTATGATCTACGGGCAGATTGTAGTCAAAAGTGTAGCCAGTACTGTTGTCATTTTCCTTTGCTTTTATTGATATAATTTTACCACTTTTACTGTTATACTTCAATCAATTTTGAGAAAAAATTATTTAGATAAAAAAAGACCTTGACTATCCCCGGTTTGTCACTGTATAATAACAAAAAACAAGGAGGGCCAGTGCTATGGATTTTACACCCTTAAAAGAATTTATGGATCATCTCACCGCCTGGCGGATCCCCGGCAACAGTATCCGGGTGTCCATCGAGGATAAAGAGGTATTCACCTATCAATCCGGCTATGCGGATATAGAGACCAAGGAGCCGATGACTACCCGACATCTGCTGAATCTCTATTCCTGCTCCAAGCCGACCACCGTCACAGCGGCTTTGCAGCTATACGAACAGGGGAAAATCAAGCTGGATGACCCTCTGTATGCCTATATCCCGGAGTTCCGGCAGATGCATTTGGCAGACGGAAGTGTTGCCAAAAATCCCATTACTCTGCGCCACTTGTTCACTATGACCTCCGGCCTGACCTATAATACCAGAACGAAGGCCTTTGACAAGGCAAGGAAACTGACAGACGGCAAAATGGACACCCTCACCGTCATTCGCTGTATAGCGGAAGACCCCCTGTCCTTTGAACCGGGAACGAAATGGCAATATAGCCTCTCCCACGATGTGCTGGCGGCAGTGGTGGAGGTAGTCTGCGGGGAGAAATTCCGTGACTACGTTAAACATAATATCTTCGACCCCCTTGGTATGGAAAACTGCGTGTATCATAACGAAGCGTTTCAAAATCAGATGGCTTCCATATACCGTTTCGTAGACGGCGTAGAGGGTACGCTTGTGGATAAGCAGTCAGGCGCCTCCTCACGGGAAGGCGGTTTTGTCCAAAAGGAAGGAAAGCAATGTGCCCATGTTTTCGGGCCGGAATACGACAGCGGCGGTAGCGGAATCACCGCATCAGTGGCGGAGTATTCCAAATTCTGCGATGCTTTGGCGAATGGGGGCAAGGGTATCTTAAAGCCTGAGACCATCGATTTGATGCGCACCAACCAAATTGAAAATGTGGATAAATCCCGGTTCACTTGGAAACAGCTTGAGCATTACGGCTATGGCCTGGGTGTGCGAACCCTGCTGGAAGTTCCCAATGACGGCAACGGCAACATCGGTGAATTCGGTTGGGGCGGTGCGGCAGGCGCAAGCCTGTGGATCGACCCGGACTTAAAGCTGTCCGTTTGCTATGCCCACCATATGCTCAACCCCCAGGAGGACTACTACCAGCCCCGGGTGCGGAATGTGGTGTACGGCTGCCTAAAATAATTTTGTGCAAAGTGCAAAATGCAAATGCTTCGCTTTACCCCCAGAATTAACGAAGCGGAAATCGAGTTGCTAATTAATGAATATATTGAAAAATGCGTTGAACGTTACATCAATAATTTCATAACCGAATAAGCCTCCTAATATGCAAAAAAAAATGCTCTGCTTTTTACGGCAGAGCATTTTAATTTGCTGTCATATTGCTGTCAATAGCGGAATTTTTGTTTGAAAATCCCTTGAAATCAGGGGTTTTTAGAAGTGTAGGATTATTCCCACTCGATTGTGCCGGTTGGCTTCGGGGTGAGATCGTAAAGGACACGGTTGATACCCTCTACCTCTTCTGTGATTCTTGCAGTTATCTTATGAAGCACTGCATACGGAATTTCCTCGATTGTGGCGCTCATTGCGTCCTTAGTATTAACGGCTCGAATAATTGCCGGCCAGCCCTCGTAACGGCTTTCGTCCTTAACTCCGACACTCTTAATATCGGGGATAGCAATAAAATACTGCCATACCTTTTCCGCAAGACCGTTTTTCGAAAACTCATCGCGAAGTATTGCGTCAGCCTCTCTTAAGGCGTGCAGACGGTCACGTGTAATTGCACCAAGGCATCTTACTCCCAAGCCGGGGCCGGGGAACGGCTGACGGTATACCATACCGTGCGGCAGACCCAATGCCTCACCTACAACCCTTACTTCATCCTTGAAAAGCAGCTTAATCGGCTCAACAAGCTTAAAGTTAAGGTCCTCGGGAAGTCCACCGACATTGTGGTGCGACTTGACTGCCTTTTTACCCTCAGCCTGCTTAATGCTTTCCAAAATATCGGGGTAAATTGTACCCTGAGCCAAGAACTCAACGCCCTGAAGCTTTCTTGCCTCATCAGCAAAAACATTAATAAACTCAGCGCCGATAATCTTTCTCTTTCTCTCGGGGTCGCTGACACCTGCCAGCAAGTCAAGGAAGCGGTCGGTAGCGTCAACATAAACCAGATTAGCATCAAGCTCACTGCCGAAAATCTTGACAACGTTCTCCGACTCATCCTTTCTCATCAAACCGTGGTTTACGTGAACACAGGTCAACTGCTTACCGATAGCCTTGATAAGAAGTGCGGCTACAACCGACGAATCAACACCGCCGGAAAGTGCCAACAGCACCTTACCGTCCTTTACCTGCTCACGAACAGCCTTTACCTGCTCATCAATAAACTGATTTGCAAGCTCTATTGTAGTAATACGAGCCATAGACTCGGGACGTACATTTGTATCCATTTATAATTCCTCCCAAACACCTGATAATGATTATAGTTAGTCGATATCAGTTGGTATAGTTATCGAAATAACCCTGAACGAGGACAACGGGAGTACCCTTATCACCCGAGCCGGAGGTCAAATCGCAAAGCGAACCGATAAGGTCAGTCAGCTGACGGGGTGTTGTGCCCTGAGCCGCCATATTACCCACCAAGCTCGAGCCATCCTTTGCCTTAATCGAATCGGAAATTGCCTTTTTAAGCTCATCACCCGACAAATCCTTAAAATCGTTATCAGCCAAATACTTCAGCTTCAATTCGTTCGGTGTGCCGATAAGTCCATCTGTAAAGGCGGGGGAAACAACCGGATCGGCCAGCTCCCAAATCTTACCTTGAGGGTCTTTAAATGCACCGTCACCGTAGACCATAACCTCTACGTGCTTACCGGTTGCATCCGAAATTCTCTTCTGGATATCGAGCACCAAATCCTTGCACTCACGCGGGAAAAGCTTAATCTTGTCCTCGGTCGATTTATTGGAGCCCAAAAGACCGTACTTTTCATTACAACCGCTGCCGTTGACCGGAGCATTCAAAATATCGTCAAGACCGCAGACAACCTTAGCACCGGCAGCCTTCAATAAACGCTTGGTTCTTTCGCGGGTATGGATATCACAGGTTAAAACGCAATCGGTATAATCCAAAATTGCCTTTGCCTGATTGGCAAAAATAATCTCAACCTCGCAGCCGCAGTCCTTAATCAAATTCTGATAATATTCGACATAGTCAACACCGGTAAACTGCAGCTTCTGAACACCGAACACCTCGCGGTATCTTTCTAAAGAAAGAACATCTGAATACGGGTTAATGCCGTTAGCATCAATCAAATCGTAGGTGGCCAAGGAGTTGCCGACCTCATCCGACGGATAACTCAACATAAGAACGATTTTTTTACAGCCCTTTGCAATACCCTTTAAGCAGATTGCAAAACGGTTACGGGATAAAATCGGGAAAATAACGCCAACGGTTTCACCGCCTAATTTAGCCTTAACGTCAGCGGCAATATCCTCAACCGATGCGTAGTTACCCTGTGAACGGGCAACGATAGATTCAGTCAACGAAATAACATCGCGGTCACGAAGAGCGAAGCCCTCGATTTCGGCAGCCTCCAACACGCTGTGTGCGACGATTTTAGCCAAATCGTCACCCTCGCGGATAATGGGACAACGAATGCCACGAGACACCGTACCGACTCTGCGTTCTTTTGTCATAATAATACACTTTCCTTTCCATTTCGGAACAAGGCTTTAGCCTTGTGGAATATCACTAGATTATTTTACATTAAATTTATCTCAATTACAAGTTTTTTTTAATCCGCCAAGATAATTTTTTAAAATTATTCAATTATTGCTTCACGACACAATATTATTTATGTTACATTTTTACAAAAACATACAATTATTTCATCATAAAACCAATAAATAAGGCGCCTTCCTTACGGAGGGCGCCTCGACAGTACGGACAGTTATTATTTTTCCAATGACTTAATAAATTCACCTAAGCCGCGTTCGAAATCAACACCGTAATGCTCGGCACCCGAAGCAATTGTGCGTTTAATACTGCCGACAGTGAAGTCCACCGCAATTTCAGTTGCACGAAAAAGGTCCTTGCCGTTCATAAGTGCCGCCGTAAGTGCACTTGCAAAAACATCACCTGTGCCGTGGAACATACCGTCAATCCGGTCCCTTACGACACTGCACATTTTTTGAGCTTTGCGGTCATAAGCAACCGCCGACACCGTTTTATCGTCAAAATGAACACCCGTAAGCACAATTCTTTCAGGGCCCAAATCTGAAAGCCGATACACCATATTTTCAATAAAGCCTTGGTCGTAGCCCGAGGGAATATACTCCTTATCAAGCATAAAGCAGGCCTCGGTCACATTCGGAACAATTATATCTGCCTTTTGACAGAGTCTTTTCATTTCGGCGGCAAAGCCCGAATCAAAAAGGGCGTACATTTTGCCGTTATCTGCCATTGCAGGGTCAACCACTGAAAGAGTGTTTTCAGACTTGAAATTATCCAAAAATTCACACACAATGTCAACCTGCTCCTTAGAGCCTAAATATCCGCTGTAAACCGCATCAAATTGAAGTTCAAGGCTTTTCCAGTGTTTTATAATCTTCGGCATTTCGGCCGTTAAATCCATTGATGAATAGTTTTCAAAGCCGCCGGTGTGGGTCGAAAGCACCGCCGTCGGAATGACCGCTGTTTCAATTCCGGCAGCCGACAGCACCGGCAGTGCAACCGTTAATGAGCACTTACCCAGGCAGGAAATATCGTGTATTGCGGCAACCCTTTTTTGTTTATCCATAACAATCCCTCAGCCAGCCATACGGCTGACAGCTCCCATAATCCGTGGGAGCCTTATTTATATTTAATAGGCTGATTTATAGGCGTTGCAGACCGTTTCGGTATCGCCTACCATTTTAAGATTCCCGTGCTCAAGCCAAGCACAGTGACGGCAAAGACGCTCAATCTGTCCCATTGAATGGCTGACGACTATAACGGTAGTTTGACCGTTATTCATCATTTCATTAATTCTTGCCTCGCACTTTTCCTGAAACTTAAAGTCACCGACCGCTAAAATTTCATCAACAATCAAAATGTCGGGCACCGTCATGGTTGCAATAGCAAAACCGATACGGGCAATCATACCGGAGGAATAGTTTTTCATCGGTGTATCGAGAAAATCCTGCATTTCGGAAAAATCGACAATTTCCTGAAAATGCTCGTCCATATATGCCTTGGAAAAGCCCAGAACCGAGCCGTTCAGATAAATATTTTCACGGGCAGTAAGCTCTAAATCGAAGCCTGCGCCAAGCTCAATCAACGGTGCAATAACGCCACGGGTAACAACGCTTCCCTTAGTGGGGGTCAAAATGCCCGAAATGATTTTAAGCAAGGTCGATTTTCCCGAGCCGTTAAGACCGACAATGCCGAAAACATCACCCTTTTCGATATTGAGGGTAACGCCGTTTAAGGCAATAAAATCCTCATAAGCTAACTGCCGCTTTAAAAATTTGAGCAGATATTCCTTCAGGCTTTGCAGCTTTTCCTTGCTCATATTAAAGTGCATTTCGATATCCTTCAGCTCTACCGCATATTCCGAAGCCATTTCTTCCCCTCCTTTTAAGCTTAAATGTAAAGTATAAACTTTTTCTGTAGCTTTTTAAACACAAGCGAGCCTATCAACAGCATAACCAGACCGTAGCCTAAGCAAAGTAAATGCTGCTCTAAGGAAGGCCAGGTGTTATTCAAAACAACGTCACGGAACGTGTTTATGTAAACCGACATCGGGTTATATTTGATAAGATTCAAGGCTAAAACCTGAATTTTAGAGTCATAATTTATCCTTGTTTCAATCATACTTAAGGGATAAATCAAGGTCGTGAGGTACATCCACAGTGTCAAAATGACACCGTATAGATGAATAATATCTCTGAAAAACACGCTGACTGCCGACAGCATAAGGCTCAAGCCTACCGCAAAAAGCAGGCAATAAAGCACCGGCAACGGCAACATTACCAAAGTAACGCCAATTTCGATATGCTTAAAGCGGATTGCCATAACGATAGCAACCGCAATAAGCGAAAATGCAAAATTTATCAGTGCAAAAAGGCATTTTTCCAGCGGAAAAATGTATTTTGGAATATAGACCTTTTTTATCAACGAGGACGCCGCCAGAACCGAGGTCATACTGCCTGAGGTTGCCTCTGAAAAAAAGTTCCACATAGCGGCACCGACAATATAAAAGCAGGCAAAATCAGCGACATTCGGATAATCCCTGATGCCGAACATAAAGCCGAAAACAAGCGTAAGCACAAGCATTGTGAGTAACGGATTAAGTATACTCCAAGCAACACCCAAAACACTTCGGCGGTATTTTATTTTGAAATCCTTGCCTGCTAAATTTTGCAGTAAGGGTAAATACTTTTTGAAATCCTTAAAAAAGGAACGCTTTTCATTTTCCAACACTGCACCTCATTTTCAAAATATAGTCTTATTATATTACTTATACCCTTGAAAGTCAATTACTTCAAGGTAACAACGGTCACGCCGTCCTCACCCTCACCGTAAAGACCTATACGAAACTCCTTAACGCTTTTGTTTGTGCGTAAATATGTGTGCACCGCTTTTTTGAGCGCGCCGGTACCCTTACCGTGGATAATCCACACCGTATTAAGTCCTGCCATAACCGAATTGTCAATGAAACGGTCAAGCTCCATACCTGCCTCATCACCGGTAAGGCCTCTTATATCAATTTCCGACTGTGCCGAGCGGATATTACCCTCGGGATTAGCCGCCTTTTTAATTGTTCGGGTCTTAGCAACCGTACCTTTATTTTTAGGCTTGGGGGCTAAGTGCGATACCGCAACCTTAGTCCTTATGCTTCCTGCCAAAATTTCGACCTCGTCACCTCTTTGGTCACTTAAAACCGTAACCTCTTTCTTAAGGTCGAGGAAAATAACCTTTTCTCCCTTTTTAAGCGGTGACAAAAAGCCTCCTCCCGAGATTTCGACCGCCTCTACGGGGTCGGCAACATCCTCCAAACGCTTTAAGCCGCCTCTCATTTCGGCTCGGGCTCTTCTGATACGCTCCTCAGCCGAAATATTGCTTTTTTTGAGTGCTTCAAGCTCGGATAAAAGACGCTCGGCTTCGGCTCTTGCTTTGTCAACAACGGCTGCTGCCTGCTCGCGCGCCTTTTCCATTGTCTTTTCCTTAGCCTGACGCAGCTTCTCGGCCTCTGACTCACGTGAGGCCTTAAGCGCCTCCATTTCACCCTTAAAGCGAGCTGCCTCAAGCCGGTCCTTTTCGGCATCACGAGTGGCCGTTTCAAGTGCCGCAACAACCCGTTCAAAGCGCGCCGCCTCATTTGATACAAGGCTTTTTGCCGTTTCTACAGTTTGCCTGTCCAAACCTAATTTCTCCGAAATTGCAAAGGCATTCGACCTGCCCGGAAGACCTATGTTCAGCTTATAGGTAGGCTTTAACGACTGCACATCAAACTCACAGCTTGCGTTACAAACGCCCTCGGCCTCAAGCGCATAGGACTTTAATTCAGCATAGTGCGTCGTAGCGGCAATTTTAGCCTTCTTTTCACGAAGCTTCATCAAAATCGCCTGTGCTAACGCCGCGCCCTCAACCGGGTCGGTGCCTGCACCAAGCTCGTCAATCAGCACCAGAGAACGACCGTCGGCCACCGCCATAATATCAATAATCCTCTTCATATGTGACGAAAAGGTTGAAAGCGACTGCTCAATACTCTGCTCGTCACCGATATCTGCCAAAACGCGGGCAAAAACCGAAACCTCACTGCCGTCGGACACCGGTATCATAAGTCCGCACATAGTCATTAACGTCAGTAGTCCGACCGTTTTAATTGAAACGGTTTTACCGCCGGTATTGGGGCCGGTAATCATCAGCGTGTCGTACTCAAGCCCCAATGGAATGGTGACCGGCACAACGGTTTTTGGGTCAAGCAGCGGATGACGTGCATTTTTAAGGTAAATTCTGCCCTCTTGATTTAAACCGGGCTTGCTGGCACGCATTGAAAAGGCTAATGATGCCTTGGCAAAAATCAGGCACAGCTTAACGGTTGCCTCGTATGATACTGCAATATTTGGCGCAAAGCCTGCCGCTTCACCCGACAGCTCGGCTAAAATGCGGTCAATTTCCTCTTTTTCCTTAATTTTCAGTTCTCTTATTTCATTATTGATTTCAACAACCGCCATAGGCTCGATAAAAAGCGTAGCGCCCGAGCCTGAGGTATCATGCAAAAGTCCCGGTACCTCATGTCGGCTATCGGCTCTGACAGGTACAACAAACCTTCCATCACGCTGGGTAATGATAGCATCCTGCAAGAATTTTGAGGTACTGCTCGAGCGAATCATTTTTTCCAAGCGGTCACGAACATTTAATTCACTTGAATGAATCTTACGACGGATATCACGAAGCCTTGGTGAGGCATTATCGTCCATATCGTCCTCACTGCGAATTGAAGTGCAAATTCTGTCTTCAAAATAGCGGTTAGGCACCAAAACCTCAAAATACTTGGCAATATAAGGACTGTCGGTGTTTTCACAGTGGGCACGCCATTCCTTCAGCGAACGGATAATACGCAGAACCTCGGCAATATCCAATAGCTCTCGCATTGACAAAACGCCGCCGTTTTTAGCCCTTGCCAAGGAATTTGTGACATTTTTCGCATTACCGAAGGAGGGCGAGCCGAAGCCAGCCGAAAGACGCACTGCATCATCGGTTTCGTTTAACAGGCTTTCAACCTTTTTGAAATCGGCTTCGGGACGAAGCGAAAGCGCAAGCTCCTTAGCATCGTCCATAGCAGCACGGGTGCTCAGCATTTTTAAAACCTTATCAAGCTCTAAGGCTTCTGAATGGTATAGTGTGTTCATTTTATCTCCTGAAGACTCACAGCCTTAATTCAAGGCTATGGAAAAAGTCTAGTGTTTTGAATTTACGCTCGGTTTGAGCAAGTAAATACCGCTCGGTAACAAAGCTTAAATATTTGGCGTTTTCAGGCGGCAGGACAAACGAATAAAGCTTGGAAAATTGTGAATATACGATATGTCTCATTGCGGCAAAGGTTGTCCTGTCAAGCTCGGCAAACGAGCCGGACACCTTGCTTCGTGCCTTACAGTCGTTACAAAGCATATCACCGCCGATTAAATCCAACCAAAGCGGAAAATTTTGGTCGGTGCCGCAAACTCTGCACCCAACCAAATCGGGCATAAAGCCGGCAATTACCATTAATCTCAGCTCGGTCAACGCCTTTACTGCATAAATATCCATTTTACCCTTTTCTATGTAGTGCAGAGAATTTAACGCCAAACGCAAAAACTCCTCACCCTCTACCTCATAGGGCACCAAGACCTGACACAGCTCGCAGATATACTGAGCAAGGCTTAAACGTTCTATATCGGTACGAATGCCGAAAAAAACGTCAATCGCCTCGGCCTCGGTTATACGGTAAGTTCCCTTAGACTCGGTTATGCAAAGGTGCGAATAGCTAAGCAGCGCCGTTGAGGCAGCATTTTTGGATTTTGGCTTTCGAGCGCCGCTGACAAAAGCGCTTAACAACCCCTTGTCCCTTGTCAGAACAACGACTACCCGGTCACTTTCACCGACGTTATTTTCTTTTATCACAAGACCGTCGGTCGTGAATTTCACCGTCAATCTGCTCCTTCTTCACTGAATTTCGGCAATAAAGTAGATAGTCCTCAACCTTGCCGCTTAAAGTAAATTTTTCCCAATAAGCATCCTCTGTCATATCCCCGACCTCCAAGAATTTCTGTAAAATTATTGTGTGTCGGTAACAAAAAAATATGGTTGTTATTTATTGTCAAGACCGAACGAGCGAATCAATCCGTCGCGGTTTCTCCAGTCCTCTTTAACCTTTACCCAAAGTTTTAAATTGCATTTTACACCGAAAAATTCTTCAATATCAGCCCGCGCCAAGGTGCCGATTTTTTTAAGAACAGCACCGCCCTTGCCGATAATAATACCCTTATGAGAGTCACGCTCGCAGTAAATAATGGCCTCGGCCTCGATAATCGGCTCGCCGTTAACGGTATCACGCTCAAAAAATCTTTCCAAGCCGACGGCAATACCGTGAGGAACCTCCTTATCCAATAAATGGAGCATTTTTTCTCTGATAAGCTCACAAACCATAACACTGTCGGCCTGGTCGGTAACCTCATCGTCACTGAAAAAGTGCGGTGACTCCTTAGCATACCTTAACTGCTCGGTAACAAGCGCTTCAACTCCGTCACCGCTTTGAGCCGAAACCGGAATGACCGACTCAAACTCGTACAGACCCTTATAAGCCGAAATAACCTCAAGCAAATCACTTTTATCGGTCAATAAATCAATCTTGTTTATACAAAGAATTGCCTTTAAACGGCGGTTTTTTATTTCCTCAATCAGTTGAAGCTCAGCCTTTGGCATATTCTCGGGGTCAAGTTTAAATTTCGGACTTGCCTCAACCACAAGCATTACGACATCGACGTCGGACAGTCCTTGTGACACCGAGTCCATCATTTTTTCACCGAGCTTATTTTTTGGCTTATGAAAGCCGGGAGTGTCAATATAAACAAGCTGAGTTTCCTCAATTGTCTTAACACCCATAATTCTTGTACGTGTGGTCTGCGGCTTGTTTGATACAATAGCCACCTTTTGACCCAAAATTTTATTAAGTAGAGACGATTTTCCGACGTTTGGACGTCCGACTATAGCAACAAATGCCGATTTCATATTTTCCATTTTTCTTCCTCAGTCTATAAAAGTAACCTCGCGTGAGAGTCCCATTTGTACCAGCACTGCCTCTTCCTTTTCACGCATAGTTTCGGCCTCGATACCGCCGTTCACGTGGTCATGGCCTAACAGATGGAGCATTGAATGTACCGTTAAAAACGCTACCTCACGCTGTAGGGTGTGACCGTATTCTTCAGCCTGAGCCACCGCATGCTCCAAGGAAATTATCACATCGCCGAGCATTTTTGCGCCGGTTTCGTAATTGACGTCATAAACACCGTTCTCACCCAAAGGAAAGGACAGAACATCGGTCGAACGGTCAATTCCTCTGAAATCCTTGTTAAGCACTTGAATTTCCTTATCATCAACAAAGGTTACCTCGACCTCAGCTGAGCCTTGAAATTCCTCTTCCTTAAGCACTGCAATGCAGGCGCGTCTCACAAGCATCCTTATACCGGTCGGAATCTTGACCTTTTTCTGTTTATTGGTTATATTCACCTTGACCTTTTCCATTTCAATTCCCTCTTTGCTTCTTTTCCTCATATTTTTCGTATGCCTTGATTATCTGCTGAACCAGTCTGTGACGGACAACGTCACGCTCTGAAAACCTGTTTATTGCAATATCGTCAACATCCTTCAGTATATTGAGAACCTCTTTAAGTCCCGATTTTTTGCCGTCCGGCAGGTCAATCTGCGTAATATCACCCGTAACCACCGCCTTGGAATTAAAGCCCAGACGGGTTAAAAACATCTTCATTTGCTCGCTTGTGGTATTCTGTGCCTCATCTAAAATGATGAAGCTGTCGTCCAAAGTGCGTCCCCGCATATATGCCAACGGAGCAACCTCGATATCCCCTCTCTCCTGACACTTCTGGAAGTTTTCAGCACCCAGCATATCAAAAAGAGCATCGTAAAGCGGACGTAAATACGGGTCAACCTTTTGCTGAAGGTCGCCCGGCAAAAAGCCGAGCTTTTCGCCTGCTTCAACGGCAGGTCGGGTTAAAATTATGCGGTTGACCGTTTTTGCACGAAAGGCCGCCACCGCCATAGCCACAGCCAAATAGGTTTTGCCCGTGCCCGCAGGTCCTACACCGATAGTGACGGTGTTGTCACGAATAGCCTCTGTATACTTCTTTTGACCGATGGTTTTCGGCTTAATAGGCTTACCTTTAGAGGTAATACAGATACAGTCAGTAGCGCTCAGTTTTTCGATACCCTTGTCATCACCGTCGGCAGCAAGCGACATAATATAGTGAATATTCTGCTCAGTTAAGGTCTCGCCTCGGCTAATCAACGACAAAAGTCCGTTAATAGTCCGCACTGCACCGTCAACACCCTCAGGCTCACCCGAGACCTTGATTTCACCCGAGCGAAGCACGACGGTGACCGAAAACTGCTTTTCAATAAGCCGGATATTCTCATCCAAATTACCAAACAAGCCGTACACATATTCAACACGTTCAATGTTAATCGTCTGCTCTGTCACCATTTTCACACTGCCTTTTTAAAGTCCCTTTTAATTGCGGTAATGCCTAAAATACTCATATCCATACACTATTTATTTTACATTATTTTTAATCTAAAATCAACAATAAATCCTGTTTTGCAATATTTTCTCGTAATTTATAGGTCGCCTTAAGTTTAATTCCTTCCTTATGTGTCAAAATTTCGGTTTTTCGGTCTAAAATTTCAGCATTTTTAAAGGTATTTTGCTCTATAATTTCGAGCTCGGACAACGCAATTGCCTCAGCCTTAGCAGAGGTTACCGTGATTTCTTTGACCTCGGTTTTATAAAAGACAGTGCTGACCAAACGCACCGGCAGATACATTTCTTTGTTTTCGTACCTTTTTTCACGCGTTTCAGCTTGGTACGGACCTTCGATACTGCCCAGATAAAGTGGTATATTTACCCCGAAAACCGACAAAACCCGACGTTTTTCGGGATTGCCTACACGCACCGTCTCTTTTTGAAGATACGGTACAAACAGCTCGACCTCACGTACCGTTTCGGCAATAACCTCTCCCTCTGACACGCCGAATTTATATGTACCGTCCTTATATTCGGTAATACCCGAAACCAACAGGTCGCCCTTTTTTACCGTCTGTCCCAATTTAACGACAATTGTGCCCGAGGTAACACCGAATTTATGAATCACACCGTCCTGCCCGGCTACAAGATTGCAGTCCTGCTTCGGCGGATTTTTATTATCCAAGGCTTCGGAGATATTGACCGTTGCCCGAACCCCCTCGATATTGACCGACGCCCACGAAATCCCGGGAAGCTTTAATGCCAATCTCGTTCTCAGGTCCTCAACATCCAGGTCACCCTTATACCGTCCCTCAAAAAGACCCAGTTCGCGACAGGCAGACAGCACCTCGGCCTCACTGATGGTTTTAGTGCCCACAACCCTTACGTTCCAAACAAAGCTTGAAAGAAAAACCAGCGCTAAAATATAAAAAATCAATCCCGCCGCAAAGCCGACTCTGAACTTATACCGGCGTAGCTTAAACGGCAAGCCGACACGCGACAGCACCTTAGTAAACACTCGGTTTTTCTGTCGGTACTCTCTGATTTTCAAGTAATTCTTTTTCAAAACGCAGGCAGATATTTCACCGCCTCGGCGTTCGATTCCCCAAACCGAAACACCGTTAAGTGCCAGCTGATTCAAGAGCCTTTCCTGAAATTCTCCCTTTATCGAGAACCTGACATACCCGCACACATAACGCAAAAGCTCAACTATCACCGACTGTGTCACCTCACCTGAAATTCAATATTATTCAGTTTTCCCTTAATCAGTGCCGAGCTTTCGGTAAAAGAAGCAATGTGCAAATCTCTTCCGAAAAAGGTCACCGTACCGCCCTGAATACTCAGCTTGATTCGGTCATCGTAATAATCTATAACTCCCCGACAGCCGTCAACCGACGCCTCACGGTCAGAGCAAAGATTTATTATCGGCCCCTTAAGCTCAGGTAGGTTTTCAAACAATCTCATCCTCGGTTTTTGTATTTTCATATCAGGTTTCAGTTTTTTAGCCATACTCACTCACCTAAAGATTTGATAATACTAATTTATTACGGGTTTCTCTCATTCATTCCCGAATTTCGGCATATACTCTACTGAAAAAGGCGGTGAGGCTCTTTGGGAATAACGGTTAAATTTAAATCAGCGGTCTTGACCGCGTCGGCTATTATCGGTGCGGTGACGGTCTTACTGCTTTCCGGTGAAATCCGTCAGGGCGTAATAAATGGACTGTCCCTTTCCTTCAGCGCAGTCATTCCGTCACTTTTTTTGTTTACGGCGGCGGCACTTTTTATAATAAAATCAGGTGCCTCAAGGCAGTTGGGCAGGCTCGTTTCACCCGTAACCCGACCGATAATCGGACTTGATTTTGAGCAAAGCACTGTCTTTCTAATATCATCAATTGCAGGCTACCCTATCGGCGCAAGACTTCTTAACACACTATATCAGGACGGCAAAATCTCCCGGGCAAAAGCCTTAAAAATGCTGATGTTTTCAATAAATGCCGGCCCTGCCTTTATAATCACCACCGTAGGCGAATGCTTTTTAAAAAGCCGGGGTGACGGTATACGCTTAATGGTCTGCCACCTTTTAGCATCATTAATAATAGCGGTAACCGTCAGATTTTTACCCGACCGACTGTTTTCACGTGACTTAAAAATAAAAAAGCAGAGCCGCCTTGAAAGGCAAAACTCTGCATTAAGTGATATTTTTGTTTTAAGCACTGCCGAAGCCGGAAAAACAATGCTCTCGGTTACAGTGTTTGTTGTGTTTTTTGCCGGTGTCGGAGGAGGCCTTTCGGCCTTTGATTTTCCCGGCATCAACCTTATCAAAGCTCTGCTTGAGGTGACGTCAGGCTTAGCTGACATCACAAGACAAAAGCTGCCGCTTGCGGCCTTTTTGTTAGGCTTTGGCGGAATTTCGGTTATATTTCAAGTCATATCCTCTGCCGAACAATTAAAGCCGAAATTCACCGTCGTTTTTCTTTCTCGACTTGTCCACGGCGCCATTTCGGCATTGCTGATAATCACTGCCGAAATGCTTTTCCCCCGTAATCTTGCCACCGGCTCGTTTAACCAAAGACCCGATTCCCTATCGGTTCACACAAGTCCGATATCCG
>JAEIGA010007919.1_pt1 | contig 16133 bp, 11 predicted proteins | sample 9270691 | NCBI WGS metagenome assembly JAEIGA01 (sample SAMN17057246, study PRJNA624740) | gut metagenome | biome: biome; isolation source: fecal sample | host: Bos grunniens | place: China: Xizang | collected 2019
GGCATGGATGGCCACTACCACGCAGTCGATTTCTGTTGTCCCCATTGCCTCAAACCTAACAAACCCGTAGTAGCCGATGGTATTTTTGCAGTATGCCCTATCTGTGACGAGCACTTCGACCTTAGCTATGGATATGCTCTTCCCACCAAGGGTATGACCCACGAGCCGCTACGAAAATACCAGACTATCGTCCACCAACAGATTACTGGGCTTAGCCTGCGCGTTATCAACTAATCCCTATTACCATGCTTTCTATCTACAATGCTTCAGCAGGAAGTGGTAAGACTTTTACCCTCACGCGCGAGTACCTACGCATGCTCCTGCGCGATACACAAACTGTTGACGACAACCGACTGCCACATAGCCGTATATTGGCTGTCACATTTACGAAGAAAGCAACTGCAGAGATGAAAGAGCGTATTCTGTACGAGCTCTACCTCCTGTCCACATCACCTGCTAGTTCCTCACACGGACACGCATTGCAGCAGGATTTAGGTATTAGCACGAAGCAACTGCAACAGAGCGCCTATAAATTGCTTATCGGTATTCTACAAGACTATTCACGCTTCTCGGTTTCTACTATCGATGGATTTTTCCAGCAAGTCATTCGTACCTTTGCTCGCGAACTTGGTCTTTCTGCCACCTATGACCTATCGCTAGATGGAGAAGAGATGGTGCAAGATGCAGTAGACGAATTATTTAAGCGAATAAGAGATGATCATAGCGAAGATAAGGACTTGATCCAATGGATGATTGATTTCATCCACAAGAATATCGACGACGACCATACATGGAATCCTAACGAGTCTATCAAACAATTCTCTAGGCAACTGCTCAAAGAGCAACTATCTCGGAGAATGAGCGCATTACAACAAGTATTTGCCAACAAGCATTTCATGCGCAATTACCGCAATGAACTCCTGCAGATATGCGAGCAAAAGGAGCAACAAGTAGCGCAACTATTGCTACAAGCCAATACTATTTTCCAGACCGTAGCAGAAGAAAAATGGAACAGAAATATCTTGACCGCATTCAAGAAATCTCCAAAGGAATGGCTCAAAGGAGCAATCGGGAGCACATTCTACAACGTACTAGATGACTCAACTAAGATATTCACTAAATCTAAAACCACCAAAGCAGAACAATCGCTCCTGCTAGACATCTACGCTCAACAACTTCACCCCATATTCTTGGATGTCAATCAATTGTGTTCGGGTAATTCGTTGCAAGATTATATTACAGCAAAGGAGATTCTCCCACATCTTTATACTTTGGGTATTCTGCAAGATGTGGCCAAGCAAATTGAAACCACCAATCGCAATATTGGGCGTCTACCGATTTCTGAAACCAATCACCTCGTTAACCAAATCATTGATGGACAAGAGGCGCCGTTTATCTACGAACGGTATGGTCAATATTTCAGACACTATATGATTGATGAGTTTCAGGACACTAGTGCTCTGCAATGGGATAACTTCGCCCCCCTTATCCATGAGAGCGAGAGCTATCATGCAGATAATCTGATTGTAGGTGATGTAAAGCAAAGCATCTATCGTTTCCGAAACTCAGATTGGAGTCTACTCAAGAATATCCATCAGCAGTTTCCTAACCACCAAGCATACACCATGCCCCATAACTGGCGTACTGCACCGGTCATCATTGAGGAGAACGAACGGCTCATGCAGCAACTAAGTACCCATATAGCGGAAAAGATTTGCGAAAAATACAATCAAAGCGACTTAGGAACAGACATCTCCTACATATTTGATTCAAAATTCATGCATCAAGAACCTGCCAAGAAGACGCCTGGCTATTTCCATATGCAGTTCTTTGAGGGAGATGATGCAGAAGCACAAACTTTAGCTCAATTGCACGAGATGCTACAATCGCTGCAAGAAGAGGGGATTGATCTCAAGCGAGTAACGTTGCTTGTGCGCTATACCTATCAAGCGGCTATTCTTGCACAATTCCTGATACAGCAAGGCTATCGGGTACAATCATCCGAGGGGTTACAGATTGGTTCACACCCTGCTATACAACTTCTTATTCACCTGTTGCAGCAAGAGGGAGAAACTCTCCATCCGCTACAAGATGCATATATTCAACAAACCATTGGTATTCTCACCGACGACCAAAAGCATCAAATTATTCTTGCACAGTCCTTGCCACTGTACGAACAAGTACAAGCACTAATCGATTCCCTGCAAATCACACGGCAAGAGGGAGTTGCACCATATCTAATGGCATTGCAAGACCTAATTTATCACTTCACCAAAAGCCGAGTAGCTGATCGAAAAAGTTTTCTAGAGTATTGGGAGCGTAAAGGGAAAAATAAGACAATTCCTGCACCACAGATTGCCGACTCCATTCGTATCATGACAATACATAGTAGCAAAGGGCTCGAGTTTGATATCGTATGTATCCCATTTTTCACATGGGAACTTACCAAAACTCGTCAAAACGACATCATCTGGTGTGAACCAAAGTCTGCTCCTTTCAACCAACTTCCATTGGTAGCTGTACATCCCTCAAAAATGCTTCTGCAATCTCATTTCAAGAACGAATACATCCAAGAACAAATTGCACAAGTGATTGATAACCTAAATCTTACATATGTAGCCATTACACGTCCTAAATACCGTCTGTACCTCTACGGACAAATTAGTAAAAAGACTACAGATAGTGTAGGGGCTGAGATGTATACACTCTACCAAAATCTGCTTGACAACCACCTGACCTACCGCTTACCTGCCAACGGAGCACCTGCTCCATTACCTCCTAACATAGAAGAGTCATCCCCCACACTTTTAGGAAAATACATATCTATTCCTATTCATGACCGACTTACCCTACGCAGCCGAGCTGAAGATGATTTTGCACCAGATACACCACTTGCCACCGTGGATTTAGGTATTCTAATGCACTTATGGCTCTCGCGCGTCCGCACCTGGCAAGATGCAGAACCTGCACTCTTACGCCTAATCCGAGAGGGGCAAATCACAGATCAGCAAGCACTTGAGTTGCGAAATCAATTTACCTCACTAAAAGCGCTTATTGAACGAGAGAATCATACAGATTGGTTCTCAGGACAATATCAGATACTTGCAGAACAGAACATCATCACTCCTTCAGGTAATATGCAACGACCTGATCGCGTGATGATTCGTGGCCAACACGCCATTGTCATTGACTACAAATTTGGGCACGAACAACCCAAATCCCATCTTGAACAGGTACGCGACTATATGTCCCTGCTCAACCAAATGGGATACACCACAGAGGGATACATCATCTACAACGCACTCAATGTAATATATACAGTATAAACTACACTATATGATAACAACAGACCAAGTAATATCCATCGGACGAATCACCCGCACACACGGCAAACGCGGTGAGATTCAATGCCTTACCTCCAACGAGTATTGGGACAATGCCGATGCTACATTCCTTATAGTTAACATCAATAATATCCTTGTTCCTTTCCGTGTACTTGATTGGCGGGGTAAGGGTAGCGACTCGCTCATCTTCCAACTAGATCGTATCACCGACGAACAAATGGCTCTACCGCTCATTGGTTGCCAAGCCTACATGCTTGCTAGCGACCTAAGCGAGGAAGATGAGATACTACCTACATGGCAAAGTTTAATGGGCTATGAGGTCGTCGATACCGACCAAGGTACATTGGGAAAAGTGGCTGAGATTGACGAAACTACTATAAATACCCTCATCACCTTAGACAACGGACAGTTGATACCCATACACGAAGATTTTATCTTAGATATCAAAGCAGATGAAAAGCAATTGGTAATCTGTCTTCCCTATCTATTTACAGCCCAATAAATGCATATGCAAAAGACGACTATACAAGAGATGAACCGCCTTACACCAGAGGCTTTCCATGAGGCACAGAAAGTACCCCTTATCGTAGTGCTTGACAATGTCCGCAGCCAACACAATATTGGAGCAGTATTCCGCACAGCGGATGCTTTTTGTTTGCAAGGTGTATGGTTGTGTGGTATATGTTGCTGTCCTCCTAACAACGAAATCCACAAAACAGCTTTGGGCGCAGAACTCACCGTAGACTGGCGCTATTACGAGCAAACCATAGATGCAGTACGCGCCCTGCAAGCGGATGGATATACCGTATACGCCATTGAGCAGGCTCACGGTTCCACCATGCTTGGCGACATGCAACTACCTCAAAATCAAAAGACTGCTATCGTGATGGGGCACGAGGTGTTTGGTGTACAACAGGAAGTAGTGGATGCGGCTGATGGCTGTATTGAAATTCCTCAGTATGGTACCAAGCATTCGCTCAATGTTAGTGTCACCGCCGGAATCGTGATGTACGAACTAAGCAACATGCTAAGATAATTATTAACCCTTAATATATAATTCAAAATTAATAATTCAAAATTAATATCACTCCTTGCACCTGCTCGTAATTTAGAAGTAGGTAAAGCTGCTATTCAAGCAGGAGCTGATGCGGTATATATCGGAGCGCCAGCGTTTGGCGCGCGTCAAGCAGCAGGCAATTCCATAGAGGACATCTCCGACTTGGTCACCTATGCTCATCGCTTTGATGCTCAGGTACTTGTAACGCTCAATACGCTACTACATGGTGATGAGTATCTTCGCGCATGTGCCCTCGCGCACGAGTTGTATAAAATAGGAGTGGATGCATTGATCATTCAGGACCTACAACTTTTGAACTACGATTTGCCGCCTATTCGCCTGCATGCTTCCACACAATGCGACAATCGCACCTCTGAGCAAGTGCTTCATTTGCAACAACTTGGTTTCCGCCGTGTAGTACTTGCCCGCGAACTATCACTCCAAGAGATAAAAGACATCAATAACACCATTTTAATTCATAATTCAAAATTCAAAGTTGAATTAGAAGCGTTCGTCCATGGTGCCCTATGCGTAAGTTATAGTGGTAGATGCTATCTCTCCGAGGTGCTGATGAACCGCAGCGCCAACCGCGGCTGCTGTGCGCAGCCGTGCAGACAACGCTACGACCTGCTCGACAAAGATGGAAATGAGATTATCGATGATAACGGGCAAGCGATTCACCAACGCCACTTGCTCTCGCTACAAGATATGGACCGCAGTAAGTACCTAGCCGAAATGATTGATGCAGGGGTGACCACCTTCAAAATAGAGGGTAGACTCAAAGACTCCGATTATGTTACCAACATTGTGGCATATTATCGCCAACTCCTTGATCAACTGATAGATACTAATCCATCACTCACGCATGCATCCACACGCTCGGTGTATCAATACAACTTTACACCTAATCCTGCCAAAACATTCCATCGCGGACAAACCGACTATTTCTTGCACGGACGTACTCCAAGCATGGCGAATTGGGAAACGCCTAAATCCACAGGCGAGAAAATAGGCAAGGTGATTGCCACCAAACATAATGCTATTTGTCTGCAACTGAAGCATGGTATTATCCTCCACAACGGCGACGGCCTCTGCTATGGAGACAAGGGATTTGCCATCAATCGTATAGAAGGCGATTGGATTTATCCCAACAACCAACATCCGATGCCCACAAGTCAGAATAGCATCCAACTACCCAAGGTAGGCACAACAGTATACCGAAATTTGGATAATGAATTTCTGCGCTCATTGAGAGCTGAACGTAGAATTCCAATTGATATTCGTTTTGAAACATGGGAAAGAGGTTTTCGCTTAACCATAGGTAAACATTCTACTATCTTTGAGGCGGAACAACAACCAGCGAGCAATCCGCAGCGCGCATTGCAGACTATCGTACAACAGTTGAGCAAATTAGGCGATACTGATTATATAGTTAACCACATAGAAGTATATGCAGACGGGGAATTATGCGTCGACAACTTCCCCTACTTTATTCCTACTAGCCGACTCAACCAATGGCGAAGAGAGGTTGTCGCATCCTATAGCTCGCCTTGCGAAGCGTCCCATAGCGAAGCGTCCCATAGCGAAGCGTCCTATAGCGAAGCGTCCCATAGCGAAGCGTCCCATAGCGAAGCGTCCTATCCCCTCATGACCTGCAAGTACTGTATTCTATATGAATTAGGGCATTGCCGTAAGATTAATCCTATCGCCAATGAGCCCCGTTATCTCCGTTTGCAAAACGGTACAGTCCTCTCTCTCGAGTTCGACTGTAAACGCTGCGAAATGCGCATCCGCAAATAACCCTTAAAACTTTGAAACAGCCCATCAGGGCGATGAAACTGCTAGAACTTATACCAATATGGCTGCACATCAAGTAAACGTTTATTTTTGGCTTATCGACACTATCGCATCGGGCAATCTTACTCGTGAAGACATCAATCGTCGGTGGGCACATTGTCGTTACAACGACAATCATGAGCAGGAGTTTCCTGAGCGCAAGTTCCACCGCTACAAAGAAGAAATTGAAGAAATCTTTGATGTAGATATTCGTTGCAGTAAGTCACGAGGAAACATCTATTATATTGAAAATAAGGATGATATATCGGGTGGATTTACCCGCAAATGGTTGCTCAACGCCATGGCGGTACACTCCATGATGGATCAAGCCGAAGATATCAACAACTGTATCCTCTATGAGGATATCCCTGAGGGCTCACAATATCTCAGCTTGATTGTAGATGCAATCCGCCACCGCACACAATTACATCTCACTTACCACAGTTTCAACCGCCAGGAGCAGTACGAACTCACCCTTTCGCCCTATTGCCTCAAGGTCTTTAAGCAGCGCTGGTATGTAGCAGGATGTCCATCTACTCATCCCAATGAGACACGTATCTATGCATTAGATCGGGTGTTAATGATGCGTCCAACGGACCAGATTTTTGTTTATCCCAAGCATTTCGATGCCCGTGCGTTCTTTGCGCCATACTACGGTGTATTCCGTAATGCTGCCCCTACCAAAGTAATCATCGAAGCCACACCACCTTCGGCGCAATTCCTTCGACTGTTGCCATTGCATGAATCGCAAAAGGAACTTCGTCAATTCCATGGGAACACGTTTTTCGAGTATTATATCGCACCTACCCTTGATTTTATCCAAGAGCTTCGCACCCACGGAACCGATATCCGCGTACGTGAACCCGAGTCACTAGTTGAAATCTTCCGCCAAGAAGCAAAAAAGGCATACGAGATGTATTGTGTTTAAGGAAACTTCCCCCCGCCTCTAAACTCTAAACAGTAGCGCCTTAAGCGCGTCCTCTAAACTAAAAAATGCACTTTTCTCAAAAAAAGTGCATTTTTTCTTAGATACTGACAACTTTTAGCAGTCTACTATAGTACCTTTGCACCGTCAAACAAAAAATACAAACTCCGACAGCGAGCTCTGTGAGCGGTCTGACAGCAAAGCGGTCAAACTTCTAACAGCGAAGCGGTCTAAAATTTAACTACTATGCAACTAGAATTTAACTTCAATCAACCCACACTTCAAGACACTGCAAAGGACTTTTTCAACAACATGTACAGTATTTTCATCTGGATGCAAATATTGTCTAACCCAACATAAAATATATTATTTTCTAACTATTCACTTTTATAAAATTACATTATTATGACAACTTCAAGCAACAAGGTGAATACTTTCACCAACAATCAATCGTCAAAGATGCAAGATTATCGCAATCATCTTCGTACTATCACCAACGGCTTAGTAGAAATGGCGAAGGCAGCGGGTCGCAGCAAATATACTAGCAATCAACTGCTGCGTGAGTGCTACAATCTGATAGATGCAGAATTGAAGACATACGATCAATGGAAAGAACAAGGCGCATATGTTCGCCGCGGAGAGCATGCGTATCTATTTTGGGGAGCACCTATTACCAACGAACGAGGCATACGCTATTGCCCAATAGAATTCCGCTTTTGCCGCGAGCAAGTGCGCTTCAAACAATCCTAAACAACACTACACAACACTACTCCACACTACTCCACACTACTCCACAAAAAAACGAGTTGCCTAACATGGCAACTCGTTTTTTATTCCCCTTAACGCAGTGATCAGTTCACTTGCGCTCCCAGCAAGTTATATACTTTCTCCTCACGAATGATGTACATCTGACCATCCTTGATTACCTTCACCATCTTCGAATTCCAGATTACATCTTCTACGCCAGAAACATCTGGAGTATCGGTTCCTTCCTCTGAAAGAAAAATTTCTTCGCCAGCATCATCATCATATGCCATCAGTTCTACTTCTTGGTCAAACGTATAGGTCTTGCCATTGGTCGCAACAAACGATCCCTTGAACGAATATATACCATCATTACCTACATTCTTTATTGTGAGTGAACCTGTTGTTGCATTTTCCTCAGACATCACTGAATCATTGGCTGATGTCCATAGTCCTGCCCAATATAATCCGTACGTTCCATTGATGGCGGTCTTGCTCTTCGCTGCATCCACCATCAGATACAACTCTGGATAGATCAACCCATATGTCTCAACATCATAATCCACATACAAGTCAAAATCCCAATAAGCAATCCCTTCCTCATCGGTGTAGTAATAGGCATCAGCATATTGCAAGCCTGTGATGACCGTATCTGTGGTTGGAGTATCTGGTGTTTCGCCACCATCATCTGGCGTTTCATTTCCATCACCATCTACTGTGTAAGTGGCCTTCCATACCACAAAACGCTTGCTACCGGAGAGGGTAAAGGTGGTAGATTGGTTAACGTTTGTAAGAGTAAACTCGTACACATAATTAGCCTCACTGCCAGATAATTTATAATCAGTTTCACCTCCTTGGATACCCTCATCGGCCGTCAGGGTGATAGAAGTAGGCGTGATTTTCTCTGCGGGTGTTATAGAAACAGATAAGTTTGACTCTTTATTCCATGCGGCGGCATAAAATTTCAATGTCTTAGCCCCAGCAGGAACGGTAATAGTCATGTCACCTGCCTTTTTGGAGGATCCCACTTTAATTGCTTTAGCACCATTTACAGTACAATCGAACGCATTGTTACCCAGTGCCATATCAGCCGCATCACCTGTCGCAGGAGTATCATCCTCGCCACCATCATCGGGAGTATCCTCGCCACCATCATCTGGGGTATCACCACCACCATCGTCTGGAGTATCCTCGCCACCAACTGTTACTACCGACAAGGTATTCAATTGCAATTGGCCTTTGCTTCCCAAAGTAAACACAACTTCCTTGGCAGAACCCGTCCATTTACCTTGTCCAGTTGAGTTAGGATGGCTATAACTACCCACATTGGCCTTCAGTGACGCAAAATCTTTTGAGCCTTGCTTTTCCCAATTAAATGTGATACTGGTGATATCAGAAGTCGCAGTAATTGTCACGGTATTCTTAGCATACAATCGTAATCCTTTGTCAAAACACGCTGGCGAGTTTGCTCCACCTGCTTTAGCAAAAGAGATGGTAATACCATCTTTCGTTACTTTGTCGGGAGAAGTAATGGTAAAATCAGTGGCAACACTCATTGCAGAGATGAGCATCGCACTTGCAAAAAGTAAAATCTTTTTCATAAGCCTTTTATAATAAATTTATCCATGTATCTATACTTGTGTCACTTCGCCATTCTCCACATGCCACACCTTCGCCTCATTCACCTGTTCGCGTAAGATGGACGTCAGATGCTGGCGATCAGTATCGGTGATAAATATCTGCCCAAACCGCTGACTACTAACCAGTTTCACAATCCGCTCCACACGTTCGCTATCCAACTTATCGAATATATCATCCAGCAGCAATATCGGTTTCTTTCCCATCGCATGTTCAGTATTGAGGAACAATGCTTGCCCCAGTTTCATCGCCAAGAGATAGGATTTTTGTTGCCCTTGACTGCCTACGCGCTTCAGCGGATAGTCGCCTAAATTCATCGCCAGTTCATCCTTGTGCACACCTTGCGACGTCCATCCTAATAATAGGTCTCGCGAGCGCGTCCGCGCTAGGGCTTCTTCCAAATCGCGCTCATGCAACTGCGATTGATACACCAGCGACACCATCTCTTTCGCTCCACTTATGGCGGCATATACCTCTTGGAAGTAGGGTGTAAACTGCTCTATAAACCTTACACGTGCCTTGTATATGGGATGGGCATGCATCACCATTTGCTGTTCTAGTACTTCAAATAACGCTACGGGCAAGGATTCCACAGGAGCATCGGCGTATTGTTTGAGGAGTGCATTGCGCTGTTTGAGTAGGGCATTGTAGGTGGTCAGATGCTCTAGATAGGTCTTGCTATATTGTGATATTACCCCATCTACAAATCGTCGCCGTTCATCGCTGCCCTCCACTACCAGTTCGTTATCTTGTGGCGACACCATCACCAGCGGTATGAGTCCGATATGATCTAGCAGACGTTTGTAGTCTTTTTTGCCACGGCGGAACTGTTTTTTCACTCCACGTTTGATGCCACAAGTGATCACTTCCTCCTCATTATCAATCATATACTTACCTTGTACCATAGCCATATCTTCGTCGTGGTGAATATTTTGGCTATCGATAGAGTTGTAGGCAGACTTCGTAAAACTGAGATAGTATATTGCATCCAGGATATTGGTTTTTCCCTGCCCATTAAGTCCTATAAAACAGTTGAGTTTATCCGAGAATTGCATAGCACCTTCTCGGATATTCTTGTAGTTCAATATGTTCAGTTCTTGTAGTATCACGACAAGTTTTATTTGTTAACGACAATAGAGAGCTTAAATCGTACGCTAAACAGTTCGTTCGAGCCTTTAGGCGAGATTAAGAATACTCCTCAAGCGGCAGGTCTTTTTTTGCACTCTTTAGTTGTTCGCCGTTATAAGTTAAAATCTCATCTGTCGCTGGCTCATAGAAATATCGTTCTAATTCTAAAAACGTAGCAGCAAAATTAACTAATACCCCCATCCTTATCTTCGTCAATCGCATATAGTTGAATAATTGGGCACGGTGATCATTATTTAAGTTACTTACTGCCTTACATTCTATAATAACATTGCCCATGCAAGTAAAATCTAGTCTAAAAGTTGTCTCCATCTGTACGCCCCGATAAGTAGGATGTACCACCTTTTCTCGTTCGTATGGTATATTCTGAAGTTTAAACTCAAGTTCCAATCCCTCTTGATAAACTGACTCGTTCAATCCTGGACCTAATTCGTTGCGAACATCGTATATAATACCAACGATAGGATACATTATATCTTTCAACAACTCTATATTCATTGTACTAGCTTTCTTTCACTCCAGCGCGGCAGGGATATTGATTGCCGCGCAAAGTGTCACTATTGTCGTCAATTTTTATTCTAACAGCTTTCTTTCACTCTAGCGCGGCAGGGATATTGATTGCCGCGCAAGTTGTCGCTATTGTCGTCTATTTTTATTCTAAAAGCTTTCTTTCACTCTAGCGCGGCAGGGACATTGATTGCCGCGCAAGTTGTCGCTATTGTCGTCAATTAATTTTGTCTTCATCACGCAAACATCGCCACATCCTCCCCAGTAATCACCTCACCGCCGAGGATGATCAACCGCTCCACCACGTTTCTCAGTTCGCGTATATTTCCTGGCCAACTACGTTCCTGCAGGGCAGCTACTGCGTTGCTGTCAAAGTCCTTGAGTTTCCAGCCTTGCTCCTTGCATATCATCTCCGCAAAGTGGCTGATTAGCAGAGGGATATCTTCTTTTCTATCATCCAAGGCTGGCACATGAATGGGTATCACATTCAGGCGATGGAATAGGTCCTCACGAAAACGTCCTTCGGCTATCTCCTGTTTAAGGTCTTTGTTGGTGGCTGCCAGTACACGCACGTTCACTTTGATGGGTTTATCGCTTCCCACGCGGGTGATTTCGTTCTCTTGCAATGCACGTAGCACTTTCGCTTGTGCCGACAGACTCATATCGCCTATCTCGTCCAAGAACAGCGTGCCACCATCTGCTTGCTCGAACTTGCCTGCACGGTCTTTTATCGCACTTGTGAAGCTACCTTTGGTATGTCCAAACAGCTCACTTTCAATCAGTTCGCTAGGTATTGCAGCGCAGTTTACTTCCACCATTGGTTTCTTCGCGCGAGGGCTATTTTCGTGTAGCAGGTGTGCCACCACCTCTTTGCCCGTACCGTTGGCTCCAGTTATCAGCACACGTGCCTCTGTGGGTGCCACTTTCTCTATGATCTCGCGCACACGCTCGATGACTGCACTCTCGCCTACCATCTTGTTGCGCGCACCTATTTTCTTGCGCAGCACTTTGGTCTCTTGCACCAGCACCTTATGCTCCAGCGCACGTTGGGTAGTCACTAGTAATCGATTGAGGTCCAGTGGCTTAACAATAAAATCATATGCTCCGCATTTCAGTGCTTCCACAGCTGTCTCCACCGTGCCGTGCCCTGATATCATCACCACAGGTGCCTCTTCGCCACCTTGCTCTTGCACGGTCTTACGATAAGCTTGCAATAGCTCCATGCCATCCATTTCGGGCATCTTTATATCGGTGTAAATCAGGTCATATTTCGCTCCGAGTGCCATTTCCAAACCCACTTTTCCATTCTCTGCCACTTCCACGTGGTAACCTTCAAACTCCAATATATCCTTGAGCGTATTGCGTATTGCGCGCTCATCATCTATCACTAGTATCTTTGCCATAGCATACCTAAATTATAATTCGTTGCAAAATTACACATTTTCTCCGACATACACAAATCTTTCGTCAATTTATTTGCATCATTCCTAAAATATTCGCACACAAGTTGTCTCTATTGTTAAAAAATAATTTTGGTTAATTGTTTATAATATACTTTAATTTTTGTCATGTAAGTCACTGTACAATTTTGATTAATTGTTTATAATAAACTATAATTTTGGTCATGTAAGTCACTGTACAATTTTGGTTAATTGTTTATAATAAACTATAATTTTGGTTATGTAAAATTTTCGTCTCATTTTCTCCAATCAACCACCTTTTGTGCCCACAAAACAATGTTAAAATCTGTTAAATTATACATTCCTACTTATCACCTCTAATTTGTATACTTTTGGTTAAGGTTTGCGCTACCCTTTCGCTATTTTCTCCTACACATATATTTAACATTTTTTTATCACATATTAACCTGTGCATTCACTTAAGATTCAGTGCACGAGTCCAATCGGGTCCCCACGAGCCCGTTTCGACGAAGCAGTGGCAATAAAATCAGAGTCGTTGCAATAAGATTTATTAAGATTTCGTGAGCGCAGCGAGCAGGAGTTTCTGTCCCATTCAACTAAACCGACGAAGCCCTTCCCCGAATGCTACTACAAATCTTTAGTGATTCTTTAGTGATTCTTTAGTGATTCATAGGTTATTCATAGGTTATTCTTAGGTTATTCCGCTACTTTCCCTATAGGATCAAGTGTACTGACCCCCATATCACACATCCTAATTTTTATGTTTTACAACATATTTCTTATGCAAACGTTTGTGTGATTCAAAAAAAAGCAGTACCTTTGTAGGCTATTTTATTATAAATAATAAACACACGAAAAATCACCATTTCGTAAACGATTAAAAATCACAACGATACATGAAAAAGTTTTTGTTCACATTAGTAACCATTCTTGTTAGCATATACGCATGGGCTGCTAGTCTCAACCCGTATGCATACAACTTACGAGGAACATACAACAAAGACAGACAAGAGCTGACGGTCAGTTTCACTCTCAATGCACATCCTAACATGGATGCATCAAAAGGTGGAACTGGTATTCAAATTTTTGCAGTAGACCCCAACAATCACAACGAAAGATACTATATACACGGGGTGGCAAAAAGCGACATCGAAGCGCACATAAATGCAGGTAATTATCAATACACTTACACTTTCCACGTCCCATCTAGAGAATTAGATGGCGAGAGGCGACTACTGCCTACAGACAAAAACTTAACATGGGCGGTACGTGTGCAAGGGGAAAATACTACAGGAAAGCAACCACAACTTGTCAACAATCTCTCTGATGACAATCGTCCGTTTTCATGCCATGGTATCGCAATTCAAAAATGCCAAGACAGAGAGGATTTTGGTCACATTTATGTTACTGAAGCATCAAACGGAAATGCAAATTACACTTGGAGTAATTGGCTTAGCACAAAAGGAAAATCTTTGCTCAAGTACACTCCGCAACTAAAATGTACTGCATCCTATAGGAAGAGTCAAAATTTCTCTGATAGACATATCCCTAACAGATGTTTAGAGCCACACCGAGTGCGCATTTCTGACGACGGACGAATATTCGTTTCATCGTACAATTACAATTCTGCAAGTGGCAAACCTGTTGTATGGGAATTCGTCAACGATAACTACACTCCTATCATTTACAACAATACTACCACTGGATTTGCAAATGGAACTGCACCATATGGGCACCGTGCTTGCGGCATGGATGTAAAAGGCACAGGAGATGATATTAAAATTCTTTTATGTTATTTGTACGAATACACTGGTGGAACTGCTAATTCAATAAACTCCTTTGAATACGACATCTCAGACATAAAAGACCAGAATACTGTAGGTACCTCTAGAACGCGTTACAGATTCCGAGGTACGATTGGAGACTCTCAGAACGTCAGGGAAGAACAAGACATTGTAGAATGGGCAAGAAAAAGTTATAATGATCAAACCGAAACAAACCGTTCCTTTTTCTATGGAGACGGATTAGCAAATATATGTTATGGAGCCAACAATCCGAATGACATTTTCCTAGCTATGGATTTCTTTTATACTAGCGAATACCCTACTAGATTAGTTTATTTCCCAAACGTAACTAACTATACAGAATACGCTGCAAATAACCTTCCATCTGCAAACACTCACCTCGGAACTTCAAATGGTCACCATTTTGGTGGAGGAAGTCTATTAACATATATGGAAGGTTCTACTGAATACATAGTTTCTGGACGCTGTAACGTTGCCACATCCAATCGAACGGATAGCGATGGAAGAATACAAGTATACAAACTTGACAAAAACTCAAGCACTCAAAAAATCGCAACAACAGCAACATACACTATCTCTACTCCTACCAATGCTGTTATCAATGATATGGCTATGGATTGTGCGAACAACTTATATGTAGTTAGTTTCCATTCGGGAGTAGGGAATCTTACTGGCGGCACTGGTCGTATCGTGGCCATTGCCATGCCATATAATGGTCAAACAATCACCGTAGCTCCTAACAAGGCTATCGCAGCTACAAACACAGAACCTGCACATCAGGCTTCATTTAGACTAACACCACTTGCGTTATCGCACGAAGATACTAACTTAGCTGCAAAATTACAAAATCAAACAGCAACAGTAGAAGTTACACGTCCACTTCAAAGTGAAAGTTTTAACACTATCTGCCTACCATTTGCCTTGACCACTTTGACGGGCACTCCATACGAAGGAGCTTCCGTAAAGAAATTTGTGGGCGTAACCTACTCTAACGAAAGTGAAGAAGAATTATTATACCTCAGTTTTGAAGATGTAACTTTCACTGGAGATGATTACATGTATGCAGGTACTCCATACCTCATTCTACCTAATGGTGACATCCATGCAGCAGTTCGTTTCTACGACGTAACCCTAAGCGCGACAACTAAGCCCATTGATTACGAAGATGTGAACTTTGTAGGCGTATTAGCAAAACAAGCATTAGATGCAGGTAAACTAATCGTAGTTGCTAACAACCAATTAGCAGAGAACACAGGTGGCGAAATTAATGGATTAAGAGCATACTTCACATTAAATCAAACTAAAAATATAAAAGCTAAATTATCTTTCAGAAGGCCTACTGCTACTAACATTGACAATATCTCAACCAAAGATATCGACGTTGAAAAATTCCTCCGCGAAGGTCGTGTGTATATTCGCATGGGAGAGGATTTATATACTATTAATGGTGAAAAGGTAGAATAAGATTCGCGCGCCCACAGCGCACACAACGCGCCCTGGTGCACACAACGCGCCGATAGCGCATACAACGCTCCCCCGCGAGCAGAAAACGTAAAACAACAACATAACAAATATATGTCCGAGCGTGAAGTAACAAATCGATTATCATTCTTTATTTGCTGTGTAAGTGCTTTTTCAGAGCATTTCCATATCAGCAAAAGGCAAGCATATCGTTATCTGCTTACTTTCAAGGGTATGCAGTTCCTCTAC
>JAEIGA010007920.1_pt1 | contig 16133 bp, 16 predicted proteins | sample 9270691 | NCBI WGS metagenome assembly JAEIGA01 (sample SAMN17057246, study PRJNA624740) | gut metagenome | biome: biome; isolation source: fecal sample | host: Bos grunniens | place: China: Xizang | collected 2019
ACCATCAGCACCAAAACTGCGACTACCACTACCATGTCCGCCATCGCCAGCAAAGATATGGCGTGCGAATTTCAAGTGGAGCAAAGTCCAATAGTCTTTGTTTCCGCGAAGGATTATATGGCCACCACGACCCCCATCGCCCCCATCAGGACCTCCTTTAGGTATATACTTCTCGCGGTGAAAGTGGGTCGAACCGCCTCCCCCTTTGCCCGAACGGCAGAAGATTTTCACGTAGTCAACAAAATTGGAATTTGACATTTGTTAGATGTTTAGTAGCGAGTAGCGAGTAATAAGACTTTAGTACTCAATTTCGCTTCGTAAGTATTTATTTAGATTTTTAGTAAAGAGTAGCAAAATTTTGTTTTATGTCGAATAACTCTCTCGTTACTTTCGACTTGTTACTCGTTACCTAATTATAAATTATCAATAATTTCTTTTACTTGAGCAAAGCAAGCATCAACCGATGAGTTATTGCAAGCAGCTTTATAGCGACCTGATACTTTATAGTGTTCAATAACAGGCAAAGTCTGTGAATTATAAACATCAAGACGTTTTTGGATAGTCTCAAGATTATCATCTGCACGACCAGAAGTCTTACCACGATTAAGTAAACGCTCAATTAATAATTCGTGTTCTACTTGCATGTGGAGCATACAATTAACCTCTGTGTCAAGCTCATGAAGCATATTATCCAATGCTACAGCCTGAGCCGCAGTACGAGGGAATCCATCAAAAATGAAACCCTTAGTATTGCCAGTAGCAATATGTTTTTGCACTTGGTCGTGAAGCATAGCAATAATCATTTCGTCTGGCACAAGTTTACCATCATTGATAAGTACTTCGGCTTTTTTACCATTTTCAGTACCATTTTTAATTTCCTCACGAAGCATATCTCCTGTTGAGATATGTGTGAGTCCGTAGTTTTCAACGATAATAGCACTTTGAGTTCCTTTACCAGAACCAGGAGCACCTGATATTACGATATTAAGCATATATGTTAGATTTTTAGTAGCGAGTAGCGAGTAGCGAGACTCGGTTTCGCTTTGTTATTATTAGATTTTTAGTAGCGAGTAAATGTCTCTTAAGTTTCTTCCATATCCGTCATAGTCAAGACCATATCCCACGATGAAGTCATTAGGAATTTCCATTGCAACATAATCAATAGTGAGGTCATATTGCAATGCTTCAGGTTTAAAGAAGAGGGTTGCTATGCGTAAATCTTCAACGCCAAGAGATTTTAGTTTTTGTACCATTCCATACATTGTGCGACCAGAATCAACGATATCTTCAATTATCACAACCGTACGTCCTTTAACATCTTCATTTAGACCTATCAATTCAGTAACATTTCCTGTGCTACATGTGCCACAATATGATGCTACTTTTACAAACGATAATTGGGCAGGAATCTCTACACGTTTTAGCAAATCCGAAGCAAACATAAAAGCGCCATTAAGTACAATTAGGAACAACGGATTCTTTCTTTCCAAGTCAGAATTCATCTTCTCTGCTATTTTGTCAATCGACTTAAATAACTCAGCCTCAGTTATTGAAATGCCAAAAGTTTTATCTTTTAGTGTTACTGTTTTCATAAAATTTCTGAATAAACAATATCTTTTGCAAAGGTACTAATTTTTTTTGATATGTGATGTGTATTTTTGAATTAAATAATCTGTCTATCAAAAAAATGTTTTATAGTCTAATTTGTAGTGTTAATATTTTGTTAATATTTTTAACGTAAAATAGCGTGGAACATTCGAGAAAAAATGCTAATTTTGTATTTTATTTGCATTATGTGATATGTAAATATTAAGCGGTTTATTATGAGAGTGTTGATAACTTGTTTTTCGTCAATTAGTAATGTTGCGGCAATTGTTCCACAGCTTTATGGACTTACATGTGATTATCCTGAGCATGAATTTATTGTGCTTAGCCGTAGTTTTTTGCGTCCTCTTTTTGATAAGTTGAACAATGTTACTTTTGTTGGTGCAGATATTCGTGGAGTGCATAAAAGTCTAGTAGGAGTATATCGACTTTTTAGGGAATTGAAGAAGTTATCTCCAGATGTGGTGCTTGATATGCAATGTTCATGGCGTACAAGAATGATTGCTAGTCTATTTATGTTTGCGGGAACTAAGACTTTGGCTATTGATTTTGCTTCGTCTGAACAAAAACGATTAATTAAACATGGAGTAGAAAAATGTCATCCTGTGTCAACAATTTTTGATAGGCAAGCCCGTTTATATGCTAAGATACGTTTGAAAGTGAATGATTCATTTTGTAAATTGTATGATCCTTCGGTTGAACAAGAGATGAAAATTACAGAGTTATATGGAGAAAAAAAAGGTCGATGGATTGGTATTGCGCCATTTTCGATAGCGCGAGGTAAAACTTTGCCTTTTCGTAAAATGAAGAATATTATTGCGTATTTTGACAAACAACCTTATGTTAAGATATTTTTGTTTGGGGCGGGTGAGATGGAGAATGAGTTATTGTCGGATTGGCAGTCGTTATATGAAAATGTTTATGCAGTGCATACTAATTTGCAACTTGATGATGAGTTAGTATTGATGAATTCGCTTGATGTGATGGTAAGTATGGATTCAGCAAATATGCACTTGGCGTCATTGATGGCGGTGCCTGTCGTAAGTGTTTGGGGTGCATCGCATCATTACTCTGGTTTTCTTGGTTGGAAACAATCAGCAGATAATTGTGTGGGTGTAGATTTTTCTTGTCGTCCTTGCACTGCCCATTCAGATCGTAAATGTAAATATGGAGATTATCGTTGTCTTGAGAGTCTTCATTCGAGTAAGATAATAGAGGTAATTAATCAATGCATAATGCATAATGCATAATGCATAATGCACAATTGCCATTCGGTATTTGTTTAATTAATAATAAAAAAGGTAATTAAGATTGTGCATCGTGCTTTAGCGTTGTGCATTGAAATAAGAATTATGGGAAAAATTATAGCAATAGCAAATCAGAAGGGTGGTGTAGGTAAGACAACCACAAGTATTAATCTTTCAGCTTCGTTGGCAAAATTGGGGAAAACGGTGCTATTAATAGATGCTGACCCACAAGCAAATGCTTCGTCGGGTTTGGGTGTGGAAATTAAAGAGTTGAAAACTACGGTTTATGAGTGTATGATCGGTGAGGTGAAAGTGGCAGATGCTACTTTTGATACTGACATTGCGGGTTTGAAGATTGTACCTTCGCATATCGACCTTGTGGGTGCAGAAATTGAGATGCTTAATCTCGAAAATCGTGAGAAATGTATGCGTAATATGTTGGTGGCGGAAAAGAGTAAATATGACTATATTATCATTGACTGTTCGCCTTCGTTGGGACTTATCACTGTCAATGCCCTTACAGCAGCTGACTCGGTGATAATACCAGTTCAATGTGAATATTTTGCACTTGAAGGTATTGGTAAGTTGTTAAATACCATAAAGATTATTAAAGGAGGATTGAATCCTATGCTCAATATTGAAGGTTTTTTGCTTACCATGTTTGATGCTCGTCTTCGTTATGCTAACCAAGTGGCTGAAGAGGTGCGTAAACATTTTGGCGATATGGTATTCAAAACAGTTATTCAACGTAACGTAAAGCTTTCAGAAGCAACCTCGTATGGTCAGCCAGCATTGGTTTATGATCCAGATTCGCGTGGGGCGCAAAATCATATTGAACTTGCAGAAGAAATTATAAATAAGAATTGATTTTATTTCAACATAAGTGCATATTTGGGGGTGTAGGTTAGAGGTAGATTAGAGTTTGGTGGTTATTTTAAAGTGCATGCCTTGTGATATGTTTAGAGTGAAGGCTGGTACTTGAAAAGAGGTTATTCTTACGAAAATATAAAATAGATATATAATTTGTAGACTTAAAAATAGAATATGTGCTTCTGTTGAAAGTAACAATAATAAACAAATATGAAAAAACAAGTATTAGGTCGTGGACTAAGCGCATTGATCGAAACTGAGCCAGTGGTTGCGGTAGGTTCGACACTATTTAATGAAATAGAAATAAGTAAAATACATCCAAATCCTAATCAACCTCGAACTGAATTTGACGATGAGGCTTTGGAGGAGTTGGCGTTATCAATTCGTACTAATGGTATTATTAGTCCTATTACATTGCGTAAAATCAGCAATGATAATTATCAAATCATTGCAGGTGAGCGTCGTTATCGTGCATCTAAGTTAGTTGGACTAGACAAAATACCTGCGTATATTCGTGATGTAGATGATGGACAAGTGATGGAAATGGCTCTTATTGAGAATATCCAACGTGAAGATTTGAATGCAATAGAAATTGCATTGAGTTATAATAGTCTTGTAGCAACATTAAATCTCACACAGGAGGCTTTAGCGGAGCGTGTTGGTAAAAAGCGTGCAACTATTACTAATTATCTTCGTCTTCTTAAACTTCCTGCTGAGATACAGATGGGATTGAAAGACAAAAAAATCGATATGGGTCATGCTCGTGCACTTGTGAGTGTTGAAAATCCAGCACAAATGTTGGCTATTTATGCACAAGTATTAAATGAAGGGGCTTCGGTACGTCGTACAGAAGAGTTGGTGCGTTTAATGACAACTGGAGAAGAAATAGAAAAAGCAGAGAAGAAAGAGAAAAAACACACTATTATGCCTGAAGAGTATGATAATCTTTGTAAAGAATTGAATGAAAAATTTAATGCCCGTGTAAAATTATCTTATAATGAAAAAGGCAAAGGTAAGGTGGTGATTCCATTTGATTCTGATGATGATTTGATGCGATTGATGTCATTGTTTGATATGATAGTGACAAGTAATGAGTAGCGAGATACTTTTGGGTTAAGCAAAAGAAATGAGATATTAGTTTGTGAGAAAATTAAGATTGTACATATTATTGTTTGGTCTGCTTGTGGTTTTAGGGTTGCGAGCACAAGATAGTGATGCACAATTGTCTATTGATAATGCTGTAGATACTATAGGAGCTATAGAAACTATGGATGATTTAGATACTCTAAGGACTATAGGTGCTATGGAAACTATGGAAGAGCTCAAAACTATAGGGACTTTGAATGCTTTAGAGGCTACAGATATGTTAGAGACTACTAATAATCTAAATTCTCAACTTTCAACAGATTCTATTAAGTTAGCTCGCGAATTAAAGCGTGAGCAAAGAGCGTTAGCTCGTGCTAATTTTAAACCAGATCCTAATAAGAGCCTTTGGTTGGCTCTGACTTTTCCTGGGGCAGGACAGATTTATAATCGTAAATATTGGAAATTGCCAATAATTTATGGGGGTGCTGTTGGTGTGTCGTATGCTATCTCTTTTTATGGAGGGCGTTATAATGATTATATGAAGGGCTATCGTGACTATTTAGATACCGATCCAAAAACTAATTATCATCTTGAGTTATTACCACAAGGATATCCAGAATCAAGTGCTGGTACGTATGTGAAAAATGCAGTTAATTCATATCGACGTTATCGTGATATATTCATCGTTGTTGGTGTAGCTGTGTATGCTCTATCGGTTATAGATGCGTATGTTGATGCACAATTGGCTGATTTTGATATTAGTACTGATTTGTCAATGAAGGTGCGCCCAAAATTGGATGTTGAATTGCATACAGGAAAACCTGCGGCGGGATGTCAAATGCAAATTTATTTTTAATTTATGATTATAAAAAAGATTTTTTACGTTTTAGTTTTAATTTTTTCTTGTGGCTCGCTCGTAGCACAAGAACCAACAACTATAGACACAATAGCCCCTATAGATACCATAGGCTCTATAGATAATATAGATTCAACTTTCAACTTTCAATTAGATTCTATTGTTCATGATTTTTTCCTCGAAAAAGCATTTACTATAGATTGCGAGCGCACTGATAGTGGCGCTGTATATTATTCTGATTCGGTTTATATGGCTCGTTTGCAGTCCATGCCACATGTTATGGAAATGACTTATAATCGTGTGGTTAAAGCTTGTATCGAACGTTATGCCCGTTGTCCTAAAGATGTAGGCTATATGCTTGGTATAGGTAATGCATATTATTTTCCAATGTTTGAAGAGGCATTGAATAGATATGATTTGCCATTAGAGCTAAAATATTTGCCAGTTATTGAGAGTGCATTGAATGCAAAAGCAAAATCGCCAGTAGGTGCTATGGGTTTGTGGCAATTTATGGTTGGAACAGGTAAAATATATGGTCTTGAAGTAAATAGTATGGTTGATGAACGTCGCGATCCACGCAAAGCCTCTGATGCAGCGGCGCGTTTTCTCTCTGATTTATATAAACTTTATGGGGATTGGCATCTTGTGATTGCTGCATATAATTGTGGACCTGGTAATGTTGCAAAAGCAATCCGTATTGCTAATGGTAAAAGCAATTTTTGGGAAATATATCCATATCTCCCTCGTGAAACACGTACTTATGTGCCTTTATTTATTGCAGCAAACTATATTATGAATTTCTATGAAGAGCATAATATGTGTCCCGCAACACCTTTATTTAATTATTCTACGGATACCGTAATGATTTCGGATAGAGTTCATTTACGTCAAATTGCAGAAAAAGTAAATATTTCATTAGAGGAATTGAAGTTTTTGAATCCTCAATATCGTTACGATATAATTCCAGGTAATATTAAACCTTATCCTCTTGTTGTTCCATTCGAACATATTAATTCATACGCTCTAAATCGTGATAGTATTTTGGCTTATAAAACAGAATTGGTTAAGCGCGAAATTAAATTCGAACCATCTGAAGGTGAAGTGATTTATTATAAAGTAAAGAGTGGAGATACTCTCGGTAGTATTGCAAAAAAATATCGTGTGTCAGTTAAAAATATTCAAAGATGGAATAAACTTAAGTCTACCACAATACGAGTAGGGCAAAAACTTAGGATATGTAAATAGAAGGGCAAGAGCTATAGGAAATATGTAGAAGGGTATATGGTAGAAAAAAAATATTATTCAATACGAGATGTGGCTGATGAATTGAAGGTGCCACAATCTACTTTGCGATTTTGGGAAAAGGAGATATCACAACTGAATCCAGGTAAATCTGCAGGTGGGACTCGCCGTTATGTGCAGAAAGATATTGATTTATTAAAACAAATAAAATTCCTTATTGAGGATCAACATTTTACTTTGGCTGGTGTGAATGAGCGGTTAGCAAATCATTGTGATGTTGATGAAAAACGTATGAAAGTAATTGAAAAACTTAAAGATGTTCGTAAAGAACTTCTAGCTATTCGTCTTGAGCTTAATGCTCATGAAGCTTTAGCTGAAGAGGTGATAATAGGGAGTAAGGAGTAGGTATTATATAGTTTACAGTAGCAATAGGAAATTATATAAAAAATTACAATATGAAAAAAGTATTATTTTTGTTTAGTATTTTTGTACTATTTGTAGGTTGTACAAATCAAGGTGCTAATAAAACAGAGTGCACAAAACCTCGTAAAGTGAAAAATGTAATATTCATGATTGGCGATGGAATGGGATTAAATCAACTCTATACAGGTATGACTGCTAATGGAGGTGTTCTTAATATTGAGCGTTGTACTCACATAGGTTTGGCTAAAACTTATTCTGCAAATTCTTATATAACCGATTCTGCAGCAGGTGGTACAGCACTCGCTACTGGTAATAAAACCAATAACGGTATGATAGGTATGAATTCTGATTCTGTGGTTGTAAAATCAATATTAGAAATGGCTGAAGAGTCGGGATTGGCTACAGGGCTTATTGCTACTGTACGTATTACTCATGCAACACCTGCGGCTTTCTATGCACATCAAATCAATCGTGGTATGTATGAAGAGATTGCTACTGATATGCTTACATCGGGTGTGGATTTTTTTGTAGGTGGTGGTCGTAGCAATTTTGAGATGCGTAACGATTCGCTTAATTATTCAGATTCTCTCCGTAATGCTAATTATAATATTGTTTATTCGATTGATTCTGTTGAAGCTCCAGTATTATTGCCTTTTGGCGCATTGTGTGCTGATGTTGATATGCCTAAGGCTAGTGAGCGAGGTAATTTTTTGCCTAATGCAGTGGATTTGGCCATAAAATCATTAGATGCTCGAAACGATGGATTTTTCCTTATGGTTGAAGGTTCGCAAATCGATTATCAAAGTCATGCTAATGATACTGATGGCGTTATTGATGAAATGCTAGATTTTGACCGTGCTATTCGTGTGGCATTGGAGTTTGCAGAACGTGATGGAGAAACTTTGGTTGTTATTACAGCTGATCATGAAACGGGTGGTATGACTATCATGGATGGTTCTTATGCTGATTCTATGGTTGTAGCGCAGTTTAATACAGGAGGGCACACTGGTACTATGGTTCCAATTTATTCATTTGGTCTTTGTGCTGATAAGTTTACGGGTATAATGGAAAATATAGAAATTCCGTTGAGGATAAAGCAAGTTTTGGGATTATAAAATAAAAAGGCTGAGTTAAAAATTTTGACTCAGCCTTTTTTGTGTTTTTTTAGAAGTTTTCGGGCCAAAGGTTTGTTCCATCAAATGTGGCAAAGCCATAATTTTGATAGAATTCATCGAGAATTAGGAGTTGGCAACCTGATGCGAGACGCATATTGATTTCTTGATGTAGGTGTCCCATTATAATATAATTAACATCGGGATGTGAGGTGGAAAACTCTTTTGCCCATTCTACTTGAAAGGCATTGGAGTCGGTATTGTGGCTTTCATAGTAGTTGTGGTGGCGGTTGTTGTTTTCGATGGAATCGTGCTTTTTGCGATTACTAGCACTCCATTTATAGCCAAAGGAGTAGCCAATATGTGGTATCATGAGGTGGCGGAAGAGCCATTGGGCTATATTGCTTTCAAAAATGGTGTTTAGAAGGCGAGTTATACGACGTTTTTCGCCTAAACCATGGCCGTGAGCAAGGTAGAAATGTTTGCCTTCAATATCGATGAATTCGCCTTTTTTGTGTACTATTAGTCCACAATAGTTTTGTAGGTAACCGAAAGTCCATTGGTCATGGTTGCCACAGAAGAAATGGATGCGTGTGCCTCGTTGGGTAGTAGCGCGTAGGGCTTGGAGTACGTCGTCGAATCCAGTTGGTATAGCATGGGCAAATTCGAACCAAAAGTCGAATATGTCGCCCAGTAGATATATTTCAGATTCTTCGGCAGTTGCCATGTCGAGCCATTCGATGAAATGGCGGTTTTTTGCCGCTTGGTCATCGAATAGGCGTGAGCCAAGATGTGCATCTGCGAGGAAGTAATGTTTCATTTATAGATATTTAGTAATGGGTAGCGAGTAGCGATATTTTGTTTTTGTAAGTTTGTTTAGTGCCGAATGACTCTTGTTACTAGCGACTCGTTACTTGTTACTATTATAATAATCCGAGTTCGAGTTGGGCTTCTTCTGACATCATAGAGCGGTCCCATTCGGGTTCGAACACTAGATTGACAATAACAGATTTGACCCCTTCTATAGATTCGATTTTCATTTTTACGTCTTCCATAATGAATTCGGCTGCAGGGCAATTTGGTGCAGTGAGCGTCATGTCAAGGGTTACATCGCCATTGTTGGCGTCAATGCGGTAGATTAGGCCGAGGTCGTAGATGTTGACAGGGATTTCAGGGTCGTAGACTGTTTTGAGCATTGCTACTATGCGTTCTTCAAGTTCTAGAAATTCGTTCATTGTTTAGATTTTTAGTAGTGAGTAGCGAGTAGCGAGACTTGTTACTGCTGATTTTTTTATTTTCTTGTGCAAAGATACGAATTTTTTTTGTAATTTTGTACTCTTAAATGTAAAAGTTAGAAAAGGTATGAAAATTGGTAATGTAGAGTTGGGTAGAGAGCCTTTGTTTTTGGCACCGATGGAGGATGTAACTGATCCTGCGTTTAGATTGTTATGTAAACGATTTGGAGCGGATATGGTTTACACAGAGTTTGTTAGTGCTGATGCGTTGATACGAAACGTAAAGCGTACGGAGCAGAAGTTGACAATACATGATGAAGAGCGACCTGTGGCTATACAGATATATGGTAAGGATGTTGATACTATGGTTGAGGCGGCAAAGATTGTAGAAGAGGCTAATCCTGATATATTGGATTTGAATTTTGGTTGCCCTGTGAAGAAGGTGGCCGGCAAGGGTGCTGGATCGGGTATGTTGCGAGATATTCCTAAGTTGTTGGCTATCACGAAGGCTGTGGTTGAGGCGGTGAAGATACCTGTTACGGTAAAGACGCGTTTGGGTTGGGATGAACAGTCTAAAGTTATAGTTGATTTGGCTGAAGCGGTGCAAGATTGTGGTGCTCAGGCTTTGGCGATACATGGACGTACGAGGGCGCAAATGTATACGGGTGAGGCTGATTGGACATTGATTGGCGAGGTAAAGAATAATCCAAGAATGAGAATTCCAATTATTGGGAATGGCGATGTGACTACACCTGAGCGTGCACGTGAGTGTTTTGATAAGTATGGCGTTGATGCTGTGATGATTGGGCGTGGGTCAATTGGTAGACCTTGGATTTTTGAGGAGGTGAAGCATTATTTGCAAACTGGCGAGCATGTTGCGTCTTATTCGATGCAGTGGCAAATTGATATTATTAAAGAGCATGTATTGAGATCGATTGAGTGGTTGGGTGATGAGCGTAAAGGGATTGTGCATAGTAGGAGACATTTGGCTGTTACGCCTGTGTTTAAGGGTATTGATCACTTTAAGCCTACAAGGATTGCGATGTTGAGGGCCGAAACTTTGGAGGAACTTTTTGCGATTATTGATTCGGTGCCAGAAATGGTAAATAATAATGGTTTATAGAAGATTATAGAAATTATAGTTACTATAGTAGCTATAAGATGTTATATGTTTGTTTTATGAATTCTCAATTCTTAATTCTTAATTTTATCGCCAAAGGCTCAAAGACCTTCGGTTCTCAATTTTCAACTCTCAACTTGATTGTTTGGTCACCGAACCCTGAGATTTTTAACATTGGTAATTTTACTCTGTTGTGGTATGGAGTTTTGTTTGCTATGGGTCTTGTGTTGGCTGGGTGGTATGTGTGGCGTAGGTTTAATGAATTTGGTATAGCTCAACGTCATTTTGAAAATTTGATAATTTGGTCGTTTTTAGGTATATTTTTTGGGGCTCGATTGGGGCATTGTTTGTTTTATGAGCCAGAGTATTTTTTGTCGCGTCCGATAGAGATGTTTTTGCCTGTGTCTATCGATGAAATGGGTAATTATTTTTTTAGTGGTTATCATGGATTGGCAAGTCATGGAGCTGTGATAGGATTGATGTTGGCGTTGATGTTATTTAAGTGGCAGTCGAAGTTGGCTATATTGCCTGTGATGGATTGGATGGCGATAGCTACGGCGTTGGCTGGTGCATTTATAAGATTGGGAAATTTAATGAATTCGGAGATTGTTGGCGTACCTACAGATGTAGCATGGGCTTTTGTTTTTCCTGTGGTAGATGAGTTGCCTCGGCATCCAGTTCAGTTGTATGAGTCGTTGTTCTTTTTTGTGTTGTTTGGTGTGGCTATTGTTTTGTTTAAGAAAATGAATTATGAAAGGGTTAAACCTGGTTTTTATTTATCATTACAACTGATGATGATAGCAGGATTTAGATTTTGTGTTGAGTTTGTAAAGGAGATTCAAGTGGGTTTTGAGCGTGATATGGTGTTGAATATGGGTCAGTGGTTAAGTGTACCATTGTTTTTATTAGGCGTTGTGCTGATGGTTTGGACGCAAAAATGTGTTAAAAATAATGAGAATTTGGAAAATAATGAGTAACTTTGTGCCTTGTAGGTTTATTTGTTTTGGTTAATTTTATAGAGTCAAGTATAATTAACTTTTCTTTGGGACTTTTTATATTGAATTTTTATTATAATACTAATTATTAGAACTTTTATGAAAAAAAGTATTTATATTCTTGGAATGTTTTTTTTGATGTTATTCGCTATATCGTGTATGAAAAATGACAATAATACAGTTATAATTTCAGAAGAAGCGAAAATATCTTCTTTTTATCTTTATAGTGATAGCATCAAGGGGATAGAAAATTATGTCTTTACTGTTGATGATGATAAAATGTTGATTTATAACTATGATTCTATTGATTATGGCACTCGGATTGACTCGTTATCGTTTGTGTTGAATCCACATTTTCATAAGGTTTATATCAATGATACGCTTGATTATTATAAATTGACTGGAGTTTATTTGGATTTTACAAATGAAGTGAAATTCACGGTGGTTGCCGCAGATGGGACGACTTCGGCTGATTATCATGTAAAGGTTAATGTTCATCAAGTTGATCCAGATACATTTATATGGGAAGGTGTTAAGAGTGAGGTATTTGCTGGTTATGCAATGACAGAAAAAGTGTTATGGATAAATGATAGGTTACTTTATTTTGCTATAGTAGATAATGATTTGCTTGTGAATGAAAGTGTAGATGGAGAGAAATGGAATGCTTTAGAGGTTTCGGGTTTAGATATTGATTTTTCTTCTGTTGATTTGAATTATTTGGTTGGTTATGAGAATTTTGTTTGTTTTTATTATGATGGTGAATTGTATAAAAGTGTGGATGGTGCAACATGGACGTCAGAAGTTATTACAGGTATAGCAGTGGAACATCTGTTGTTTGCTATGGGGGGTAAGATTTTTGGTGTTACGGCAGATCGTGGTTTAGCTCGTTTGGATGGTACAGATTGGGTGGATTTGGGTCGTTTACCGTCGGATTTCCCTGTGTCAGGCGCTGCTGTATTGGTTGCACAAGCACCTTCGGGCAAAGAGAGGGTTTTTGCGGTTGGAGGAGTGGATAGTGATGGTAAATATTTGTCATCGGTATGGAGTAGTGAAAATGGAGATTATTGGAGTGAGTTGACTGGAGGAAAAGAATGTTTTACCCCACGTGCATACGCTACTGTAGCACAATATGGTGGTGGTTTGATGTTGTTTGGTGGTATGACTCAAGTGGATGGGGAAGTAGTGAAAGATGCACAATTGTTTTCGAAAGATTTTGGGTTGAATTGGGGGGGAGCTAAAGCAAAATCTGTTATTAGTGATTTGTATGTTCCACGTTATGGTCATTCGGCAGTGGTTACTCCTAATGGATATATTTATTTGATAGGAGGAAAGAGTTCGTCTGTTCGTTCGAATAATGATGTTTGGAGAGGGTTGAATTATGCGTCATTGCCAGGATTTAGAAAGTAATGTATGGTGGATAATGTAGATTCTATTCGATACTTTATGACTTTGCCTTTGTCGAAAAGTGTAAGGGCAAGAGAGTTGGTATTAGATGCTTTGAATGGCAGAGAAATTGAGATTGAAGATGATAATGATGATGTCTTTGTGTTGTCGAGAGCATTAAAGCAGTGTACAATGCATAATGAACAATTGGGTGTGGGATTTGAATTGGATTTGCATCATTCGGGTACGGCATTGAGATTTATGACTGCTTATTGCGCTGTGAGCGAGGGCAGTTTTTTATTGACTGGGTCAAAACGTTTGTGTGAACGTCCTATAAAGCCATTAGTAGATGTGTTGTGTGAGATGGGTGCACGAATAGAATATATTGAGAAAGAGGGGTTTGCTCCGTTGAAGGTTGAAGGTGGAAAATTGAGAGGAGGAAAGGTTAATTTAGATGCCTCTTTGAGTAGTCAATTTGCTTCGGCTTTGATGCTGATAGCGGATAAAGTAGAGGGTGGGATTGAAATTGAATATAAGGGGGATGTGGCATCGCAGGCTTATATTGAATTAACACGAAATGTGATGGAAAAATATAAAAGAGGTGTCAGAGGTAGTGGAGAGAGAGATTGGTCATCGGCTACGGTGTGGTATGCAGTGATGGCGGTATTGAAAAAAGGAAGGTTTTTGTTTGAAGGATTGAGCTTGGATAGTTGTCAGCCTGACAGAGCAATAGTTGAAGTGTTTGAAAAATTGGGAGTTAGGACAATGGAGGTGGAGAATGGAGTGGAAATAGAAAGTAGCGGATGTGTTATTGATAAATTGGTGTTGGATTGCAAGAATATGCCAGATGCCGTGATGTATATAGCAGTTGTGGCATGTTTGTTAGGGGTAGAATTTGAAATTAGTGGTGTGGAAACCTTGCGAGTGAAGGAGAGTGATAGGATTAAGGCGTTGATAAATGAGATGAGGAAGTGTGGATACACTATTCAATGCACAATGCATAATGCACAATGCACAATTTTTGCGGAGCAAAAATCACGGCAGAAAGGAGTAATGCATAATGCACAATGTGCGGATTTGGTGAAGATAGAGACTTACGATGACCATAGGGTGGCGATGGCAATGGCAGTTGTGGGATTGGTGATGGATATCGAAATTGAAAATCCTAAAGTGGTTAATAAATCGTATCCTAGATTTTGGGAGGAAATGAGAAAGATAAAATAAGGAATATTATAGCGGCGATAGTAATTATAGCAGTTATAGCAACAATATGGATTGATGTAACAATAACAAGCATAAAGAATATTAAAGAAAAATGAAAACATTAGAAGAAAAAGAGATTGAATTATTAGAAGAATTTGAAATTTATGAAGATTGGATGGATCGTTATCAATATCTTGTGGATTTGGGTGGAGAATTAGAAGGTTTGTCGGCAGAAGAGAAAAATGATGATACATTGATAAAAGGTTGTCAAAGTCAGGTGTGGTTGGTGTGTGATGAGCAAGATGGACGTTTGTATTTTCGTGGAGAAAGCGATGCTATTATAGTAAAAGGTATAGTGGCTTTGTTGATAAATATGATGTCTGGTTGTACTGCAGAAGAGGTGGTGAAGTATGATTTTGGATTTCTTGATAAAATAGGATTAAAAGAGCATTTGTCTCCAACTCGTAGTAATGGACTTGTGTCGATGGTGGAGAAGATGAAAGCGTATGCAATTTTTAAGTTGAAATGTGAAAGTTGAAATGTGAAATTTTTTTAGAGTGAAAAAATAAATTAAATTTCAAATTTCAAATTTCAAATTTCAAATGTCAAGGTTATATTATTTTAATCCAGATCATGATTTGGCTTTAGCGAATGGCAATGCTCATTTTCAGGCGCCAGAATCGGCAATGTCATTTGCCGATGATTTGTCGTTATTGCCATGTTGGTTTGCAGAGGAAGTCGCCTCGGAGGTTTTGAGTGATCAGGAGTTTACGGAAGATTTGAATGTGTTAGGACTGGATGTTGCTACTATTCCTTTGTTTTCGAAAGATAAGATAGAAGAATTTAAGGTTGAGCCTTGGGGGTGGGATATGGCAGTGCGTAAATTTTTTTTGAATAATGGAGTTTCGGAAAAATTATTGCCTTCGTCAGAAAAAATAGAAGAGTATAAGCAGTTAGCACATCGTAGATTAACGATTGGAGCGATGAATTATTTACGTAGTAAGTCAATTTATCCTGAGTCGTTGCCACAATCGGCGGTTGAATTGATTTCTCTGGCTGAAGTTAATACTTTTGCGACTAAATACAAAGAGGTGGTTTTTAAAGCACCATGGAGTGGAAGTGGGAAAGGTGTTTTTTGGTCATCGGGTCAATTGACTCCAAGTCTTTCTGGATGGTGTAAGCGTGTGATAGAGAAGCAAGGTTCTGTGATGGGAGAGATGGCCTATGATAGAGTGCAGGATTTTGCAATGGAATTTAAAGTGGGGCGTGGCGATGTGATATTTGCTGGTTATTCTTTGTTTTTTACTGAGGGTAGTGGCATTTATCGCGGGAACTATTTATTGTCGAATGAAGCTATTGAGGCCGAGTTGACAAAATGGGTGTCGATTGATTATTTGAATTGGATACGTGATGAGTTGACTAATTTTTTACGTGAAAAAGTAGCCAAAACGTATACTGGATTTGTTGGGGTAGATATGTTTGTGTATAGGGAAGAGTTGAGTGATGTATGTAAGATAAATCCAGTAGTGGAGTTTAATCTTAGGATGACGATGGGTATGGTGGCGCGTACGATTTATGATCGATGTGTACAAAAGGGAGCGAAAGGAATGTTTATGATAGATCATTGTCCGCCTGGTGAATTATTGAGAGATCACAATAAACAAATGGAAGAAAGTCCAATGGAAATAGCGGAAGGAAGATTTAAAAAAGGTTATTTTTCGTTGTGTCCTGTAACAGAAAATACGGTGTATAGGGC
>JAEIGA010007921.1_pt1 | contig 16132 bp, 13 predicted proteins | sample 9270691 | NCBI WGS metagenome assembly JAEIGA01 (sample SAMN17057246, study PRJNA624740) | gut metagenome | biome: biome; isolation source: fecal sample | host: Bos grunniens | place: China: Xizang | collected 2019
TCTCATTCCGGCTGTTTTGAATGGTGCGAACGCTTCGCTGATAAGTTTTTTAACTGTCGCTGTCTTAACGGCTGTTATCGTTTTTCTGGTCGCAGGCATCAACAGCGTCGGCATTTCGGCATTTTTAGGTTCTATGCTGGGTGTTGGAGTTTCGCTTGCATTATCGTGGTTTTTCACTGAAGTCATGTATATTGACGGAGTGACAATGCCGTTTGCCCAGTTGCTTGTCAATGCGGATGCCAATATTGTTTCACTTCGCAACATTTTCGTCGGCGCGGTTATTCTCGCTTCATCCGGTGCCGTTATGGATCTTGCGATGGATATTGCAGCCGGCATGGCGGAGGTGCGCCGTCACAATCCCGATGTCGGCTTCAAGGATCTTTTTTTGTCAGGCTGCCGCATAGGGCGAGCAGTTGTCGGAACAATGACGACAACTTTGCTTTTGGCATATTCGGGAGGATATCTTACGTTATTGATGGTTTTCGCTTCCGAAGGTGTAAAACCGGTGGACTTTATCAACAGTGCGCTTGTAAGCGCAGAGATCGTCAAGACTCTTGTCGGAAGTTTCGGACTGGTGCTCGTAGCTCCGTTTACCGCTTTTGCCGGCGCTTTTATTTTCTGCCGATTTAACAATAGGAAAGGATAAAAAAATGACTACATCTTTAATGTTGGCCGCACTATTGCCTGTAATCCCACAGCCGACGGAATGGCGCCCCTCCCAAGGAGAGTGCGATCTCGCTTCCGCAAAGATCGTCGAAAAGATTGTCACTGACGCATCGTTGGGTGATGAAGGGTATCGGATGTATATCCGCCCGGGTGCCGTTGAGATTGTCGCCGATGCGAAATTGGGTTTACACTGGGGGCGCCAGACTTTGGCGCAGCTGAAGAATGCCGGCGGCAAGGCGGAATGCGGCGAAATTTTCGATAAACCTAAATATCGTGTTCGCGGCTTCATGATGGATGTCGGGCGCATGTACCACTCTATGGATTTTCTTCGCGACCTCGCCAGAACGATGGCGTATTATAAAATGAATACGCTTCATATCCATATAAGCGATTGCGAGATTGAAAAAAATCCAAAGGCGGACTGGACAAAAAAGCAAGCCGCTTTCCGTCTGGAATCCGAAGTCTATCCGGGTTTGACTGCGAAAGACGGCCATTACACAAAGAAAGAATTCCGTGAGTTTATGCTTTACTGCAAGTCGCTTGGAATAACGGTAATTCCTGAAATTGATGTGCCGGCCCACTCGCTTGCCTTTACTCGTTATAAGCCTGAGTTCGCTTCTGAAAAATACGGTGCGGATCACTTTGATCTTGATAAGACAGATGAAATCATCGCTTGGCTTAAGCCGCTTTTCGCCGAATATATGACCGGAGAGAATCCGACTTTCATAGGACCGTATATGCATGTCGGTACCGACGAATACAACAGCGCTGAATCTGAAAAATTCCGGAAATTCACGGATGAAATGTTTAAAATGGTTGAAGGGTTCGGTTATAAGGTATGTGCGTGGGGAGCGCTTTCCCATGCACGCGGAAAAACTCCGGTACGTGCGAGTCGCGATATAACGATCGATATATGGCACAACCCGTTTTATCAGCCCAAGGAAGCTCTTGAGGCGGGATATACCATCGTCTCGATTCCGGACGGATTGGTTTATCTTGTACCTTTTGCTGGCTATTACTATGATTATTTGAATTGCCGTTATCTGTACGAGCATTGGGAACCTCGTATTGTCGGCAATTATGTCGTGCCGGACGATAAGCTTGACCAATTGGCCGGTGGCAAGTTTGCTCTTTGGAACGACGCTCTCGGGCGTAAGGTGAAAGTTGAAGGGAAGCCTCCTTACACTGAAACGGATAACTGGGATAGGATCTATCCTGCGCTGCAGACTCTCGGACAAAAATTCTGGACGGGTGCCCGTCCCGATCAGCCGTGGGCGCATTTTGCCTCTTTAGCCGACTCGAAAGGTGAGCCGCAGGGAGTTAAGTTTTCGAGAATTTTCAGATTTAATCCAAAGCCCGTTTCTTCGAAGCCGATGAAAGCGGCAAAATAATCTAACACTCCATATCTAACCAATAAAAAAAAGGGGGCGCGTTAACGCGTCCCTTTTTTATCAATGTTATTTGCTTTAATTAAAGCGAGCGGATCGTTTTTACGAGCTCATCGCGGGAGCCGGACGGGATCGCGCCTTCAGGAAGAACTTTAACCGCAGAACCAAATCCGATAACCGTGCCGCCTCGGCTGATGAATTTTTCAACAAGCTTCTTTACGTTTTTGCCGCGCTTGGGATCGGCTATGATATCGTTTGTGATAACGAGAATATTGATATGGTCGAGTTGCCTGCGCCAATCGGACATTACATCAACGGGGACGAGATACATGTCATCGGCCGCGTCGATGGCGAGGGCTGTTTCAGCCATTTCGATGCCGCTGATGTAGCTGGTGAGATAGCCGACGGCGACAGCATCTTTCTTTTTCATTCTTGGAGGAAACTTTACTTCGCGACCCGTAACGAACTTGAACGCTCCTTCAACGATATCAAGCGTGTCTTCAAAATATTCAGGGTGGGCGACGGTCGTAAAGACCTTGCCTTTGCCGTATGTACCGCCTAGAATGGCAGGAGCGCCGAACATTTCAGTGTTGGCGCGACCAGTCGTTGAGGCTTCGAAGTCGTAGGTGGCGAATATTTCAAACTTGGCGTTTGGAACTTCGTTTTCGGTTTTCTTGATGATAGGGCCGCCGCTATATCTTATGCGGCGCGGCTCTTCTGCAATGCCGAGAGCATCTGCACCGGCTTTTGTTATCTTGAAGTTGCCGTTAATGAGTTTCGTGCTGCTGAGGCGCTTGTACGGAACAATCTTAAGTCGTCTGTCGTCTTCATTGAGAAGAATGCTGCATCCCGCGCAAGTTCCAATATAACCGCCTCCGTTCAACAGAAACTCTTTGAATTTTTTGACGCCTTCTTCGGTAAGAGACCTAAATTCGGCCTTGCTGTCGCCGCCAGGCATAACGACAACGTCTTCACCTTCAAGTGCGCCGGCCGCGACGGATTTTCCGTCTACGAGCTTCATTCTCATCTCAGGACATTCGTTGACGAGACGGCACCATTCAATCGCTCCGATACCTTTGGCGCCTTCGCCAAGATAGATCGAAACTTTTATGGGATCTGTGGTTTTGTCGCATTTTACGCTGGGAGATGTCGCACAGCCCGTTAAAATCGTCGTAATTACGACCGCAACTATAGGCAATCTTAATTTAATTTTCATATTTTTATTTTTCTTTGTTTATGTTTTTCTCTTTTTTATGTGGCAATGATTATAAATTATATCAAATTTATTAAATGAAAATCGACAATCTGTCAAAACTTTAAAACACACTATTGAAAACGACATCTTATTTTTGATATAATATGCCCAATTCATTTTTTGGGGGGCGGTTAGCTCAGTTGGTTAGAGCATCTCGTTTACACCGAGAGGGTCGGGAGTTCGAGTCTCTCACCGCCCACCAGTCAAGAAGTCCGAAAGAGAGAAGTTTGCTTCTCTCTCTTTTTTTATGGTAAAATATACCAAATATGAGGACGCTAGACTGTGATTACTTTGTTGTCGGCACCGGCATGGCCGGGCTTATGAGCGCGTTGCACTTGGCGAGCTACGGCAAGGTTATTGTCGTTTCCAAGGGGCGGCTTAAAGATTGCAACACCAATTTCGCGCAGGGCGGCATTTGCTGCGTGATGGACAAGAATGACACTTTCGACAAGCACGCGCGAGACACCATGATCGCGGGGGCATGGCTGGGGAAATCTGATGTCGTACATACGATCTGCGAGAATGCTCCTGAAGCGATAGGCGATTTAATGGATTGCGGCGTCAAGTTCGCCAAAAAAGAGGATGGTTCATGGGATTTGACACGCGAAGGCGGCCATAGTGCGCGTCGTATTTTTCATGCAGGTGACATCACCGGCGAGAAATGCGAAAACGCAATGATCCGCTCCGTAAAGAAAACCGATATCGACGTTCGTGAGAACACCATTGTAATCGATCTGGTGATGACGAAGCGTATCGGTCTTAAAGGGGAGAACCGGTGTGTCGGTGCGTATGTTCTCGATAAGATTACAGGCGAGATCTACGCCGTGCGTTCGCCTAATACGATTCTTGCAACGGGCGGATGCGGCAAGGTCTATCTTTACACCTGCAACCCGGATTCAGCTACAGGAGACGGCATCGCGCTCGCGTGGCGCGCCGGTGCGAAGATCGAGAATATGGAGTTCATCCAGTTCCATCCCACCTGTCTTTATCATCCTCAGGCGAAACGTTTTCTCATTTCGGAGGCGGTGCGAGGCGAGGGCGCAGTTTTGGTCGATCGCAATGGTCGTGAATTTATGGCGAAGTACGATCCGCGCGGCTCGCTTGCGCCGCGCGATATCGTCGCAAGGTCCATCGACTCAGAAATGAAGCGCACCGGCGACGACTGTGTGTATCTAGATATCCGCAAAAGGGGCCGCAAGTATCTCATGTCGCGCTTTCCCAACATTTACGAGAAGTGCCTGAGTTACGGCATCGATATGGCCAAGGATTTGATTCCGGTCGTTCCTGCCGCCCACTATACCTGCGGAGGTATCAAGGCGACGTGCGACGGCGCGACTTCGATTCCCGGACTTTCGGCCGTAGGCGAATGCGCTTCGACCGGGCTTCACGGGGCCAACCGTCTTGCGTCCAATTCTCTTATGGAAGCGCTCGTCTGCGCGAGACTCACGGCGGGCCGTCTCGGGCCCAGACCTGAAACTTTTGTGCGCGGGAAAGCGCCCAAAATCCCCGCGTGGAAGACGGGCGCCGCGGTTCCTCCCGACGAGGCTGTTCTGATCGCCCACATGTGGGATGAGATACGACGCCTCATGTGGGACTATGTCGGCATCGTGAGAACCGACAAGCGGTTAGACCGTGCCGCACGCAGGCTTAAAACCCTGCGACGTGAAATACGCGATTACTATTTCCGTTATCTGGTGACTCCCGATACGCTTGAATTGCGTAATCTCGCAGTCTGCGCCGAGCTTATCGTTCGCTCGGCCCGCAAACGCCGCGAGAGCAGGGGGCTCCATTTTACGCTCGATTACCCCAAAACGGCCAAACGCATTCGTCAGACCGTCTTAGATGGATTTAAAGGTTGATTCTCATGGATAATATTCTTGAAGTTCGCGATTTAAAGGTTCATTTTCCTGTCCGCAAGGGGTTGTTCGGTCTGGTAGATCACTATATCAAGGCCGTAGACGGCGTGAACTTCGATCTTCGTCGCGGCGAGACGCTCGGCGTTGTCGGAGAATCCGGCTGCGGAAAGTCGACCACGAGCCGCGCGATTCTTATGTTGAATAAGCCTTGCTGCGGAACTATAACGCTCGACGGCAAGAATATTTTGACGCTCAAGGGCCCAGAGCTTCTGGAGTATCGCAGGAACGTTCAGGTCGTTTTTCAGGATCCCCAGGCCGCGTTGAATCCACGCCATACGGTGATGGAGATTCTTACCGAAGGTATGGTTTACCATAAACTCTGCAGAAAAGACGAGCGTCGTGCCAAGGCTGTCGAGCTGCTTAAATCAGTAGGTATGCCCGACGATATTTTGGATCGCTATCCTCATGAATTTTCCGGCGGCCAGCGTCAGAGGCTTTGCATTGCGCGCGCGATTGCCTTGAAGCCGAAGCTTCTTATCTGTGATGAGGCCGTTTCGGCGCTCGACCTTACGATTCGCGCCCAGGTTCTCGATCTTTTGGCTGAGCTTAAAAAGAAACTCTCCCTCAGCATCATCTTCATCACTCACGATATCGGAGTCGTTCAGCACGTCGCCGACCGCATTATCGTTATGAACAAAGGTAAGATTGTCGAGCAGGGGCCGGCTTGTGAGGTCCTGTCCAATCCTAAAGAAGAATATACGAAATTTCTCATGTCCAGCGTTCCTAAGATCGGCAAGCCGCTTTGATTTTTTTACTAACCATAATTTGAGGAAGTTCTGATATGAAATATGTAAAACTTACGTTTTTGTGTTTCTTGGTTACAACGGTATGCTCCGCTGCTCGCGTTGATGTTTATCCGCAGGCGTTCAATCCAGGCGGATGGAAGGTAGACGTTCAGTTCATGGATGTAATGGGTTCGCCTTATCTGCTCGCGCACGGCAACGGTATCCGCTGTCTTGATGCGAAGGCCGTGGCGAATATTCCCGAAACAGGTGAATGGCGCGTTTATGTTCGCTCGCGCAGTTGGGTTGAGGGGGCTGGCGCTTTTAAGGTGAAGGTCGGCGGCTCTACCCTCGACAAGGTTTTCGGTGTTACTCAAAGCGAATGGGCGTGGGAAGACGGCGGTGTCGTCGCGCTGAAGAAAGGCGTGACAGGAATTACCCTTGTCGATTGCGACGGATTTGCCGGTCGATGCGCAGGTGTTGTTCTGGTAAAAGACTCAGATGCTCCCGAAGGCGCGCTTTCGATCGAGTCCGCCAAGGTTGACGAAACCGTCGAAACCGATTTTGCCGTTGTGGGCGGAGGAGTGCCCGGCGTGACTGCCGCGATTGCCGCCGCGCGCCGCGGCGTTAAGACGGCTATCGTGCAGGATCGTCCTGTTCTCGGAGGAAACGCTTCCGCGGAGATTCGCGTATGGAGCGCGGGCGAGGCCCGTTACGATATCGTTCGCGAGGTTCGTGGCTGGTTTATGAACGGAGAGGGCGATATGAAGGTCTCCGATTTGAACCGTATGCGTATTGTCGAAGACGAAGAGAATATTACGACTATTCTTTCGACGCGTGTTTTCGCCGCGGAGAAGAATCCAGACGGATCTATCGCCTCGGTCAAGGCTCTTGATTGGAAGCGCAATAAAATTATCCGCATCAAAGCCAGGATTTATTGCGATGCGACAGGCGACGGCTGGCTCGGATATTACGCCGGGGCCGATTGGCGTATGGGCCGCGAAGCTGGCGCGGAGTTTGGCGAGAAATATGCTCCCGAGAAAGCCGACGGCCAGACTTTAGGCGCGTCTCTTATGTGGACGAGCGCTGAAGCGAATACCGATATGCCTTTCAGCGCGCCTTGGGCCGAGAAGTACGCTTGCGGAATCAAAGCTCTTCAGGGAGGCTGGGATTGGGAGTACGGAATCCGCAATGATGTAATTTCCCAGGGCGAGCATGTGCGCGACAGATTGCTCTTGGCTGTTTACGGCTCGTTTTCGCTTGCTAAAAAAGAGCCGGGTAACGCGAGAAAGATTCTGCGGTTCGTGCCCTTTGTTCTTGCCAAGCGCGAGAGCCGCCGATTGATGGGAGACTGGATTTTCAAAGAGAGTGACGTTTCAGAGAAGCGGCCGTTTGAAGATGCGATCGCCTCTGGGTCATGGTCGATTGACTTACATTATGACGACGCGATAAAGGGCGTTGATTTCATTACGACTTGCCGACAGCCTCATTTCGGCAGATATTACATTCCTTACCGTTCTATTTATTCCCGCAACATTCCCAATCTTTTTATGGTAGGTCGATGCTTCAGCTGTACCCATGTAGGCTTGGGTTCTCCGCGTGTGATCAACACGCTCGCCCAGCTCGGTGTAGCGGCGGGTGAGGCCGTAGCGCTTTGCTTCAAGTACGATTGTAAGCCGCGCGATATTTACGTTAAAGGGTATTATCGCGAACTTCAGGATGTTCTCGGCGGTGAGTTTCCCGGGCGCGCCGATCCCCGTCTCAAAGGCTGGGCGATAGTAGACGATGAAACTCCCATGAAGGTTTTCTTCAAGGGCGAGTGGGAGCGTAAGCATAATCCCAACGGCGAGCAGGTAGGTGATGAGTCGATTTACGCAAAGAATGGCGCGATTTCCGCGGAATATAAACTGCCGGTTGAAAAGAACGGGCGTTATACGGTTATGATGAGAGTCCCGTATACTCCGTTCGTAAAACATCCTTCATCGACTCAGATTGAAATCGAGTCAAATGGTGCTAAGGAAATTATCAGCGTTGATCAGACCGAGAAGATGGGCGAGTGGCGCGAGATTGGAGTTTTCGAACTTGATAAGGGCGCCACTTTAACGATTAACGCTAAAGAATCCAAAGGTACCGTTATTGCCGACGGTTTTGCTGTTGTAGTGAAAGATCTTTAATGTTGACATGCTTGCGAAAAATAATTTCTTTAGTTATAATATCCATAACTTATGACAAGTAATGATGAATATGTGCTTCAGCTTCTGACTGAACGCGGCTTTATAAGCCCCGATCAGATTGAGATGGCTTCGAAGTCGATGAAGGCCGAAAACGAAACGACGCTTGATGTTCTTGTTGCCGGCGGAGCTATCGGCGAAGATGAGGTTTTGGGTACGCTCGCTGACCAGTTCGGACTCAAGTATTGTCACATTAACGCTGATGCGATTACTTCCGATATCGTCAAGGAGATTCCGAGCGATATCGCCAAGAAGTACGGTGTGGTGCCTGTTGTAGCCGATGAAGATTCCATTACTGTCGCGCTTTCGGATCCAATGGGGTACGATGCCATCGATTCGCTGAGATATGTTCTTCACGGACGTGATGTCCAGGCTGTTGTTTCGCCTCGCGCCGAGATTCAGGCGGCGATGGCTAAACTTTATTCGGACGATGCCTCCAGTGCTGATGTTCAGACGCGCGATGAGATGGGGCTCGCCGGTGATGATGTAACAGGTGACGATGCGCCTGTCGTTAAGCTCGCGACGATGCTCATTACGACCGCCATCAAAATGAAGGCCTCCGATATTCATATCGAGCCGATGGAGAAGGAATTCCGCGTTCGCTATCGTATCGACGGTACTTTGCGAAAGATGGATTCGCCTCCGAAGCGTCTTCAGCAGGCCATCATCTCGCGCATTAAGATCATGTCGAAGATGAAAATTTCCGAGAAGCGCATTCCGCAGGACGGCCGAATCCAGATCACCGTCAACGGTAAAGATCTCGACCTTCGTGTCTCGTCGGTCCCGACGAACCACGGCGAGTCGATCGTAATGCGTATTCTCGACAAGTCGAATCTTTCGCTCGGCCTTCCGCAGCTCGGCTTCTTGACGGACGATCAGGCGACGTTCGAGCGTCTTATCAAGCTTCCCGACGGTGTTGTTCTCGTTACCGGTCCTACGGGTTCCGGTAAGACGACGACTCTATACGCCTGTTTAGGTCAGATCAACACGCCCGACAAAAAACTCATTACGGTTGAAGACCCGGTGGAATACCAGATGGCCGGAATTAATCAGGTCCAGGTCAATAAAGATGTAGGTCTCGACTTTTCAGCTGCGCTCCGTTCGATTCTCCGTCAGGCGCCAAATATCGTGATGATCGGCGAAATCCGTGACGCCGAGACCGCCGATATCGCCATGGAAGCGGCTCTTACGGGTCACTTGGTGTTCTCGACTCTGCATACGAACGACGCGCCTTCGGCCGTTACGCGTCTTTTGGATATCGGCGTTAAGCCGTTTCTTGTCGCGTCGGCGCTCCGTGCCGCGATGGCTCAGCGACTCGTAAGAGCGATCTGCGAGAAGTGCAAGACCCAGTACAGTCCGACGGAACGCGATCTTAAGATGCTCGGCTCTATCGCAAAAACGATACCCGATACGATGTATACGGGCGCCGGCTGCGACAGGTGCGGGCGAAGCGGCTACAAGGGTCGAAAGGGTATTTTCGAGATCTTCAAGGTGGACGATACGATCCAGCGCCTCATCTTCGAGCACGCGCCCGCGACGATTCTTCGCCAGCGCGCCCGCGAAATGGGAATGCGCACGTTGCGTGAAGACGGAATGCTCAAGGTCGCCAGCGGCATGACGAGCCTTTCCGAGGTGTTGCGCGTGACGATGGGTGACGCGGATTAGTAGTCAGGGGTTAGGGGTCAGTAGTTAGGAGCTAGTAGTTAGTGATCAGTAAAGAGAAGGTAAGGAGAATTTAGATGGATATTACGATGCAGGAACTTTTGCAGGCTACGATTGATGAAGGCGGCAGCGACCTTCACATCCGCGCGTACATGCCGCCGGAGCTCCGCGTTCACGGCGAGCTTCTTCCGCTTGCCGACGAGGCGTTGAGCGAAGAGGATACGTATCGGCTTTGCAAGGAGGTTTCTACCGAGAAGCAGATGGAAGAGGTTGAGCGCAACGGCGGCGCCGACTTCGCTCTCGCCCATCCCGACGGAACTCGTTTCCGTGTATCCGTATTCAAGGAGCGTAAACGTTACGGCATGGTCTTGCGTCAGATTCCCTCTAAACTTCTGACGATGGAGCAGCTCGGCCTTCCGCCGGTCGTTAAAGAGCTTCTTTTCAAGCCGCGCGGCCTTATTCTCGTAACCGGTCCTACGGGCTCCGGTAAGTCGACGACGCTCGCCTCGATGCTCGACGTCATCAACCATGAGCGCGGCGTTCACATCATCACGATTGAAGATCCTATCGAATTCTACCACAATTCCGCAAAGTCGCTCATCACCCAGCGCGAAGTCGGCGACGACGTGCCGAGTTTCGCCGAGGCGATCCGCCGCGCTCTGCGTCAGGACCCCGACGTGATTCTCGTCGGCGAAATGCGCGACTTAGAGACGATCGGCGCCGCGATTACCGCGGCCGAAACGGGCCACCTCGTTTTCGGAACTCTTCATACGACGGGCGCGGCCGAGACCGTCGACCGTATCGTTGACGCGTTCCCGACGAATCAGCAGGAGCAGGTAAGAACCCAGCTCGCCGCCGGTCTTCAGGCGGTAATTTCCCAGATTCTCCTTCCTAAACTCGACGAAAACGGCGAGGTCCACGGCCGTATCGCCGCGTTTGAGATCATGACGTCGACCGACGCCATCAGAAGCCGTATCCGCGATAATAAGACGAACATGATCAAGTCTGACCTTCAGACTGGCGCTAAGTTCGGCATGATGACGCTCGACGCGTGTCTTCTCGATCATTACAGGAACGGTTATATCTCTTACGAGGAACTTATCACGAAGTCTCAGGATCCCGACAGCGTGGTCCAGAAGCTCAAAGAGGAAATGGGAGCTTAAACGATGCTCGACCCGATTCTCCAGATACTTGTCAACAACGGTTACATCGACGAGGACGGCGCCGCTGATCTTCAGGATCTCGCGAAAACCGAGGCGAAGAGCGTCCGCCAGCTCGTGATCGACCAGGAGATCATCACCGAAGACGATCTTTTGGCCTGCATGGCCGCGAACGAGGACACCGAGGCCATCGACCTCGGATCGATGACGATCGAGACCGAGGTCACCGAGGCGATTCCCGCGTCGACCGCTCGAATGTACAATGTTTTCCCGGTCGCAGCCGACGATATGTCGGTTACGCTCGCTACGTTCGATCTCGTCGACCCGCGCATTTCCGACGAAATGCTCTTTACGCTTTCGAAGGAGGTCCGGTTCGTCTTCGCGCGCGAGAAGGACGTTATGGACCGCATCGCCCAGTATTACGGCGATTCCAACGATTCGGTAGCCGATATGATCAAATCGCTCGGCGAGGGTATGAGCGATGAGGACGCGATGGGGGCTAGTTCCGACGATATCGCGTCCATCGAATCCGCGGCGAATTCCTCTGCGATCATCCGCTTTGTAAACCTCGTTCTTTACCAGGGCGTAGTCGACCGCGCATCCGATATTCATATCGAGCCGTTTGAAAACGATTTCAAAATCCGTTACCGCGTCGACGGCGCTCTTTACGAGATGAAGGCCCCCGACGTCAAGATGGCCCCCGCGATCATTTCACGTATCAAGATTCTTTCAAATCTCAACATTTCCGAACGCCGTATTCCTCAGGACGGACGTATCGCGTTGACGGTTGCGGGTAAGCCCGTCGACCTTCGTGTATCGTGCCTGCCGACAGCCCACGGCGAGTCTGTCGTAATGCGTATTCTCGACCAGTCTGCGACCTCGCTAGACCTTGAGAACGTCGGCCTTCCCGAAGACGTGTACGAGCAGATTACGATGGATATCGAGAAGCCAAACGGAATCTTTATCGTAACCGGTCCTACGGGCTCTGGTAAGACGACGACGCTTTACTCGATTCTCCGCCGTATCAACCAGATCGACACGAAGCTTCTCACGGCCGAGGAACCTGTCGAATATAACGTCGACGGAATCGTCCAGGTGCCGATTGATCCGAAGGTCGGCAATACCTTCGCGAAAGTGCTTCGCGCGTTCTTGCGTCAAGACCCTGATGTCATGATGATCGGAGAAATCCGTGACCTTGAGACCGCCGAAATCGCGATTCAGGCGGCGCTCACGGGTCACTTCGTCTTCTCTACGCTCCACACTAACGACGCCGCGGGCGCGGTGACGCGCTTTGTCGATATGAACGTCGCGCCGTATCTTCTCTCGTCGACTTTGGAGGGTGTCTTAGGTCAGCGTCTCGTAAGAACGTGCTGCCGCGAATGCCGCCAGGCGTACGAGCCGGACGACGAGACCTTAGAGCGCATCGAAATGACGCGCGATCAGATTGGCGGACGTCCTTTCTATTACGGCGCGGGCTGCAAAGTCTGCAACGGCACCGGTTACAAGGGGCGTAAGGCTGTCGTTGAATACCTGAGAATCTCCAATCCGCTCCGTGAGCTTATCAACACGCGCGCTCCGACGCTTATTCTGCGCGAAAAGGCGCGTGAGTTAGGTATGCGCACGATGCGCGAGCATGGCATCCAATCGATTCTCGACGGTTATACGACCGTTGATGAAGTGTTGCGTTATACATAATAAAATGGAACTTTTTCTCCAAGGTCTCAGAGTTGCCGCGGTTATTGCGCTGTTGTGCATTTCAGCGGCGCTCGCGACTCCTCCCGGGCGGTTGCCGCTTGCGCTGAGGGGGCTTAAAAAGATAATGCGCAAGGATCAAGGCTTGGCTCCCGATAAGTCGACCGAGGCGACGGTTTCGCCACGCCGCAGATTTTTGGCATTTCTTGTCGCGCTCTTGGCGGTCGCGGTCGCGGTTTTTTAACCAATGGAAATAGTAGAGATTTTAGGCTATAAGGCTAAAGTCGCTCGAAAATTATTTGAGCGCATAAGAGGTCTTATTGGAACTAAGGATTTACCGTCAGACGAGGGAATGCTCATACTGAAATGTAACGCGATCCATACATTTTTCATGAGCTTTCCCATCGACGCGATATTTTTAGATAAGAATGACAATGTCGTAAAGACGGTTAAAAACATCCGCCCCTGGCGCTTTTTCATCTGGGGCGGCTTCAGAGCCGTCAAAGTTCTGGAAATAAAGTCGAAGGGTTGATTTTAAATCGAGAAAGGTTTAAAAATGAAAGTGCTACTTATAAACGGCAGTCCAAAAAGTAACGGTAATACATTCATTGCCTTAAATGAAGTGAGCAAGAGTTTACAGGCGGAAGGGGTTGATGCGGAAATTATTCACGTCGGTTCAAAACCGCTTCGCGGATGTTTGGCATGCGGTCAATGTAACGGACTTAAGGAGTGCGTTACTCATGATCTCGTTAACGAGGTTCTAGCCAAGTTTAAGGATGCCGATGGATTGGTCGTCGGCTCGCCGGTCTATTACGCGTCTCCGGCGGGAACCTTGGTTTCGTTTTTGGATCGTCTTTTCTTCTCGTCAAAGTTTGACAAGACGATGAAAGTCGGTGCGTCTGTAGCCGTGGCCCGAAGGGGAGGAACGACTGCGACGTTTGACGTGCTGAACAAGTATTTTACGATTTCCAATATGCCGATAGTCTCGTCGAGTTATTGGAACAATGTTCATGGAGCCGCGCCAGGTGAAGCCGCCGATGACGCGGAAGGGTTGCAGACGATGCGCAGGCTCGGTAAAAACATGGCGTTTTTAATCAAGGCTATCCGTCTTGCCAAAGAGCAGATTCCATTGCCAGCTTTGGATGAGCCGCGGCAGATTACAAGCTTTATACGATAATATGGAAAAGATGATGAAACAATATGGCATCGTCATATGAAGAATATTATTTTCATAATTTTATTGTCATTTGCGCAGGTTTTGGTCGCTTCGAGCGGGGATGGGACGAGAATAGATCAATTTTCACTTCATCGCGCAGAGGATTAACATCCATTCTTGAACTCCCGCTCAAAACTCGAAGTACTTCTCATAACTATATTTCATTACTAAAAATGATATAATAAAGTAAGAATTTATGAGACATCTCATAATATAACGTATTTAGGAGTGGATAAAATGAAGCATAAAATTTTTAAAACTCTTCTTGCTGTGGTTGTAGTAACGATGACCTTTTTCGCAGAGGCAACAATTCACTTTGAGACGATTGATGGCATAGACTGGCCTTATACCGTTTCAGATGGTAAAGCGACTGTTCTCCTCATTTCAAATTCTATATCTGGCGCAATTACGATACCATCGACTCTTGGCGGATATCCCGTTACGGGTATTGGGCGCGGCGCGTTTTCTGGTTGTTCGTCTCTTACCAGTGTTACGATACCTGACAGTGTTACGAGCATCGAATTTGGGGCGTTTGCGGGCTGTAGAGGATTGGCTGATTCTGATGGTTTTATAATTATTCGAGGAACTCTTCATGGCTATTGCGGTGAAGGAGGGACGGTATTAATACCTAACATCGTCACAAGTATTGGGTGTATGGCGTTTCATCGTTGTAAGTCCCTTACTAGTGTCACGATACCTAACAGCGTCACGAGCATCGGGATTGGGGTGTTTTATGATTGTTCATCTCTTACGAGTGTTACGATACCTGACAGCGTCACGAGTATCGGGAGGTGGGCGTTTAGAGGCTGTTCATCTCTTACAAGCGTCACAATACCTGATAGCGTCACGAGCATTGGGGATGAAGCGTTTTGTGGATGTAGAGGATTGGCTGATTCCAATGGTTTTATAATTATTCGCGGAGTTCTTTATGGCTATTGCAGTGATGGTCGGACTGTATCAATACCTGACAGTATAACATGCATCGGGGATTTTGCGTTTCGTGACTGTTCGTCTCTTGGAAGCGTTACAATACCTGATAGTGTCACGAGCATCGGGGATGGGGCGTTTTGTGACTGTAGGTCTCTTACGAGCGTTACGATACCTAATAATGTCACGAGTATCGGGGAAGGCGCGTTTTTTGGCTGTTCGTCTCTTAGAAGTGTTACGATACCTAAAAGCGTCACGAGCATTGGGAATGAAGCGTTTTGTGGATGTAGAGGATTGGCTGATTCCGATGGTTTTATAATTATTCGAGGTGTACTTTATGGCTATTGCGGTGAGGGGATAGTTGTATCAATACCTAACGGCGTAACGACTATCGGGGATTTTGCGTTTCGTGATTGTTCGTCTCTTACGAGCATTACGATACCTGACAGCGTCACGAGTATCGGAGTTAGCTCGTTTTCTGGCTGTTCTTCACTCAGACGCGTTACAATACCTAACAGCATCACGAGTATCGGGGATGGGGCGTTTTGGGGCTGCTCCTCTCTTACGAGCGTTACGATACCTGACAGCGTCACGAGTATCGGGAGAAAAGCGTTTTCTGGCTGTTCGTCTCTTAAGTGCGTTACGATACCTAATAGTGTCACGAGTATCGGAAATGGAGCTTTTAGTGAATGTGGAGAGTTAACTATCTTCACAGATAAATGCAATGCATATCGTCTTTGGATAATGTTAGAAGATGTGGGCGCTAATGTAAAAGAAATCATAGAGCAAAAGGATAAGGAACAAGAATCGCATGGTATTCGTTGGTGGTTTGTTTTAGGTTGTGTTGGTATTATTGTGGTACTTGGTGGACTTTTCTTCTGGATTGTTCGCAGAAAGAAGAAAAGAGAAGGGGCTTCCGATAAAACTAGTCACTAATCACTATCGACTAGTGACTAGCCGCAAACTCCCTACCCCTACCACCATTCCTCGTTCCCCATTCCCCATTTCCTGTTTCCTACTTATTACTCTGCAGCGTTTCGTTCGTGTCGCCGCCGGAGTAGTCGGCAGTTTGGGTAGCGTCGTGAGTGATAGAGCGTTTCGGGCGGGAAGCTATCACTCGATCTCGTCGTTCGGATTTGTGCTTCACTAATAAGACAAGTAGCTACGCTTACTCAGGGGAGGCCAAATATGTATTGCGTCAATAGGGAAAATAAAAAAAATCTTTCTTTTGGGAGAAGTAAAAAGAAAATGCAAAGCCAGCACTAGTAATAACTAATGCCATTATTTGTCAAAATAA
>JAEIGA010007922.1_pt1 | contig 16132 bp, 4 predicted proteins | sample 9270691 | NCBI WGS metagenome assembly JAEIGA01 (sample SAMN17057246, study PRJNA624740) | gut metagenome | biome: biome; isolation source: fecal sample | host: Bos grunniens | place: China: Xizang | collected 2019
ATAACAAATATACTATCTTCTATTTTTTCTCTTTCTTCTACAGTTAAATTCATTGTATTTAATAATTCAAATAAAGTTCTATTAGAACTATCTAAAGATTGTAATATATCAGCTAATGTATATAAAGATTTTTTATCCATATAAATACCTCCTAAATTATATTTAGTTGTATTCGTTATTATAATATATAATTGAAATCTTAGGTTTTACATAAAAGAAAAATACATAGAGAAATAATCTCTATGTATTTAAAAAAATATTATAACCATATATCTTGACTGTTAGTCCAGTTTTCAGATACAGCAGTAGCTTCAGCAAGGTTGCTTACTTTAGTTCCATGAAGTGCTCCCCAATATCCATCTTTCGAACTATCTAATATAGTAAATCGAGTTCCATCCCAGAAACTTGGTGATGTTCCGGCTAAGCTAGTACATGCATAGAATATACCTCTTATATACATAAGCTTAGTATTAGGTGCACCGTAATTTAAGAAACCAGAAGAAACACTAGTAATATTACAATGATGGAACATCAATGATGCATTTGTAAGTGTTTGTAATGAATTACGCAACATTCCTGCAGGCACAGCACCTGTTAGATTATGTGTTCCTTCAAATAATCTGTCAGCATTTACTACTTTAGATTGATTGTTAAACATGTTTGGATGAATTTGACATGCTGGTATTGCATATAATCTAGCAAAAGCAGAACCCATCTGAGTTATATTTGGACATTTTTCAAAGAAATGAGGACTGCATATATATAATATACCTGTATCAGGATCAGTATAAGCTTCATCCATTTTTTCATTATATGTGAATAATGAATTAACATGTGTTAATTTTTCATATTTTATTTTATTACTACTTGTAAAGAATAAATCATGAGGTATTCCCCCCGGCATCTTTTTACAATAACTAAACATTCCCTGAACCACTTCTAAATTAGTACATTCTGCAAGTAATCCTAATTTAACTGGTTTTATAATAATACCAGATTTTTTTTGAACATAATAGTTACCACTTGCATTTATTTGTGTTGCTAGACCAGGTGATAGTGTTATAACATCACTATATTGTACTTGAGTAAACGGATCTTCCATATTTGCAACTACTTGGAAAGCACCTTCATCAGTTGATCTACATAATATATATTCAGTTATACCCTCTTCTTCTACATATTCTCCTACAGGTAATGGTTGATCTATTCCTAGGCAATTATGGAACATGTTATCAGTTCTAGTTAAAGTTCCTCTACAATCGTTAAACAATTCAAGCGGTATTCCTCCTGTTATAGCCGTACAGTTTTGGAAAAACTCCATTACTTGTGATAACTTAACACATCCACTAAATATATTTTTTGGTATTTCTCCAGTAATAGCAGTGCAATCTCTTATAAATCCGTTAGCATACACCAAATTCCTTGCGTTTTTAAACCAATTTTCATTTATACCAACAAATTCGTTATCGTTATCCATGTCAATACCAGTCAACCTAGTACAACTTCTAAACATATATGAAACGTTGTTTATTGACTGCTTACAAGGATCAAATAACGAAGCAGGTATACAACCTTGTAATTTAGTACCGTACATGAACATTTGTTCAACGCCTTGAAGTACGGTATTCGTTTTAAATAGATCAGCCGTTACAGTATTTTGATATGATTCCACATCATTTCCTTTATAATAATAACATTTTTCTAGCTGACCACATGATCTAAAGAAAGACGCCATTCTAACAACTTTAGTTAATGGGTTAAATAAAGTCTCATGATACCCTGTTATTTGTGTATTATAAAAGAAACCTTCAGCAGGATAAGTAGATCCACCCCAGAAAGCAGTAAAATTACAGTCATGGCTTATGTTTTGAAGATTCTCTGCTCCTAAGAAGAATGTGCTATCTACAATACCAGTTAATTTTCGACAATCTGAAAATACATTTGTTGCAAATGTTAAGTTAGGGAAACTATTTAAATCTGTTATCTCTACCCTAAATAAACTTCTTGGTACATTTCCAGATAATACTCTACATCTAGCAAATAATCCACTAATATCTCTTAATTTAGTATTTTTTGATAAAAATCCGTTTGGAACACTACATGTCAAGTTATTATAGCATGAATAGAACATATATCTACAATCCGTTAAATTAACTAATGGATACATCATCTGACCAAATCCTAAGTTACCTGATTGTAAATTGTGACAATTTCTAAACATTTCTTGAGTAGTTGTAATATTAGGACTACCTTCAAATATATTAGGATCTTCATGAATATAATATTGTAATTTACCCGAGTCAGAAAATAATCCCCTTAAAGTAGTTAAGTTAGGTTTATTTTTCAATAAATTAGGAGAAACTGTAGTTAAACTACCCATTCTAGTAAATGCTCCTGTTAGGTTTTGAATTTTACTAGCACAAGGATTGAATAGTTCTCCTGGTATTGTTGTATATGCAGTAATGTCAAAAGCATAAGTAGCACTTGTTAAATTTGGATTATGTTCAAATAAATTTGCAGGTATTGTTCTAGTTGTATCTTGATCGGAACCTAATATTCCTGTATAACCTTCTACTGAAGCCATATGACACATACTATTTATACTTGTTAATGTTGACCCACAAGCTTGTAAAAGTTTTTGTAACATAGGAGTTTTAGCTCTATATGCTTGATTAAATGCACTATCAGCACTTGTAATATTTTTAAAATTAAATTCTAGTCCGTCTATATCAGACAGAACGTAACATTTATTAAATAAAGAATTTACATTTCCTTGACCTGCTATATAACCTGTTATTTTTGTAAGTTTTTTACATTCTAAAAATAATGAATTTAATCCACCATTAGTTTTACTATCATAGTATAGGTCACGTATTTCACCAAGAACAGTACAACGTGCAAACTTTAAGCTTGTTAAATTAGTTAATTGACTCATATCACAGAATTCACCTTCAACATTAGCTGATCCATATTGTATTTTCATAATAGATGAGTCTGATAAGTCTAAAACTTCAAGAGTATTCCATGGTAGAGCTTCTAATCCGTTTGATGCTTTAGCAGCTTCAATTTCATTTAAATATTTAGGTAATCTTATATTATATGCTGATGTTGATTTTGATACATATAAGTTTCTTAAATTATACATTGAATATAGCTGTAAATCATTCATAAATGGACTTGTGTTACCTGTTAATCTAAGTGTAACTACATTATAACTATTAGTTATATCAAATTCAGTAACTGATTTACAATCTGATAAATCCAATGTTTCAACATTTATACAGTTAGTACATAAGAAACTTTGTATAGTAGAACCAGAAACGTCTACTGTTGTTATTTTATTACATCTATCTAATTTAAATCTTGATATATTAGTACATCCTTCTATATTAATTTCTCTTAGGAATTCTGCACCATCGATATCTATATTTTTAATACTGCTGTTATTTACATCTATAATATTAAGTACTGTATTTCTAGGGAAGTTTACAGATGGTACTTTAACATAACCCATTCTAAATTCTTTTAAGTTAACACATTTAGATAAGTCTATTAACTGACCATTAGTAGCAGTACCTAATAAGTAAGAGTTTGAACAGTCTAATTTTCTTAAATATTTATTATTACCTAACGATAATGCTGTCATACGGCTTGAATATGATAAGTCTAATTCTATTATTTTTTCAGCTTTTGTTATAACCAAGTCACGTACGTTTAATAATTGTAATCTATTAATTTCTTTTATGTTACCTGCACCTGAAATTGTCATCTCTTTATCTGTACCTCTTATTGGGAATGAGAATAAAGTACCCTCATAAGTAATTCCAGTGTCAGGGTCTTTATATGTTGATTCAGGACCAACGTATGCTGTAACTATAGCATCCATACCAGAACCTACAGATACTGTAACATATTGTGGTGTATAAGAACTTATTCCTAAATAACATTTTAATGTTTCAGTAGCACTTTGTCCGTATAGAGCATCTGAACGTAGTGTAACTATACTATTTAATGAATCAACTTGAACTTCGGATTCCATATAGTCATATACAGTATCTAAGAATATAATTCTTTCTTTTAAGAATTTTCCGTATTTTTGTATTCTGTTACCATGTAACATTTTTAAGTATTCTGAGTTTTGGTCAGTTGTTTGAGAAAGATATTTAGATCCTGCATCTTTATTATAATATATTTCTCCTATAACAGCATTTGTCATACCGTTAGCGTTTCTTGTTATATTTCCAAAAGAATATATACCTGCACTTCTTAAACTTTGGTAAGCTGCTTTTATTTCAGAAGCAAATTCTTTTGCAAACGCATTCCATAGTTTACTTGTTTTTGTATTGAATGATAGATAACGTAAATCTGTAGTAGTATCAGTATAAGCATATCCTGCATAAGTACCATCAGCTTCAAAAGGTGATAATTCTGGTAATATTTCAGCATCAACCCTGATAGTTTCAGTACCTGTATTTGATAATCCCATAGATGTATCCATATCATATGGTCTTGGATAGAATTTAATACCATCCCATGTATCCCACATACAGTTTTTACCACAGTTATCCACTTGAGCAAACATTTGCATTTGTAAGAAATACGCAAGCATGTATTTTAAGTCAAAGTGTGTTTCAAAATCTTTTTTAAATGTTCCAGCTTTCAATGAATCACTAACCCAGTTAACTAAGTCCAACATAGGTTTATATGTAGCTTCATTATCATCTTCATTAAAACTATATCTTGCTTCAAAGTCAGCCATGATATAGTCAATTTCATCATAACTTGCACTGAATTCAACGAAATTCATACAATCTATAGTACCATCAGCAATTCCTTTTTTGAATTGGTCTATAGTGAACTTATCTTCAGTTAAACCTTTTTCTTCTAAGTATTTTTTATATTCATCTTCAACATAATATCTATAAACACTTTCTATAGATTCTTCTAATTTATAGAAACATCCAGCAGTGTCACTAGCATTGGCAGTACCCTCATATGATACACAAGAATTTTTACCACTACCTATTACTTCTCCATCTTCATCATATAAGTCACATTCAAATCCAAGTTCAGCACCAGATTTATCTATGTTAAACATAAAACTTCCTACAAGAACATTTTTACCGTCGCCGTCATCATAATATAATATACATGGGAATCCATCTATACTATCACGATAATCTTCTTTTCTTGCTGGTGATTCTCCTCCTAAATATTCTATAACTTGATCATAGAATACTGCGGTTGGAGTATTATTCATGTGTGACTGTTCCATATAGTCGCATTTGAAGGTATATGTATAGTCAGGTACCCATTCTCCCTCTTTTACAGGAGGAACTATTTTATTTTTTGATGTTCTATCAGCATCATTATAACATTTAATTTTATAGTTTTTAACAGGATATTGTAATGATGAAGTACCTTGTAAGTATACATCAACGTTATCATAAACATATACATTACCTTCACCATCATTAAATTCCATAGTACAATCAACACAAGTTGTTTTAGATGTTTTTTTATCTGTTATTGAGTTTAATATGCCAAAATTAGTTGTATTGTTACTAGTAGTATTTCTTCTAAATGTTATAGTAGGTAATACAGCTATATCAACATTATTTCTATCACGCATTGTAAGTTGTTCTTCTTGATCGTATATATGTGATATATAGTTAGTTAAAACTTCTGAAGATGTTAAATAACTATTGTAAATACGTAAAAATTTAATCTCACATTCCCCAAAATTAACAGGGTTATCGATATTATCTAAACATGCGTTAAGTATTAAAGGGAATGAATTTCCAGAAGCATCTAGGAATTTGTCATTTTTATACGTATTACATGCACATAAAACTCCATTTATATAAATACGTATAGATTTAGTTTGATTTAAGTTTTCTATATTTTCTTGTCCTATATCATCTAAATTACGAATATTATTATCTATAACAAACGCAACATGTACCCATTCATCTTCCATGAATTCAGCTACGTTTACTTGTGAATCCGAACCGATTAATAATTCTTCAAATGATATAGCAACCCCAGGTGTATCAAGTTTACCTTTTTCCATACAAGTTATAACTCTTGAATTACGCTCACCTATACATCTAGTTCTAAATGCAGTTTCTATAGTTATACCCGGTTGACCAGAATTTTCAAATATTGAAAAAGGTTTATAACGACCTTCAACCTGACCATTATTTATTTTAACTAATTCACCATATGATTCTCCAGTGAATTTAAGCATCATTTCTCCATCTTCATCATCATCTAATAATGGATCTACATGTTTCCATCCGTTTGAACTGTAGTTTAGATCATGAAGTAAAATTCTATAAGTATCACCTAATGTACTCTTATTATACCATACATTTGGTTCTTCATCATTATTTCTTTTGTCATTAGCATCGAACCAAGCAATTAAGTTTGCAGTTATAGGTTGAACTCTCTCATATGAAGATTCAACAACAGTTAATAATCTTTCTTCGTCTTCTAATGATTTTATACCACCATCGACAGTGTATGCTCTTAATATAAATTTATAATTACCTAATTGAAGTTTACCAACTGACCAGTAATTTATTGTATTTACAGCTGTAGATATACCATTACCAGCAGTTACTTTTATAGATTTCCATGTACCACCAACTTCTTGGAATAATTCCCCTCTTACAACAAAATAATTAGCAACTTTACTTATTACTTTAAAAGGAATTGATAAGTATGTTTGGTTATCTATTTGATCAAATTGCATAGTACTTGTGATTGCTATTTCATTTTCAGCAAGTACTCTAAATTCATACATTAATTGGTTAGAAATGAATGTACCTTCAGTTTCATCAGTTAAACTTGTTCCAGTGTATGCTTGTGCTATTAATGTGTAAGCCCCACGTTTAGGTGCAGGTTTACTTTCCCATATTCCATTAACAGCTGCTCCTGATAAAGTTATAGTTTCATCTTGTATAACTTCTTTATTATCGTAAAGCAATTTTATATTTAATTTCATTGTAGCATTTAAATCTGCAACAGTTGCTCTATATGGAAAATTAATAATGTGACCAACTTCAAATATATCAGTAGCTAAAGCTTCATCAAACGAACTTGATAATTTTAAACCTCCGACTATAACTGTATAGCTTAATGTTTCTGGAGCTGGAATAGTTAAATAGTCAGTTGCAGTAACTGTTATATTAAAAGTACCATCCATTGTTATTTTACCTAAATTTACTATAACATTACCTTTAGCTGCACTAAATGATTTTAGTAAAACACCATCTCTATATACACGATATTTACCATCACCATAAGTGTTAGCAGTAAAGTTAAATTTCAATATTAATTCTTCATTATCTTTTAAATACATTTTAGTACCTTCAGGCATTGAAGGATCATAAGATAATGTAGGAACGTTATTTTCTTTTTTATTTATCTTTTCAACAGTAGCAGGTATTTTTACACCATTTACTTCTTGTACTGATAATACTATATAAAAACCAGGTCCGTCTCCATCTGTTTCGTCATTTGCAACATAAATCATAGAACCAACTGTAGTCTTACTTTTCATCATAGCATTGTATGAAGGTACTATTAATGTGTTAGTACTTCCAACTAAACCCCATTTCCCTGGAGTACCACCTTCATTACAAATCCACATTGGTTCATCTGTATTTATTGAACCATCATTGATGATTATATCACCTGTCAGATAAGTTCCTTCAGTAGGAATAGAAGAACCTTTCATGATTCTGTTCTCTGTAAAATAAGTATTATTCTTGTCAGAGACAAGTTTATTTTTTCTATTTTCAGCAGACATTATTATTTTCAACTCCTTTTTATATCTAATTAAAATATATCCTTACAAGATTGTTTCTTTTATAAAACGAAATGAAGATATAGAGCTTATTAAGCTCTATATCTCCTAAATTAATTCAACATAATCTCCACAAATAAAACATTGTTTTCCTTTATACGTTACACCAAACCATCCATTTAAACAATAATGAACTGATATAGTTTGACCTTTTTTATAAGATCCCATAATTGTTGAATACCCTGGTGTTCCAGGTCTTCCTCTTCTAACATTTAAACTGCTTGCTGTAACTTTTGCTTTTCTATTATAACTACCATTTGCATATTTAACTTTTTTTGTCTCTTCCTTTTTAGTTTGTTCTGTAACAACTTTATTATTTTTATCATCTACTTTTGTATTTCGTATTTTAGTTATTACAGCCTTTAAGTCTTGAGCATATTTTTTATTAGTCGCCCAAGTTCCTGATAAACCTTCTACTGTTGGACATTTACCGTATAAATACGTGAAATGTCTTGGATCTTTAGTTGTTCCATTTGATTTATATTTTTCATTTTCATAACCTTTTGTATTAGGTGAGTATCTTGGGAAACCTTTTGCTCCTGCATATAAAGCTAAATGATCTGCATGAGCTGTTAATCCTTCCTCCCAAGAACTAAATCTCATATGAGCATTAGCTACGTAATCTCCTCCACCTTTAGTTGTTTTTAATCCACATGTATTATGGAATGAAGCATTTAATACTCCACCAAAATTTAAATAGCCTGTCTCAACGACAACTTGTGCAACAAATAATTCTACTAATATTCCTCTTTCATTTGCTAATCTCCACATAATTGGAAGATTTTTTAATAATAAAGGATTAGCCGTTTTAACTGACTTAACCCATGTTTCTAATTGTGTATAACTTACTGCTGATTTTCCTAAAATATTCATTAATTTACCATCTCCTAAAATTATCTTCTATATTAAGTTGTTAATACGAAAATAAAAAATCATAAAGACTAAATTTAGTCTTTATGATTAGTTTTTATTGTTTATCTCTTACAGCTATATAATAATTTTAACGCATTTGTAACTTCCATTGAATAAATCACCGCCCTTTTTTATATTTTTCGTAGCTGCTCAAAAGAACAGCTACGAAATTGTTTAGTTATTATGTTATTCTGTATCATCACTTATTTTTAATTTTAGTATTCGTATATAATTACTTGCGTAATTTCGTCACCCGTTAAAGTAGCAGACGCATTCGATGCGTTACAGAATGTAATACGACATCCTCCTGTATTAGCGACTAACATGGTACATTCGTATTCGTTGTCATGCCATTTGTAATCTGTAACAGTTAAAGTAGGAGTTTCACCACTATTTATACTATCAACATTTGCTTTAGTATGCGATTGAACACCTATTTTTAATGGAACAGTTGAAGTATATACAAATTTATACGTCTTACCTGTAGTCATTGGTATATCAAAGTCAACATATGATAATCTAGTATTGTCAGTTATATAATAGCCACCTGTTGTAGATTGTTTTGTTGCTTTAAGATTACCAAATACTAATTCGCTACCCTCAATAGTTTTGATAATATTAGTATAACCTATTTGCTTTTTCAGTATAGTAACACTCACTATGTCTGTCACTTTCATGTTGGAATTACTAGTATTTCTAAATGTGATTCTATACCCTTTGATTGGCGAGTTGTTATAACTTGTTGGAGGCGTCATTTCGAGACCTAGTTCTTGCCAACCCGGGTCATATATGTTTGCTAAATTTGAACCTTCAGTCATATTTGCATAGTCAGCTTCAGTATAACATTGAAGTCCCATATTATATTGCGTACTAGGGTCTGCAACTTCAACATCAAATTTATAAATATATCCCTTCTCAAAGAATAAATCGAAAGCTGTATAAGATATCCTAGTCGAACTTGTGTTAGTATATGATGGTGCATTCTTATTCAGTTGTACTAATTGTAAATCATCTTGACCTAGAGTTCTTACAACTTCCCAAGAAACATCTATTGCTTTTATTGATATGAATATGTTACCAGTTACAGAGTCTATTCTTAAAGTTCCATCTACATAGCAGTCTGAAATATCAACACCGCCCATAGTTACTGATACTTTAGCTCCATCCATTTTATAACCCTCATTAACAGTAATTGTTTCAGTATGAGATTGTAATCCTAATATTTTAGTTATATCACTAGAACTAGTACATCCTGTTAAATTTCTAGTTATAGTATACTTTTCGATACCTTTAAGGTTTACCAATTCGTATACTTCTTCGTCATTCATTGCATAATCGAATATTTTCCATTTTTCAACCGTAATATTAGCATTATAAGAGTTTGCAGTATTTTGTATATTACCAAGTGCAAATGAAGTTCCTTCCTTTAATGCACTTTGATTTTGAGAAGCTACTAATTTGCCGTCAAAATAGAATTTAATTGTTGTTCCATCTGCAGTGTACACATAATCATGCATTATTCCTAAGCCTACTGCATTATAATTCATATTTAAAGTATTCGAGTTAGCTGGATACCAAGTTGCTATTGAAGTATCGTGTAATACTCCTCCATTACCTGTAACATTTGATAATTTTATTCCGAAGTTAGTCCTGTCTTTTACATAATATCCACATAACGCATCTGCATCGTTTCTATACATTCTTTCATATTGATTGCCTGTTAAGCTATCATAAGAACCTTTTATGTGTATTGTGAATTTTCCAGTTTTAGTTGTTGCATAATTTACACTAGCATAAGCACCATTTAATAACGAAAGCTTATCGTCAGCTACATTGTAACTACCTACAGTTTGAATATCATAAGTATTACCACCTGTACCTATATTAGTTAATACTCCATGTGTTCCATCGCTACTAAATGCGTAGTCTATTAAAGGACTAGTTAACTTAGTACCTTCTATATTTATCACTATATCGCCTGTTACAACAGGTATAGTTAAGGTTCTATTGTTATAACAATTAGTAATATCAGTTCCACCCATTGTTATAGATATATTAGAACTTAATAAAGAATACTCAATACTAGGTGTAAATGTTTCAGTATGCGATTCTGCTTCTATTATTTCAGTTACACTACTTGAAGATGTACAGTTAGTTAAATTTCTAGTTATGCTATATTTAACTATTTCTTTTTCCATCGCAACTATGTTTACTACTATGTCTCCTGTTACGGAAGGAATATTCAATGTGCCATTATTATAATAACTACTTACGTCTGTTCCGCCCATAGTTATAGATACTGTAGCACCTTCTAAAGTGTAACCTAAAGTATGTGTGAATGTATCTGTATACGCTTCCCCTTCGATTACATTAACTGCAGTATTAGAACTAGTACAACCAGTTAAATTTTCAGTCACACTATATACCGTAGCTGCAGTTGCAATTGTTATACTACAACTAGCACTCACTGAATCAATTGAAGCTGTTATTGTACAAGAACCATCTTTTAGAGGAGTTACTACACCATTCGATACCGTTGCTACGCTAGTATTCGATGATTTCCACACAACACTTCCAGTGGCATTTGAAGGCTGTACTGTCGCAGTTAATGCTTGAGTTTTTAATTCTTCAAATGTTAAACTTGTTTTATTTAGAGTTATGGAAGTAGCTGAAACATAAGTGGTATTAGTGTAAGTAGAATATAAATCGTATAATATTTTACCTGCTACTTGATTGTCACTCGTAACTCCGCTGATGTATGGGTTTAATTTTTTAATTACATTTGCGTCGTTTACTGTCCATACCTCCATAGGTAAATCATTCGCCATACATAAAGCAACTTTTGAGTCATTAACATATGTGTAATTCACATCCATAAATACTTCATTTTTACCAGTTTTTAAATTATTAGCAGTATTAATTGTTGAGCTTGTGATATCCGCAATATATCCTAAACGAGCTTCTTCGTCATATGCTTTTACATATTGTAAGAATGTTGCACTAAATGAAATATATGTTACCTTACCTCTCATACCACATAATTCAACTTCATCAACAACTTGTCTTATTTGTGATTCTGTATATCCTCCACTAGATTTTAATTCGATATAAGGGTGCATACCTAATCCTTTACAATACATCATAAATTCTTTAAACGTTGGTATCGTAGTCCCTGCAAATTTACTGCTATACCATGAACCAAAGTCATATTGTAATAACTGTTCATATGTGAAAGATTCAATGCTTCCACTACCATTACTCGTTCTATCTATCGTACTATCATGTAGTAATACCGCTACACTATCTTTTGTGAATGACACATCACACTCAACATATGTATAACCTTTTTCTTTTGACATTATATATGCAGGTATTGTGTTTTCCGGTGCACCTTTTGAATAACCTCTATGATTAACTGCTTTAACATTTAAATCATAGTTAATAGCTGAAGCTGACCCAGTACTTCCTCCACTTTCAATACTTATATTTCCACTACCTAAAATGCTTTCGCCATTTATTGTTTTGATATTTTCTCCACTAACTAAGATATCTTGTTTAGCTGATAATGCAGCGTTATTAGCTGCGATATCACTTGCCATATTATTAACCGATTCTTCAGTAACTAATTTTTTATTATCTGCACCTATAGTTACATTACCAGCAAACCAAGCATTACCATCCCAATCAAGAGTATGAGCATTGGATGGTTCATCATCTCCATAATTTATACCACCATTACCAACAATATGTGCATATTTATTTTCTTCATCTACAATGTTATTTCTACCTTGAACATGTTGGTAATCTCCAGCTGCTATTGTTTTATAACCTTCTGCATGTGACATTGCACCTCTTGCTTCTGTACTTTCTCCTTCTGCATGTGAAGAATCACCAATTGCCTCTGTACTTTGTCCTTCTGCATGTGAAGAATCACCAGTAGCTATTGAAGACCAACCTTCTGCATGTGCTGCATCACCAATTGCCTCGGATCCTATACCTTCTACATGTGAATACATTCCTGTTGCTGTAACATTAGAACCTTCAGCATGTGAACAATCGGCTAAAGCTTTTGATCTCGAACCTTCAGCATGTGAATATCTACCAGCTGCTATATTGTTTTTGTAGTCATTGAATATTTCAGCATTCAGTCCGACAGTATAAGTTATATCTCCTGATATAACTTCTTTACCTTCTTCCATTTTAACACCTGGTGAATTTGTTAAATACTTACCTTCTATAATTTTAAATCCACCTTTAGCTATTCGAATTTCTAATTTTAAAGTTTTTGTGCTACTTGAATTAGCAAAATAAATTCCAGGTTCAGAAACATAGTTTGTTGCATGCCCTATACTCATAGAGAAAACTTGTGGTGCTAACACAAAATATCCTCCGTCTACATAAATTGCACCATCTATAAATGTATAATATCCTACACCTTCTCGAATAGTTTCAACTCCACTTGCATCAGCAGTAGTTACTTTATAACCATTATTCAAAGCTTCTATATAATTATCTAGCTGTTCAGTTGTTAAATCAGCAACTTTTATTAAACTGGAAGCACCTAATGCAGGAATAGCTCCAACAGCCTTTCCATCAGCTACACCATCGTATTCTAAGACTTCGTCTACATATGATCTATCATCATAGAACGGTTTGTTTTCTAGTTCATCATAATCACCACTTTTAGCAACAGATGCTAAGTTTTCTATACTTTCTCGGGCTACTTTATCTTTTATATCATAACCATTTATTTTACTTATATCAGCCATTTCTTTCACCTCTATTTAATTATTTTATTTATTAAATTAACGCCCATTAATAATTTGTTTTTCCTTGTTATTGAATATATTAGCAGTATCATTACTGCTAATATATTCATTTTTTTTATTTTTTAAACATATCTTCTATAATACTTAACTTATCTTTTAACTGTTCATTTTCTTCTTTAATTTGTTCCATCTCAGCTTTCAATTCACAATTTTCATCATATCTTAACTGAGCCTCGGCTTCAATTCTTTTTATTTTATTTTCTCTTTTTTCTATTCCATCTTTTTGAATTTTAATAATATTTTCAAGTTCACCTATTTCCTTTTTATTATTTTCTAATGTATTTGTAAGATTTTGTATTTCTTCTGTAAGTTTTTCTATTATAATATCCCTATCTTTAATATCTTCTTCTATTTTTCCAATCTGTTCATCTCGACTTTCTATTTCTTGCATTATATCTCCTAAATTTTCAAGTTGTTTAGAAAGAGTTTGAACGTTTTCAAATAAGTCATATATACCTTTAGATTCTTTTTTGCTAAACATCTCGTTGTCATCCTTCCCGTTATTTTTAACTATTTCAAATCTATAACCCATAAATAAATACCTCCTTCCCTATGTGGTTGTTTAAACCAAGTTAAAGGTTATTTCTCTAGCTTCAACATTTATACTTTCAACTTTTATTTTAACAGTATCACCAATTTTATATGATTTCTCAGTACCCATTAACTCATGTGTATTTTCATTAAATTGGTAATAACCATCAGTTAATGCTTCTATAGGAACTAATCCTTCTATTGTATCAGGTAGTTCTACATAAAATCCATAGTTAGTTACCGATGAAATGATACCTTCGTATTCGTTTCCTATTTTATTTTCCATATATAAACACTTATAAAATTTTTCTATATCTCTTTCAGCTACTTCTGCTTTTCTTTCCATTTCAGAAGATTTTTCAGAAGCAATCGCAACTATATTTTCATATCTAACAGCTCTGTTAGAATACAATCCCCCGTTTGAAATAAATTCTTTTATTATTCTATGAATTTGTAAATCTGGGTATCTTCTTATAGGTGATGTAAAATGACAATAAAATTTAGCAGCCAATCCAGAATGCCCTTCACATTCAGGTGAATATTTTGCTTGTTTTAAAGATCTTAATAATAATGTATTAATTGCTTTTTCACCTGGTTTTCCTTCCATTCCTTTGATTATTTTTTGTAATGCTTTTGGATGAACTTCTTCTGTATCACCTTTAATAAACATGTTATATTGATTTACAAATTTATTTAAAGCTTCCATTTTAGATGAACTTGGAGTTTCATGTATTCTATATACAAAAGGAATTCCTAACCAATGGAAATGCTCAGCAACTGTTTCATTTGTAACAAGCATGAATTCTTCTATTATTCTGTTAGCAATTCTTCTTTCATATGGTTCAATATTATAAGGTTTACCATTTTCATCTAAATGAATATAAGCTTCAGGGAAATTAAAATCTAAAGCTCCACGTCTATCTCTTTTCTTCATAAGAATTCTAGCAAGTTTTTCTGCTAATCTAAAAGTATCTACTAAATCAGCATATTTAATTTTTAATTCTTTATCATCATTTTCTAATATATCAGAAACGTCTGTATAAACCATTCTAGCTTTTGATTTAATGATTGTTTCTTCTATACTGGAATATACAACTTCACCTTTATTAGTTATTTCCATAAATACGGATAAAGTTAGTTTATCTTCATTTGGGTTTAAACTACAAACACCATTTGAAAGTTGTTTAGGTAACATAGGAATTACTTTATCAACAAGATAAACAGATGTAGCTCTTTTTAAAGCTTCTTTATCTAATTCAGATTTTTCTTTTACATAATGTGTAACATCTGCTATATGAACTCCTAATAAATAGTTACCATTATCTAACATTTCAACTTGTATAGCATCATCTAAGTCTTTTGCATCGGCTCCATCCATTGTGAATATAGTTTTATCTCTTAAATCTCTTCTTCTTTCATATTCTTCTTCTGATATAGGAACTGCTACATAATTAGCATTATCTAAAACTTTTTGTTGAAATTCTAATGGTAAACCATGTTCTCTGATAATATAATCTATTTCAATTCCTCTTTTATTCTTATTTCCTAGAACTTCAACTATTTTACCTTCAGGTTTTTTGTTATCTTTAGCCCATTGAATTATTTCAACTACTACAACATCATCTTCTTCTGCTCCATTAAAATATTTTTCTTGTATATAAACATCGGTTCTTATTTCTTTTTCTTTAGGAACTACAAAACCAAAATGTTCATGTGGCTGAAATACTCCTACTATTTGAGTTACATTTCTTTTTAAAATATTCACAATTCTACCTTCAGCTCGTTTATCTCCAGAAGCTTCTCTAGTTATTTCAGCAACAACTCTATCTCCGTGCATAGCTCCATTTATATCTTTAGATTGAATATATAAATCTCTCACATCTTCTTTGTCTAATTCAACAAATCCGAATCCTTTTCTATGAGAAATAAACTTACCTACATAAACACCTGCTTGATAAGGTGATAAAACTCTTTCTTTTTTAGATAT